>ERZ1027014.137-NODE-137-length-41827-cov-10.476061_pt1 | contig 41827 bp, 39 predicted proteins | sample MGYA00519287_ERZ1027014 | MGnify/ENA primary metagenome ERZ1027014 (study PRJEB26926, sample SAMN06164698) | human gut metagenome | biome: ENVO:00009003; feature: ENVO:2100002; material: ENVO:00002003 | host: Homo sapiens | place: USA | collected 2012 ...
GGCGCTGGGCGTCCGGCTGGGGGCGCTGGGGGCGCAGGTGACGGCGGCGGCCCGCCGTCCGGCCCAGAGGGCGCTGGCGGAGAGCTTCGGGCTGCGGAGCGTGGCCATCGGCCGGCTCGGGCAGCTGGCCCCGGCCTTCGACACCGTGGTGAACACCGTCCCGGCGCAGGTGCTGAGTGCGGAGGTGCTGGCCCGGCTGCGGCCGGAGAGCCTCATCGTAGATCTGGCGTCCCGCCCCGGCGGCACCGACTTTGAGGCCGCTCGGCGGCTGGGCCACAGAGCCATCCATGCGCTGAGCCTGCCCGCCGCCTGTGCGCCCGAGACGGCAGGGGAGGCGGTGGCCCAGACGGTGTGCGAGATGATCGGGCAGAGGGAGGAAGCATGATGAGAGGAACGAGAACGCGCTGCGCGGCCTTTGCGGTCTGCGGCAGCTTCTGCACGCTGGATGCGGCGCTGGATGCAGCCCGGGCGCTGCGGGGGCAGGGGTGGGAGCTTCTGCCGGTGATGAGCTTTGCGGCGGGGCAGGACACCCGCTTTGGCCGGGGGACGGGCTGGCGGCAGCAGCTCGAGGGCCTGACCGGGCATCCGGTGCTGGATACCTTGCAGGCCGTCGAGCCTCTCGGCCCGCGCCGTCTGGCCGACGCCCTCGTCATCGCGCCCTGCACCGGGGCCACGCTGGCCCGGCTGGCCGAGGGTCTTTCTGACACGCCGGTGACACTGGCGGCGAAAAGCCTGCTCCGGGTGGGAAGCCCTATCGTGGTGGCCATCTCCACCAACGACGGGCTGGGGGCATCCGGGGAGAACATCGCCCGGCTCTACCAGCGCAAGCACTATTATTTTGTGCCTTACGGGCAGGATGACCCGAACACGAAGCCCCAGAGCCTCAAGGCGCGGTTCGAGCTGCTGCCCCAGACCCTCGAGGCGGCGTTGGAAGGACGGCAGCTGCAGCCGGTATTGCAGTGTCCATGTGGATGAGAAAGCTTTTCAGCCGGGGAAAAGTGTGGTATACTAACAGCATCTATGAAGATTTGTGGAGAATGAACGAATGAAAAAATACCTCGCTGCGCTTCTCACAGCGTTGCTCCTGCTTTGTATGGCTCTGTCCGCCGGTGCCGTCGGCCCGGCCCTGACGGCGACGGAGGCCTACTGCATCCTTGATGCAGACACCGGCCTTGTGCTGGCGCAGCAGAATATGAACGAAGAGCTGCACCCGGCGTCCATCACCAAGGTGATGACGCTGGGCCTTGCCTGCCAGAAAGCGCAGGGGAACTGGGACGGCGTCAAGCTTACCGTCTCCCACGAGGACGTCTACTCCCTCGCGGGCACCGATTCCAGCCACATCGCCCTGCAGGAGGGCGAGGAGGTGCCCTTGCAGGATGCGCTCTACGGTACCATGATTGCCAGCGCCAACGACGGCGCGAACCTGCTGGCCGAATACTTCGGCGGCGGCACCATCGAGGGCGGCGTGGCGGCGATGAACGCGCAGGTGGAGGCACTGGGCCTTGAACACACCCACTTCGCCAACCCCCACGGCATCAGCAACGACAACCACTACACCAGCTGTTACGACATGGCCCAAATCCTGCGATGGGCGCTGGAGCAGCCGGGATTCGAGACGGTCTTTACCCGCAACGAGATGTACACCATGCAGCCCACGAACGTCCAGCCGGTGACCCGCTATTTCTCCCAGCAGGACAAGATGCGGCTGCATTACAGCAGGTATTATATCCCTGCCATCCTCGGCTCAAAGATCGGCTACACCAACATCGCCCGCTACAGCTACGTCTGCCTCGCGGAGCAGAACGGCGTCCGCCTCATCTGCGTGACCATGCAGAGCCAGACCAAGCCCGATAAGTACAGCGATGTCCGCACTCTGCTGGAGGATGCGTTCGCCCGCTTCACGAGCTACACCGACCTGCCCGCGAGGGGGCTGACCGAGGAGCTGGAGGTCGTGGGCGGCGGCGGGACGCTGGGCCGCGTGACCGTCACCGACCCGGGCGTCCGGCTGCTGCTGGCCGACGGTGTGACGGCGCAGGACGTCTCGGTGTCGTTGGAGCTGCCCGAGCGGTACGTTCTGGGTGCTTCGCCGGAGGTGTATGCAGTGTACACCGTCAGCGGCGGGGACAAGCAGGAGTCGATGAGCGTCCGGGTCCCGGCGGTCATCACCGGGCTGGACGAGCTGCTGGACGCAAACGTGGGCCGGGAGCTGGAGACCGCCTCCGACGTCCGGCCTGCCAAGACCGCCGGAATGCTCATCCTCATCTCGCTGGCCTGCACGGCGGCGGCTGCAGTCGTCACGGTGGGTGTGATGAGGCTGCTGCGCCGCCGGAGCAGAAAGACCCGGAAGCGCTGAATCTACGCGCAAAAGCCGCAAAAAGGCTTTTCCATATACAACAGATCGACAAAAAACGATAAAACAAAACAGAGAGGAAAATCATTATGGGTAAGTTCACGTTTACGCAGACCGAGATCCCCGGTGTCGTCGTCATTGAGCCGCAGGTGTTCGGCGATGACCGCGGCTACTTCATGGAGACGTATCAGAAGGACCAGTTCGCTGAGGCGGGCATCGACAAGGAATTTGTGCAGGACAACCAGAGCCGCTCCACCCGCGGCGTGCTGCGCGGCCTCCACTTCCAGAAAGAGCACACGCAGGGCAAGCTGGTGCGTGTGACCAAGGGCGAGGTCTTTGACGTTGCCGTGGACTGCCGCCCCCACAGCGCCACCTTCGGCAAGTGGGTGGGCGTGACCCTCTCCGAGGAGAACAAGAAGATGTTCTATATCCCCGAGGGCTTTGCCCACGGCTTCCTCGTGCTGAGCGATGTGGCCGAGTTCTGCTACAAGTGCACCGACGTCTACGACCCCACCAGCGAGGGCGGCATCCCCTACGATGACCCTACCGTCAACGTCCAGTGGCCCGACTGCGGCTGTGAGCACAAGACCAGCGCCAAGGACAAGCTCCACGAGCCGTTTGCCGCCCAGAAGTTCGAGTATTTTGAAAAGTGGTGATCGCCGGTGAAAAAGCTCAAGGCAATGTTCAACGGCCTGTGGTGCTACCGCTATCTGCTGTGGAACCTCGTCAGCCGTGACTTCAAGCTCAAATACCGCCGCAGTGTGCTGGGCGTGGTGTGGAGCGTGCTCAATCCCCTGCTCATGTGTCTGGTGTACTGGGCCGTGTTCAGCAGCCTGATGGATATGCGGGGCAGCGGCATCGACAACTTCCCGGTCTTTTTGATGTGCGGCCAGCTGCTCTTCAACTTCTTCAATGAGGCCACCTCCACCAGCATGAGCAGCGTCCTCGGCGCGGCCTCCCTGCTCAAGAAGGTCTATATCCCCAAGTACGTCTTCCCGCTGGAAAAGTGCTGCTTCGCCATGGTCAACTGCGTCTTCAGCTTCGTGGCGCTGGCGCTGGTGATGGTGTTCACCGGCAGCCCCATCCACATCACGGTCTTCGAGGCGCTCTACCCGCTGGTGACGCTCTTCTTCTTCAGCCTCGGCGTGGGCCTCTTCCTCGCGGCGGCGACGGTGTTCTTCCGGGACATCATGCACATCTGGAGCGTCTTTATCACAGCGCTGCTCTACTTCTCCGCCATCTTCTACGACCCCACCCAGATGACCTTCTCCATCGGCGGCTTCAATATGCAGCAGATCATCAAGCTGAACCCGATGTACTGGTATATCACGGGCTTCCGCCGCACCCTGATGTGGGGCATCCCGCTGGACATCAATATGTTCCTCGTCTGCGGCCTGTGCGCCGTCGTCTCGATGCTGGTGGGCGTCCAGATGTTCCGCAGGACACAGGACCGCTTCGTGCTGCATATATAAGGAGGAGAGAACGATGGAACCTATCATCAAAGTGGACAATGTATCCATGTGCTTCAATCTCTCCACCGAAAAGCACGAGAGCCTGAAGGAATACCTCCTTGCCATGGTGCAGGGGCGCTTGCAGTACGATGAGTTCTACGCCCTCAGGGACGTGAGCCTCGACATCATGCCCGGCGATTTCTACGGCCTTGTGGGCCTGAACGGCTCGGGCAAATCCACCCTGCTCAAGACCATCGCGGGCGTGTATAAGCCCAGCAAGGGCAAGGTGACAGTCAACGGCACCATTGCGCCCCTCATCGAGCTGGGCGCAGGCTTCGACATGGACCTGACTGCCCGGGAGAACATCTACCTCAACGGCACGGTGCTGGGCTTCTCGCCCAAGTATCTGGACGAGAAATTTGACGAGATCGTGGAGTTCAGCGAGCTGCAGAATTTCCTCGATGTCCCGCTGAAGAACTACTCCTCCGGCATGGTGGCCCGCATCGGCTTCGCCATCGCCACCATCACCAAGCCCGACATCCTCATCGCCGACGAGGTGCTGTCGGTGGGCGACTTCCTCTTCCAGCAGAAGTGCGAGAAGCGGATGAAGGAGCTGATGGCAGGCGGCACCACGGTCATTCTGGTGTCCCACTCCATCGAGCAGATCGAGCGGATGTGCAGCAAGGTGGCATGGTTGAGCCACGGCCGCCTCAGGATGAACGGCGACACCCAGACCGTCTGCAATGCCTACAAGGCCGTGCAGCGGGGCGAGGCATAAGGCGATGGATGTACGACTCAAACGCGCCAAAGAGCTGGCGGGCTATGCCGTCCGGCTCACAAAGGACGAGGGCCTGCCCACGATGGTGAAGCGGGGCGCGGGCTTTGTCCGCCGCCGCTTCTTCGGCAAGAGGGCGCGCTATCTGCCCGGCAGAAAGGTGCTGGAAGCCCAGAGGGCCGAGATGGCAGGAAAAACCGCCGAGGACTGCGGCCTGCCCACCATCTCCATCCTGACCCCGCTGTATAATACGCCCGAGAATTACCTGCGGGAGTTTCTGGATTCCTTTGTGGGCCAGACGGCTCCCAACGGTCAGCTCTGTCTCGCCGACGCCTCCGATGACGCCCACCCCGAGGTGGAGCGTATCGTCTGGGAATATCAGCAGAAAAATCAACGCATCGGATACAAAAAGGTCGAAAATAAGGGCATCGCCGCCAACACCAACGCCGCCGAGGCGCTGGCCGACGGCGAATACCTCGCCCTCGCCGACCATGACGATGTGTTGGCCCCCCATGCCATGTATGCGATGGGAAAGGCTATTCTGCAGCTGCGCCAGAGGGGCGAGCCGGACGGCTTTGTCTACAGCGACGAGGCCCTCTTCTCAAAGAGCATCAAAAAGCCGATGGTGGGCCATTTCAAGCCCGATTATGCCCCGGATTATCTGCTCTGCTGTAATTATATCTGCCATCTGGCGGTCTTCAGGCGGGCGCTGTACGAGCAGCTGGGCGGCGAGCGGCCCGCCTGCGATGGCAGTCAGGACCACGACCTCTTCCTCCGCCTCATTGAGCAGACCGGCGGCGCGGCCCATGTCCCACAGGTGCTCTACTACTGGCGGGTCCACGCCGGTTCGACCTCCGGCGGCACCGAGGCAAAGCCCTATGTGGCGGCGGCAGCGAAAAAGGCGCTGGCCGACCATCTGGCCCGCACCGGACGCACCGGCAGGGTGGAGGACGGCATTTTCCCCAGCACCTACCGGGTGAAGTGGGACATTGAGGGCGACCCAAAGGTCAGCATCCTCATCCCCAGCAAGGACCACACCGACGACCTCGAGAAGTGTCTGCACAGCATCTGGTCCAAGACCGAGTGGGACAACTTCGAGGTCATCGTCATCGAGAACAACTCCACCGACCCGGCCACCTTTGCCTATTACAAGGCGGCAGAGAAGCGGTACGACGGGCTGAAGGTGGTGACGTGGCCGGAAAAGGGCTTCAACTTCTCGGCCATCAACAACTTTGGCCGGAAAGCTGCGTCGGGCGAGTACCTGCTGCTGCTGAACAACGACGTGGAGGTGCGGAACGGCGGCTGGCTCACCGAGCTGCTGCGTCCGTGTGCCCACCCCGGCGGCGCGGCCATCTGCGGCGCGATGCTCTATTACCCCGACGAGACCCTCCAGCACGCAGGCGTCGTCACGGGTCTGGGCGGCTACGCGGGCCACAGCCACAAGTACAAGAAGGCCGGCGGCAGCGGCTATATGTTCCGTACCGCGACGGTGCAGGACTTCTCTGCGGTCACGGGGGCCTGCCTGCTGGTGAAGGCCAGCGTGTGGGATGAAGTGAACGGCCTCGACGAGAAATTCGCCGTGGCATTCAACGACGTGGACTTCTGTCTCCGGGTGCGGGACCGGGGCTATCGCATCGCGTGGACGCCCTATGCCCAGCTGACCCATTACGAGAGCAAGAGCCGGGGCGGCGATGAGAAGGATCCCGCCAAGGCAGCCCGCTTTGCGGCCGAACAGCAGCGTCTCTACGACGTTCACGGCAAGGCGGACATCCTTGACGACCCCTATTACAATCCCAGTCTGACCCGCGACCGGGAGGACTTCTCGGAGAGCGGCGACCTGCGGAACCTGAAAGAGGGAAAAGTGACTGTGAGGTGGCGGAACGCATGAACATCAAGGGCCATTTTGAGACCATCACCCGGCACAAGCTGCTGGTGATGAAATACTGCTTTGCCTGCGGACTGTACGAGCAGGGCCTTGCCCACGACCTGAGCAAGTACAGCCCCACCGAGTTCATCCCCGGCTGCATCTACTATCAGGGCGACCACAGCCCCAACGAGGCGGAGCGGGAGGCCAAGGGCTACACCTCGGCGTGGCTCCACCACAAGGGCCGCAACAAGCATCACCTCGAGTACTGGATCGACTACAGCACCACCAAGGCGGGGCTGACCGGCATGAAGATCCCGCTGCGGTATGTCTGTGAGATGGTCTGCGACCGGGTCGCAGCCAGCCAGATCTATCTGGGTGACAGGTACACCGACGCCTCCCCTTGGGAGTACTACGAGCGCAGCAAAGACCACTACCTCCTCCACCCCGAGACCCGGGCGCTGCTGGAAAAGCTCCTCCAGATGGTGCGCGACCTCGGGCAGGAGCGGACGTTTGCCTACATGAAGTTCCTGCTGGGCTGCGAAAAAGATTACTGAGTAAAAACAGGAATGCCTCCGGCTGCTGCGTCTCCGGAGGCATTTTTCAGGGGCGGTGTACGCCGCAAAGCCAAACATCCCCCAGCCCGGACGGGACACCGCTCAGGCTGGGGGATGCTGTTTTTTCAAAAGCAGAGAAGATCAGTCTTCGCTGTTGTCGATCTGGATATAGTGGGGGCCGCGTTTGTCCACAAAGAGCAGCACGCCGGTCAGCGTGACAGCCAGACAGGTCAAAACAGCGAGCAGTACTTTCAGAAATTTCATGGTCAGACCCTCCTTAACGGGATGCGCCCCGGGCACGGGGTGCGCCCTGAGCTTTGTTGATTGTAGTATAGCATATTCCTGCCGGAAAGGCAAACGACCGGACTTTGGGAAAAGTTGTGCGATACGAACGAAAAAATAGGAGGTTAGTCTCAACTAATCGTGAAAAACAGCCAAGAAATTTAAGAAAATCCTCTCATTTTGGCCTTGTTGTCGTTGACTTCCCACCGCAAAATGATACAATAAGTGTGTTAAGCAGCACCTGTCCCTGTACCAGTGCGCCTGCATGGGCGTGGGGACGGCAATTCAAGCAGAATGGGGGATTTAATTCCATGTTGAACAAGCTGAAACGTGCGGCGCTTGGCGCGCATACGCCGCATGACAAGGCAACTGCTGCAAGCAAACCGGTCCCGATGCCTCTGCCCGCGCAGGTACGCATCCTGATGAGCCAGCACATCGGCGCTCCCGCCAAGGCATTGGTGAAGAAAGGCGACGAGGTGTTCGTCGGTACCAAGATCGGTGAAGCTGGCGGCTTTGTGTCTGCAAATATCCACTCCAGTGTTTCGGGCACCGTGGCGGCTGTGGAGCCGTTCCGTCTGTCCAATGGCCGGATGTGCGACTCTGTGGTCATCAAGACCGATGGCAAACAGACCGTAGACCCCGCCGTGAAGGCTCCCGAAGTGACCGATAAGGCCAGCTTCCTCGCCGCTGTGCGGGAGAGCGGTCTGGTCGGTCTGGGCGGCGCAGGCTTCCCGACCGACGTCAAGCTCCAGCCCAAGGACCCCGTGGACACCCTGCTCATCAACGCCTCCGAGTGTGAAGTCTGGCTGACCAGTGACACGCAGGAGATGCTGAATTGTGCAGACGACATCATCCGGGGCATCGAGGCGGTGCTGAAGTACACCGGCATCCCGAAGTGCGTTATCGGCATTGAGAACAACAAGCCCGAGTGCATCGACCTGCTGTGCCAGAAGACCAAGGACAAGCCCGCCATCGAGGTCAAGCCCCTGCCCAGCGTCTACGGCACCGGCGCAGAGCTGATCCTCATCGAGAAGTGTCTGGGCCGCGAGGTCCCGCACGGCGGCCTGCCCGCCGCAGCCGGCGCCATCGTCATGAACGTGACCAGCGTGTCCAGCCTCGGCAAGTATCTGGCTACCGGTATGCCGGTGGTCAGCCGCGTCATCACCGTGGACGGCGATGCCTGCGAGAAGCCCCAGAACCTCATCGTCCCTGTGGGCACTTCCTATGAGGACGTCCTGAACACGGCCGGCCTGAAGGGCGGCGTGACGCTGGGCAAGGTCGTGGCCGGCGGCGCGATGATGGGTCCCGCAGTGCGCGACCTGAGCTACCCCACCACCAAGACCACCTCCGGCCTCATCATGCTGAGCGAGGCTACGGCACAGCCTCCGCAGGTCAACCCCTGCATCCGCTGCGGCCGCTGCGTCGAGTACTGCCCGATGGGTCTGGAGCCTGTCGAGGTCAATCAGGCCTACGCAGCCCGCGATGTTCAGGAGCTGGGCAAGCTGCACGTTGATTACTGCTTCAACTGCGGCTCCTGCACCTTCGTCTGCCCGGCCAAGCGCCCCTGCACCCAGATGATGGGTCTGGCCAAGGCATTCTATCTCGGTGAAATCAAAAAAGGAGGCAATAAGTAATGGATACGAAGCTTATTGTTTCGGCCTCCCCGCACCTGCGCTCTGAGGAGACGACCACCGGCCTGATGGCCAACGTGATCGTGGCCCTGACCCCGTGCGTCGTGGCCTCTGCCATCATCTTTGGTCTGCGTGCCCTGCTGGTCACTGCCGTGTCGGTCGTGGCCTGCGTGGCGTTCGAGTGGCTGTACTGCAAGCTGATGAAGAAGGCAAACCCCATCGGCGACCTGTCTGCTGTAGTCACCGGCATCATCCTCGCCCTGAATGTGCCTGTGGGGATGCCCATCGGTGAGCTGCTCATCGGCGACTTCGTGGCCATCATCGTGGTCAAGCAGCTGTTCGGCGGCATCGGCATGAACTTTGCGAACCCCGCTCTGGTGGGTCGTATCGTGCTGTTCATCAGCTTCGCCGGCGCGATGAACAAGTGGGTGTTCCCGGATGCAGCCGTCGATCAGCTGTCCTCCGCGACCCCGCTGGCCGTGGCTGACCCCAACAAGCTGAGCCTGCTGGACCTCTTCATGGGCGTCCATGGCGGCGTTCTGGGCGAGACCTGCGCTCTGGCCATCGTGCTGGGCCTGATCTACCTCGTCGTCACCAAGACCATCAGCATCGCCATCCCCGCCGCCTACGTCGGCAGCATGTTCCTGTTCTACCTCATCGCCACCCACAGCGTCCACGCTGCACTGGTGGCTGTGCTGAGCGGCGGCCTGCTGTTCGGCGCTGTGTTCATGGCGACCGACTACGTCACCAGCCCCTTCACCCTGAAGGGCAAGCTGGTCTACGGCGTGGCGCTGGGCATCGTCACCTTCGCCATCCGTTACTGGGGCAGCTACACCGAGGGCGTGTCCTTCGCGCTGCTGTTCATGAACCTGTGGGTCCCGTACATCAATGATATGACCCGCCAGACGCCGTATGGCTACGTCAAACCTGCAAAGAAGGAGGCTGCTGGCAAATGAATAAGTCTACTTGGGATAGCACGGTAAAGCCGGTGGTCGTGCTGAGCGTGATCGCACTGGTGGTCAGCTTCCTGCTGGCTCTGGTCAACTCCTTTACTGCGCCCATCATCGACGCCAACCAGAAGGCCGCCACTCTGGCAGCTTATGTGGACGTCATGCCCACTGTTTCCGACGCAAAGACGCTGGAAGAAGTGACCGGCTACACCACCGAGAACGTCACCGGCGTGGTCAAGGCTGAGGATGGCAGCATCGCCATCAAGGCTGAGGAGAAGGGCTTCGACGGCGGCATCCTGTCCGTCATCATGGGCTTCGACACCAACGGCACCGTGACCGGCATCTGGGTGGATGCTTCCACTCAGACCAAGGGCATCGGCTCCAATGTCGCAACGGATACCTTCCTTGCCCAGTTCAACGGCATGGACGGCACCCAGAATATCGCCATCGGTCAGGGCTTTGACGCATACAGCGGCGCGACCATTTCCTCTAAGGCTCTGTTCGCCGCCATCAACGACTGCGTCAACTGCTACAACGAGCTGGCATAAAGGAGGTTGGTAAGAAATGGCATCTGAAAACAAGTCCAAGGTAAGCATCCTTACCAACGGCATCATCAAAGAGAACCCCGTTCTGCGTCTGGTTCTGGGCACCTGCTCCTGTCTGGCAGTCACCACGGCAGTTTCCAGCGCACTGGGCATGGGCGCGGCCTTCACCTTCGTGCTGGTCTGCTCCAACATCCTGATCTCGCTGCTGCGCAACGTGATCCCCGCGAAGGTCCATCTGCCCTGCTACATCGTCATCATCGCAGGCTTTGTCACCATCGTCCAGATGGTCATGCACGCCTACATGGACAGCCTGTACACCGCTCTGGGCGTCTTCCTGCCCCTGATCGTCGTCAACTGCATCATCCTCGGCCGTGCCGAGATGTTCGCCTGCAAGAACAACGTCGTTGACTCCGCACTGGACGGCGTCGGCATGGGCATCGGCTACACCCTCACCGTCGTGCTGATGGCTACCATCCGCGAGGTGCTGGGCAGCGGCACTTGGCTGGGCTTCCAGGTCCTGCCCGACAGCGTCGCCCGCATCGGCATCATGACGCAGGCTCCCGGCGCGTTCTTCTGCTACGGCATCCTGATGGCTGGCTGTGTCTGGCTGGAGGGCAAGCTGGATGCGCGCATCGAGCGCAAGAGCTGCTGCGACATCGACAATCTGAAGAAGGAGGGCTAATAAGATGCTCGTCAAACTCGCTGCTATCTTCTTCAGCATGATCCTTGTCAACAACTACGTGCTGGTGAAGTTCTATGGCATCTGCCCGTTCTTGGGCGTTTCCAAGAAGCTTGACTCCGCCGTGGGTATGTCTGGCGCCGTCATCTTCGTCATGTTCATGGCTACGGCCGTGACCTTCCCGCTGCAGATCTTTGTTCTGGACCCCGCCGGTCTGAGCTATCTGCAGACCATCGTGTTCATTCTGGTCATTGCAGTCCTCGTGCAGTTCATCGAGATCTTCCTGAAGAAGTATGTCGTGGCTCTGTACAATTCTCTGGGCGTTTACCTGCCCCTGATCACCACCAACTGCTGCGTTCTGGCTGTCACCATTCTGGTCGTCGATGACTACGGCGCCGATGTGGCTGCTCTGGGCTTTGGCGCTGCTTACATCGAGGCTCTGGTCTGTGCCGTGGGCGCAGGCGTCGGCTTCATGCTGGCAATGGTCATGTTCAGCGGCGTGCGCAAGCGTGTGGAGGCCTGTGATCCCCCGGCTTCCTTCAAGGGCCTGCCCATCACTCTGCTGGCCGCAGCGATCACCAGCCTGTCCTTTATGGGCTTCGGCGGCATCGTTGAGAATCTGTTCAATGTGACGCTGTAAAGGAGGAACAGGATTTATGAATATCGCATCTGCTGTTATCCTCTGCACCATCGTCGGTGCTGTCGGCGCAATCATTCTGGTCGCCGCTGCCAAGTTCATGGCAGTTGAGGAAGACCCCCGCATCGAAGAAGTCGCCAGCTGTCTGGCCGGCGCAAACTGCGGCGGCTGCGGCTACGCAGGCTGTGCCGACTACGCAAAGGCCGTCGTCATGGACGGCGTGCCCTGCGACAAGTGCGCCCCCGGCGGCCCCAAGGCTGCCGCCGCTATCGCCAAGATCATGGGCGGTGAGGCAAGCGCTGTGGAGAAGAAGGCCGTGGTCCAGTGTCAGGGCAGCTCCGAGCACTGCAAGCCCGCGTATGACTACAAGGGCATCCAGACCTGTGCCGCTGCGGCTACCCTGTACGGCGGCCCCAAGACCTGCTCCTTCGCCTGCATCGGTCTGGGCGACTGCACCAAGGTCTGTAAGTTCGACGCCATCCACATCGTGGACGGCGTGGCCAAGGTGGACAAGGACAAGTGCACCGGCTGCGGTGCCTGTGCCAACATCTGCCCCAAGAAGGTCATCATGATCGACGCAGGCGGCCCGCGCAAGCCGGTCGTCATGTGCTCCAATCAGGACAAGGGCGCTGTCGCCAACAAGCTCTGCACCACCAGCTGCATCGCCTGCGGTATGTGCGAGCGCACCTGTAAGTTCGACGCCATCCATGTCGTGGACGGCGTGGCCCGTGTGGACTACGACAAGTGCAAGGGCTGCGGTATGTGCGCCCAGAAGTGCCCGAAGAAGATCATCCTCTTCCCGCTGAAGGACGATCCGTATCCCCCGAAGCCTGTGGTGAAGCCTGCTGCCCCCGCAGCAGCAAAGCCCGCAGCACCGGCTGCAAAGCCGGAGGCTGAGGCAAAGCCCGAGACCAAGGCGGAATAAGCACTGACCTCAGAGAGGGCCGGACAAAAATGTCCGGCCCTCTTTTTGTGTATGGAGAGAGCGCAAAAGCCTCTCCCTTTGGGAGAGGTGTCACCGCAGGTGACGGAGAGGGCAAGGACGCTGACAAAGAGGCAGGGCCTGTCGGACAGGGCCGCTCTGACAAAGAAATCACTTATCGCTGCGCGGCGGCTCTGTCGTGACGGGCTTGCCCTCTCAGGCGCTCACGCGCCAGCTCTCCCAGAGGGAGAGCCTTTTGCGGAAACTCCGGTTGCATAAAACGCACAACGCGCTATAATAAAACAGGATACAACGCGCTTATGGTGAGCGCAGACGGAAAAGGAAAACAGGAAAGAGGAACCATATGGAACAAAAGAACACCCGCCTGCGGAACGTGGGCTTCATCACCTTCTTTTTCAGCGGCATCTGTGCCATCTCCAGCGGCGTGGTGGTCAGCCTATTGCAGGAGCAGTACGGCTTTGCCTACGGTATGACCGGCACGCTGCTGTCCCTTATGAGCATCGGCAACCTGCTGGCGGGCTTTCTCATTGCGATGCTGCCCGGCAGGCTGGGGATGAAGCCCAGCATCCTGCTGCTGACCATCGGCTACGCGGTGGGCTACGCCATGATGGGCCTCAGCGGTGCGGTGGCTGTGCTGGCGCTGGGGTTCTTCCTCGTGGGCATCGCCAAGGGCAGTGTCATCAACACCTGCACCATCCTCGTCAGCGATCATTCGGCCGACCGCACCCGGGGCATGAACCTGATGCACAGCTGCTACGCCTGCGGCGCACTGCTCTGCCCCTTCTTCATCGCGGCGGCGGGCAGGGTGAGCGGCTCCTTTGCGGTGCTGGTGCTGGCGGTGCTGGGCCTGCTGCTCTGGCTGGTGTATATGGGCACTCCCTTCGCCGGGAAAGGCGCAGGCAGGAAGGAAGTCACCGACTGGGGCTTCCTCAAATCCACTCGCTTCTGGCTGCTGACCGGCCTGCTGTTCTGCCAGAACGCCGCCGAGCAGAGCGTCACCGGCTGGATGGTCACTTACTTTAAGGGCAGCGGCATCATCGCGGGCGCACTGGCGGCCTATACCGTTACCGTCATGTGGGGCGCGACCCTCGTGGCCCGCCTGCTCATCGCCTTCGTCTTTCCCTTCAAGCAGCCCCGCAAGGCCATGGTGGTCATGGGCGTGAGCTGCACCATCTTCTACATCCTGCTGGTGCAGGCCCGCAGTCAGGGGGCGGCCATTGCGCTGCTGTTCGCCTTCGCCTTTGCGATGGCGGGCATGAACCCCACCGCCGTGGCCAGCGCGGGCCGGATGACCAGCGTGACCAGTATGGGCATCATGCTGCCGGTGGCGGCCAGCGGTGCCATCCTGATGCCGTGGGTCATCGGCATGGTGGCCGAGGGTGCGGGCCTTGCCGCCGGGATGATGACCAACATCATCCCCTGCGTGGGTCTGGTCCTCTTTGCCATCCTCGTGGCACGGCTGCCGGAAGAATAAAGAAGACCAGAAGGGCCGCTGCGCACGCAGCGGCCCTTCTGGTCATTCGATGCCGCGGGCCTTTGCACTGAACTCGCAGCCGCAGTAATCCTGCCGGTAGAGGCCGTATTCCTCCGACAGCTGCAGGGAGCGCAGATAGCCGTTCTGTTTCTTGAAGTCGGAGGGCAGGTGGCGGACGCCGAACTCCTGTTCCAGCTCCTGCCCGATGGCGTTGATGCGCTTGGCGTCCTTGTGGGGGCTGATGGAGAGGGTGGTGGTGAACCAGTCGAAGCCGTGCTCGGCGGCATACTGGGCAGCGCGGCGCATCCGCAGCCGGTAGCAGACGGTGCAGCGTCCGCCCCGCTCCGGCTCATTCTCAAGGCCCGCCACGGCGGAGTAGAACTCCTGCGGGTCGTACCGGTCCTCCACCACCGTCACCCCCAGCGGATGGGCGGCGGCGACGAAACGCTCCAGCTCCTCGCCCCGGCGGTGATACTCGGCGGCGGGCCATGTGTTGGGGTTGTAGTAGAGGACGGTGATGTCGAAATACTGGCACAGCCGCTCCAGCACGGCGCTGGAGCAAGGCCCACAGCAGGCGTGCAGCAGCAGCCGGGGACGGGAGGTGCCCAGAGTTTTCAACACTTCGTCCATCTGCTGTGAAAAATTGAGTTGGTTTGACATAAGAAAAGTCCTTTGCTATACTAAAACGTAACGATTCGATAGAGCACCCTTCAAGCCTCTCCCTTTGGGAGAGGTGGCATTGCGAAGCAATGACGGAGAGGGCAAGCCCGGGACGGTAAACCCGCCGCATAGCGATAAGCAGGCCCTTTGTCAGAGCGGTATCATCGCCGTGCGGGTGTCTCCTTCTCAACAGCTTTGCCCTCTCAGGCGCTCACGCGCCAGCTCTCCCAAAGGGAGAGCCTTTGGCTCTATTATATCACAAACGCATTGAAAACGGAGGCAAACTTCGATGACCAAAGAAAAGATCGCCCGCATCAACGAGCTGGCACACAAGAGCAAGACCGTCGGCCTGACCGAGGCCGAAAAAACCGAGCAGCAGGCGCTGCGCAAGGAGTATATCGAGGAGATGAAGTCCAGCCTCCGCGCTCAGCTGGAGCACACCTCCATCAAAGAGCCGGACGGCACCATCCACAAGGTGAGCAAAAAGAACTGAACGGGGAGGAAAAAGTCGTATAAAACCGCTTTTTCCTCTTTTTTTGTGGGCAAAAGCGTGCTATACTTATACTTGAGCTGTTGTGGGCTTCGGCGAGGAGCCGCACGGCAGAAAACAAGTTTCCCAAGGTGGCGTATCCCGGGCAAGGTGCACGGAAAAGGCTGTCTTTTGAAAAACAATAAAGAGGTCATTTATTATGCTTACTGCAATTACGGGTATCAACTGGGGCGACGAGGGCAAGGGCCGCATGGTCGATCTGATCAGCCAGGAGTATGATATTGTTGCGCGCTATCAGGGCGGCAACAACGCTGGTCATACCGTGAAGAACGAGCGTGGCAAGTTCGTGCTGAACCTGCTGCCCTCCGGCATCCTCCGTCCCGATGTTGTCTGCGTGATGGGCAACGGTATGGTCATCGACCCCCACCATCTGGACGGTGAGATCAACAAGCTGCGCGAGCAGGGTATCTCCATCACCCCCGCCAACCTGAAGATCTCCGACCGCGCCACCATCACCATGCCCTACCATGTGGAGCAGGACGGTCTGGAAGAGGCCCGTCTGTCCAAGACCGGCGCACAGTTCGGCTCCACCAAGCGGGGCATCGCCTACGCTTACGGCGACAAGTACATGAAGAAGACCCTCCGCATGGGCGACCTGCTCCATCTGGATGACTCCGTCCACAAGCGCCTCGTCACCATGGTGGACTCCAAGAACCTCGTCATGGAGGGCAGCTACAACGCCGCCCCCATCAGCGTGGACGAGATGTGGGCATGGCTGGAGAAGTACGCCGCCATCTTCAAGGACTACATCTGCGATGTGGGCCAGTATCTGGCCGACGCCGACGCTGCGGGCAAGAAGGTGCTGTTCGAGGCCCAGCTGGGCGCTCTGCGCGACATCGACTTTGGCATCTACCCCTACACCACCTCCTCCAACGTCATCGGTGCTTACGCCCCCATCGGCGCAGGCATCCCGGGCCACAAGCTGACCAACTCCATCGGCGTCATGAAGGCTTACTCCTCCTGCGTCGGCGACGGCCCCTTCGCCGCCGAGCTGGCCATGACCGAGGAAGAGAAGCATGACCTGCGTGAGGCTGGCCACGAGTACGGCGCCGCCACCGGTCGTCCCCGCCGCGTCGGCCCCATCGATCTGGTGGCAAGCCGCTACGGTGTCTTCTGCCAAGGCTGCGACGAGGTCGCGCTGACCCTGCTGGATGTGCTGGACTACATGGAGAAGATCCCCATGGTCACGGCCTATAAGCTGACCGACGGCACTACCACCACCCGCTTCCCCATGGGCGAGGCTCTGGACACCGCACAGCCGGTGGTCGAGTATCTGCCCGGCTGGCACTGCGACATCACCGCTGCCCGCAAGTGGGAGGACCTGCCCAAAGAGGCCCGGGACTACGTCGAGTATCTGGAAAAGGCCGTGGGCTGCAAGATCACCTATATCTCTGTGGGCGCAGAGCGTGAGGCATACATCCACCACGTCGTCTGAGCCTTGAATTTGCCGAAAAGAGGGACCGCCGCTTATGTTTGACATCATCACCGACAGCGCCTGCGACCTGACGCCGGAAATGACCCAGAAGATGGGGGTAGAGGTCGTGCCGTTCTATGTTTCGCTGGACGGTGAGCACTACCGCAAGGAGGGCAAGGAGATCGCTGTGCGGGATTTCTACCAGTTCATGGTGGACAACCCCTCGGCCTACCCCAAGACCAGCCTTGCTTCCATCGAGGATTTCGAGGAGGTGTTCCGCCGTCAGGCAGAGCTCGGACGGCCCACCCTCTGCCTCTGCTTCACCGGCAAGATGAGCGGCTGCGTGGGCAGTGCCCGCAACGCCCGGGAGCTGGTGCTCGAGGACTACCCCGACGCGAAGATCGAGGTGCTCGACTCGGCGGCGGCTACCGTCACCGAGGCCACGATGGTGGAGAACGCGGTGGCCATCCGGGACGCAGGCTGCACGCTGGACGAGGCGGTGACGTGGCTGGAGGCGGAAAAGGCTACCAACAACATCTTCTTTACGGTGGGCAACCTTGACTACCTCATCAAGGGCGGACGCATCGGCAAGGTGTCCGGCCGGGCGGCGAACCTTCTGGGCATCAAGCCCATGATCCTCTTCAAGGACGGCGAGATCTTCTCGGGCGGCGTGGCCCGGGGACGCCAGAAGAGCTTCGAGAAGGCCCTCGACCAGCTGATGAACTATCTGGATGCCAACGGCGGCACGCCGGACGACTACCGCCTCATTGTGGGCTACGGCTACGACGAGGAAGAGGGCAGGCGGCTCTGGCTCCAGACCCGTGCCGCCCTGCGGGCCAAGTACCCTGCCGCTGCGTGCGAGGTGGGCCTGCTTCAGATCGGCTGCACCATCGCAGTGCACACCGGCCCCTACGCGCTGGGCATGGGCGTCATGCGCCGCTGGAAAAAGCAGCAGTAAAGCGCAGAAAACAGGAAAAGCTCCTCTCCCGACGATGGGAGAGGAGCTTTTTGTATGTTCGGATGAAGTTATCGGCTCTCGGTGCGCTGAGGCAGGCGGGAGAAACGCTTGTCTTTGTCCTTATCCTTATCCTTGTCCTCGTCCTGCGCCGGGGTGAGGCTCAGCCGGACTTCGGTGACGCGGCGGCGGGCCGTGCGGGTCACGACGCCCTCGTAGCCGCCCAGCGTGAAGTGGTCGCCCACCTTGGGCAGATGGCAGGTCTTCTCCTGCACGAGGCCGTTGACGGTGTTGGAGTCGATGTCCTCGTCCTCGGGCAGGCCCAGCGTCTCGTAGAGGTCGTCTACGCTGGCCGAGCCGGACACCAGCCAGCTGCCGTCCGACTGCTGGCGGAAGTCCTCGGTGGCCTCATCGTGCTCATCCCAGATCTCGCCGACCAGCTCCTCCAGAATGTCCTCGAGGGTGATGATGCCCTCGGTGCCGCCGTATTCGTCCACGACGACGGCCATGTGGTGGTGCTGCTCCCGCAGGGTGCGCAGCAGCTGGGAGATCTGGGTCGAGCCGGTGGTGTAGAGGGTGGGGGCGATGAGGTCCTCCAGTGTGGCGGTTTTTTTCAGCCGGGCCAGATAGAAGTCCTTCTCGTGCACGACGCCGATGATGTTGTCGATGGTGTCATGGTAGACAGGCAGGCGGGAGTAACCGGACTCCGCGAAGGTCTGGGCGAGCTGCTCCAGCGAAATATTGTCCTCCACGGCCACCACGTCCACACGGGGGGTCAGGATCTCTTCCACCTCCACGTCATCGAACTCGATGGCGCTGCGGATGAGCTGGCTTTCGCGGTCGGTCAGTTCGCCGTCGCTCTCGGCCTCGCTCACCATGGTGATCAGCTCACCCTCGGTGATGGTGTCGCTCTCGCTGCTGTGGACGAAGTGGCCCAGCAGCTTTTTCCACTGGCTGAACAGCCATGTCAGGGGGGTGAAGAGGGTCAGGAGCAGGTTCAGCACCGGGGAGACGGCGGTGGCGATGGTCTCGGGCATCTCCTTGGCGAGGGTCTTGGGGGTCACTTCGCCGAAGATGAGGACAACGATCGTCAGCACGACGGTGGAGGCGGTGGCACCCCGCTCCTCACCCAGCCACTTGGTAAAGAGGACCGTGCCGATGGAAGCAGCGGCGATGTTCACGATGTTGTTGCCGATGAGGATGGAGGAGAGAAGCTTGTCGTACTTCTCAGCCATCGCCAGAACCCGGGCGGCGGAGGTGTCGCCCTCCTCGGCGCGGCTTTTCAGGCGTATCTGGTTCAGGGAAGAAAATGCGGTCTCAGAGGCGGAGAAGAACGCGGAAAACGCGATCAGGATCACAAGCGCCACCAAGAGCGTTATACTGCCATCGTCCATAATAAAGGATAATCAACTCTACTTTCTTATAATAATATGTTAACCAAAAAGTGCTTTCCACCGTTGCCTTCGACGATGAAAAGCACTTTGTTCAACGCCTATAATATCATATTCCACCCGCCGGTGCAAGCGTTCCGGTCAGGAGGAGAGATAAAACAGGTAAAAAGTTTGCGGTTTTTTAGCGGAGCACGAGGCTGGTGCCGTCGTAATCCACGGTCAGGGTCGCACCCTCGGGGTAGCTGCCCTGAATGATGGCCTTGGCGATGAGGGTCTCCACACGGCTCTGGATGAACCGCTTGATGGGGCGTGCGCCGTAGACGCTGTCGTAGGACGAATCAATGATGAAGTCCTTGGCGGCGGTGGTAACGTCCAGCTTGAGGTGCTTGCCCTCGTCCATCCGATGGCGCAGGTCTTCCAGCTGCAGGTCCACGATCTTGCGGGTCTCGTCCTTCGTCAGGCTCTTGTAGTAGACGATCTCGTCCAGACGGTTCAGGAACTCGGGGCGGAACTTCGACTTCAGCAGCAGGTCGATCTGCTTGCGGGCGTCCACACTCAGTTCGTTGGAGCCTTCGGCGCGGCGCTGCTCAAGGTCGTTCAGGATGATGTCGCTGCCGAGGTTCGAGGTCAGGATAATGACAGTGTTCTTGAAGTCCACCGTCCGGCCCTGACTGTCGGTGATACGGCCATCGTCCAGAACCTGCAGCAGGATGTTGAAGACGTCGGGGTGAGCCTTCTCCACCTCATCGAACAGCACGACGCTGTAGGGTTTGCGGCGGACGGCCTCGGTCAACTGGCCGCCCTCTTCATAACCGACATATCCCGGAGGCGCGCCGATGAGGCGGCTGACGCTGAACTTCTCCATATACTCGGTCATGTCGATCCGCACCATGTTCCGCTCATCGTCGAACAGGGCCTGTGCCAGAGCTTTTGCCAGCTCGGTCTTGCCGACGCCGGTGGGGCCGAGGAAGAGGAAGCTGCCAATGGGGCGGTTGGGGTTGGCGATGCCGGCGCGGCTGCGCAGGATGGCCTCGCTCACCTTGGTGACGGCCTCGTCCTGGCCGATAACCCTCTTATGGAGCACATCGTCCAGATGCAGCAGCTTCTCGCGCTCGCCCTCCACCAGCTTCTCCACGGGGATGCCGGTCCAGCGGGCCACGATGCGGGCGATCTCTTCGTCGGTCACGCGGTCGCGCAGCAGGCTGTCTTCCTTCTTGGCGGCGGCGACCTTCTCCTCTTCTTCCAGCTCTTTTTGCAGCTGAGGCAGCTTGCCGTATTTCAGCTCGGCGGCCTTGTTCAGGTCGTATTCGCGCTGGGCCTTCTCGATGGCGGCATTGGTCTGCTCGATCTGCTCGCGCAGAGACTGCACCTTGCCGATGGCGTTCTTCTCGTTCTCCCACTTTGCCTTCATGCTGCGGAACTTATCCTGCAGCTCGGCCAGCTCTTTTTCGAGGTCCTTCAGACGGCTCTGGCTCAGAGCGTCGGTCTCCTTTTTCAGGCTGACCTGCTCGATCTGCAGCTGGGTGATGCGGTGGGCGAGGTCGTCCATCTCGCTGGGCATACTGTCCATCTCGGTCTTTATCATAGCGCAGGCCTCATCCACAAGGTCGATGGCCTTATCGGGGAGGAAGCGGTCGGTGATATAGCGGTCGGAGAGGGTTGCGGCGGCGATGAGGGCGTTGTCGCTGATCTTCACGCCGTGGAAGACCTCATACCGCTCTTTCAGGCCGCGCAGGATGGAGATGGTGTCCTCGACGGTGGGTTCGTCCACCTGTACCGGCTGGAAGCGGCGCTCGAGGGCAGGGTCTTTCTCGATATACTGGCGGTATTCATCCAGCGTGGTGGCGCCGATGCAGTGCAGCTCGCCGCGGGCCAGCATAGGCTTCAGCAGATTGCCGGCGTCCATCGCACCGTCGGTCTTGCCTGCGCCGACGATGGTGTGCAGCTCATCGATGAAGAGGATGATCTTGCCCTCGCTCTTCTTTACCTCGTTCAGGACGCTCTTCAGGCGCTCCTCGAACTCGCCGCGGTACTTTGCACCGGCCACCAGAGCGCCCATGTCCAAGCTGAACACGATGCGGTCCTTCAGGTTCTCGGGCACATCGCCCCGGACGATACGCTGGGCCAGACCCTCGGCGATGGCCGTCTTGCCGACGCCCGGCTCACCGATGAGGCAGGGGTTGTTCTTGGTCTTACGGGACAGGATGCGGATGACGTTCCGGATCTCTTGATCGCGGCCGATGACGGGGTCCAGCTTCTGCTTGCGGGCCAGATCGACCAGATCCTGACCGTACTTCTGGAGGGCATTGTAGGTGTCCTCGGGGTTATCGTTGGTCACGCGCTGGTTGCCGCGGACGGCAGTGAGCTGCTGTAAAAACTTATCCTTTGTAATGCCGAAGGCGCGGAACAGCTCAGAGGTGTTCTGGGTCTGCTCGTCCAGCAAAGCGAGGAAGACGTGCTCGACGCTTACATAGTCGTCCTTCATGGCCTTGGCTTCGCGGGCGGCGGCGCTCAGCACCTTATCGGTGGCCTGCGAGATATAGACCTTGTCGGGGTCGCGGCCAGAGCCGGACACCCGGGGCATCGCAGAGAGCTTTTCGGCCACAGCGGCGGAGAAGCTACCTGCGTCTACGTTCAATTTCTGGAGCAGCTGAGGGATCAGGCCCTGCTCCTGCGTGGCCAGAGCGTGGAGCAGATGCTCCGGCTCCAGTGCGTTGTGCTGATACTCCACAGCCAGCTGCTGTGCGGCCTGCAGAGCCTCAAGGGTCTTCTGGGTATATTGATTGGTATTCATAAAGTCAAGCCTCCATTCATACCGGAAGTTGAGATTCAGGCGGTGGGTCGAAATGTTGTTTTAGCACTCTTGCTCATCGACTGCTAAAAATATACTCCAAACAATCCACAATGTCAATAGGGAAATCCCGGCGGCGGCATGGATTCACAAAAAGTTTGCAAACTTGTAAAAAATCACACCATATCGTTTCGGCAGCGCAGACAAAAAGCCCCTGCCGGGCGGAAGACCACGGCAGGGGCGGAAGGAATGAGAAGCTTATTCAGCAAACAGCGGGGTGGACAGATAGCGGTCGCCGGTGTCGGGCAGAAGGACGACGATGTTCTTACCGGCGTTCTCGGGGCGTTTTGCCAGCTGGATGGCAGCCCAGACGGCAGCGCCGGAGGAGATGCCCACCAGCACGCCCTCCTTGTGGCCGATGAGACGGCCCACAGCAAAGGCGTCCTCGTTTTCCACGGCGATGATCTCGTCGTAGACCTTGGTGTCCAGCACGTCGGGCACAAAGCCGGCGCCGATGCCCTGAATTTTATGTGCACCGGCGGTGCCCTTGCTCAGGACGGGGGAGGAGGCAGGCTCGACGGCCACGACCTTGACGCCGGGGTTCTTGCTCTTGAGGTACTGGCCCACGCCGGTCACAGTGCCGCCGGTGCCGACGCCGGCCACGAAGATGTCCACCTTGCCGTCCGTGTCGTCCCAGATCTCAGGGCCGGTGGTGGCGATGTGGGCCTTGGGGTTAGCCGGGTTGACGAACTGGCCGGGGATGAAGGAATTGGGGATCTCTTTCGCCAGCTCATCGGCCTTGGCGATGGCACCCTTCATGCCCTTTGCACCCTCGCTGAGCACCAGCTCTGCGCCGTAGGCCTTCATCAGCTGGCGGCGCTCGACGCTCATGGTCTCAGGCATCACGATGATGATGCGGTAGCCCTTGGCGGCGGCCACAGCGGCCAGACCGATGCCGGTGTTGCCGGAGGTCGGCTCGATGATGACGGAGCCGGGCTTCAGCTTGCCGGAAACTTCGGCGTCATCGATCATGGCTTTGGCGATGCGGTCCTTGACGGAACCGGCGGGGTTGAAATATTCCAGCTTTGCCAGCAGCTTGGCGGAAAGGTTTTCGTCCTTCTCGATGTGGGTCAGCTCCAGCAGCGGGGTGTGGCCGATCAGCTGGTCTGCGGAAGTATAGATCTTGCTCATAATAGTAAACCTCCCTATTGCGGGCGATGCGCCCGGCTGCACCGGCCTGACCGGTGTTATCTTGATGTCCCCTTTATTCCCGTTAAACCAATGTGGTTTGTGGGTTTGGCTGTATTATAGCCTCCTTTGGGGCACTTGTCAATGGAAAATCGAAAATTTCCGATTGAAAAGTTATAAACCCTGTTGTATAATAGGTTAAAACTTATTCGGAACAAGTCCCGCAGCCCGCCCGGCGGCGCTGCAAGACCAAAACAGGAAAGAAGAGAAAGGAATGTCTATGATCGTTTCCACCAAGGGGCGCTATGCGCTGCGTGTGATGATAGATCTGGCCGAGCATCGGACGGAGAAATATGTCCCCCTGAAGGAGGTCGCCGCCCGGCAGGAGATCTCCGAAAAATACCTCGAAAACATCCTCAAGGTGCTGGTGCAGAACGGCTTCCTCGAGGGCCTGCGGGGCAAGGGCGGCGGCTACCGCCTGACCCGTGACCCTGACCAGTATACCGTCGGCGAGGTGCTGACCCTTACCGAGGGGAGCCTCGCACCGGTGAGCTGCCTTGCACAGGGTGCGGCTCCCTGCCGCCGGATGAGCAGCTGCCGCACGTATGATATGTGGAAGGGCCTTGACGACCTCATCGAGGACTACTTCAGCCACATCACCATCGCCGACCTTGCCTCGCCGGAAGAGGCGGGCAACGACTACATCATCTGAATCTGGGCCAAAAAAACTCCCCGCCGTCGGCAGGGAGTTTTTTTCGTGCGATCAGATGCGATTTTTTCAGGACACGACCGCGCCGCTGGTCAGCGTGTCGGTGACGGCGTCCATCAGGGCTACCATCGTGCAGTAGTTCGAGCCGTAGGTGTCCTTATAATCGGAGTAGGCGTCCAGCTGCTCCTGCGTGGGGGTGATGTCCAGCGACTCAGCCACGGCCTGATAGAGCAGGGCTTCCTTGGAGTAGTTTTCCAGACTGCTCTCGAGGTGGGCCAGCATATCGTCGGTGCTCTCGTAGCCCAGCAGATTCTGAACGAGACCGTCGAGGTCATAGCCGTAGTAGCCCGCCAGCGTGCTGTAATAGTTGAGGCACTGGTTGACCTGATAATCCATCACCTGTTGGGGGATGGACTTGAAGGTGGAGTTGGCCATCAGGTCGTCCATGACGGCGGTGTTGAGGTTCGAGGTGTAGAGCTGCTCCTGATAGTAGGCGCGCAGGGCCTCCACGGTGTAGATGTTGTTGGGGGTGCCGAAGGTGTCGGCCACCCATGCGTCGGTCAGCTCGGGCAGGACGCTCTCGCTGATGTAGTTGAACGTCACAGTAAAGACGGCTTTCTGGCCGCTGAGCTTCACAGTATTGCCGCTGGCGTCGGTGGAGTCGCTGTAGCCGTCGGGGAAGGTGACGTTGACGTCGAAGGTCTCGCCGGGCTTGTGGCCGACGATCTGTTCTTCGAAGCCGTCGATGAAGGTGTTGCTGCCCAGCGTCAGGTCATAGTTCTCTGCGCTGCCGCCAGTGAACGCCACACCGTCCACCGAGCCGGTGTAGTTGATGTTGACGGTGTCGCCGTCGGCGGCGGCGCGGTCGGTGACGTGGTTGGTGGAGGAATACCGACTCAGAAGATCGCTGATCTGCTTCTCGACCTCCTCGCTGGTGGGCTCGACGTCCGAGCGCTTGACGGCGACGGACGCAAAGTCCTCGGGCAGGGTCACATAGTCCAGTGCCCGGATGCCCTCCCAGTAGCCCTTTTCGTCCAGACCGTCGCTGTAGTTGAAGTTCTGGTAATCGTAGTCGGACGCGCTGCCGAGCGTGGAAGAAGACGCCGTGCTGGACGCGGCGCTGTCGGCCTTGCCGCCGCAGGCCGCGAGGCTCAGCGCCAGAGCGCCGACGCAGACAAGGCAGAGCGCCTTGGTGAAGATACGTTTCAAAAGAATTCCCTCCTGTTGGTAGACCGGCATTTTGCCGGTGATTCGAAAAACAACCTCTATTATAAAGGCTAAAAATGAAAAAGAAAAGTTTTTTGCAAAATTTCCACACTCTGCCCGTTCTTTGTCGGACTTTTGGGGCCGGAGAGGGGAAAAAGGCGGAAAACCGGTGGAAATGGGGGAGGGGTTCTGATACAATGGGGTTAATAAGGAGGAAAAAGCCAATGGATTTCAACAAAGCAGCTCTGGAAATGCACGAGAGCCACCACGGCAAGGTGGGCATCGTGAGCAAGGTAGAGGTCAAGACCCGGGATGACCTGTCCACCGCCTACACCCCCGGTGTGGCCGAGCCTTGCCGCCGCATCAAGGCAGACCCCGAGGACGTCTACAAGTACACCTTCAAGGGCAATATGGTGGCCGTCGTCTCCAATGGCACGGCTGTGCTGGGGCTGGGCGACATCGGCCCCGAGGCCGGTCTGCCGGTCATGGAGGGCAAGGCTGTGCTCTTCAAGGAGTTTGGCGGCGTGGACGCCTTCCCCATCTGCATCGACGCCCACGATGCAGCCAGCGTCATCGCGGCCTGCAAGGCCATCGCCCCCACCTTCGGCGGCATCAACCTCGAGGACATCAAAAGCCCCGAGTGCTTCGAGATCGAGGAGACGCTGGAGCGGGAGCTGGACATCCCCGTATTCCACGACGACCAGCATGGCACGGCCATCGTCGTCACCGCTGCCCTCATCAACGCCCTGCGTGTGGTGGGCAAGAAGATGGAGGACGTCCACATCGTCCTGAACGGCCCCGGCGCGGCCGGTACGGCCATCATCAAGATGCTGATGACCGCCGGAGCCAGAGACATCATCGCCGTGGACCAGTTCGGCACCCTCTACAAGGGCTGCAACAGCGCCGAGGCCCACAAGAACTGGCTGGGTGAAGTGACCAACCCCTGCCAGATCAAGGGCGGCCTGAAAGAAGCCCTTGCGGGCGCGGACGTCTTTATCGGCGTGTCCAAGCCCGGCATCCTGACCACCGAGCTGTGCCAGACCATGAACAAGGACGCCATCGTTTTTGCCATGGCCAACCCCACCCCCGAGATCATGCCCGACGAGGCCAAGGCGGGCGGCGTCCGCGTCATGGCCACCGGCCGCAGCGACTTCCCCAATCAGGTCAACAACGTCCTCTGTTTCCCGGGCCTGTTCAAGGGCGCGCTGAGCGTCCGTGCCCGGGACATCAACGATACGATGAAGCTGGCCGCCGCCTACGCCATCGCTGACCTCATCACCGACGAGGACCGCAGCGAGGAGAACATCATCCCCGGCGCATTCGACCCCCGGGTGGCCGAGGCGGTGGCATCTGCCGTGGCAAAGGCTGCCCGCGAGAGCGGCGTGGCCCGGCTGTAAGCGGAGGGCGTTTCCATGAGGACGATCACGGCACAGCAAATCACGGACACTGTGGCCCGTCTCTGCATCGAGGCCAACACCCGCCTGCCCCGGGACGTGCAGGAGGCGCTGGACAAGGCCCGGGCCGAGGAACCGTGGCCGCTGGCAAAAAATACCCTCGACCTGCTCTGGTCGAACCTCGCGGCGGCGAGGGAAGAAGATCTGCCCATCTGTCAGGACACCGGCATGGCCTGCGTGTTTGTGGAGCTGGGCACGGAGATCCACATCGAGGGCAGCTTTGAAGCTGCCATCCATGAGGGCGTGCGGCGGGGCTACATCGACGGCTACCTGCGCAAGAGCATCGTGGCCGACCCGCTGCGCCGGGGCAACACCGGCGACAACACCCCCGCCGCCATCACGGTGCATCTGGTGGACGGCGACGGCTGCACCATCACCGTGGCACCGAAGGGCTTCGGCAGCGAGAACATGAGCCGCATCCAGATGCTCAAGCCCGCCGACGGCGTGGAGGGCTTCAAGAAGTTTGTGGTGGAGACGGTCAGGCTGGCTGGCTCGAACCCCTGCCCGCCCATCGTGCTGGGCATCGGCGTGGGCGGCAGCTTTGATAAGGTAGCGTATCTTGCCAAAAAGGCCCTTCTCCGCCCGCTGGATGTTCCGAACCCGGACCCCTACTACGCCGCCCTCGAGGGGGAGCTGCTGACGGCCATCAATGCTCTGGGCATCGGGCCGCAGGGCTTCGGTGGAAAGACCACCTGCCTCGGCCTTGCCATCGAGCAGATGCCCACCCATGTGGCGGGTCTGCCCGTGGCGGTCAATGTGTCCTGCCATGTCACCCGGCGGGCATCTGCGGTGTTATAAGAGGGCTAGCCCTCTCCGTCATTGCTTCGCAATGCCACCTCTCCCAAAGGGAGAGGCTTGGAGCTTGCCGGTAGGCGAAAGGCTCTCCCTCTGGGAGAGCTGGACGCGAAGCGGCCTGAGAGGGCAAGGACGCTAAAGGAGAATACAAGATGCAATACGAACTGAACACGCCCTGCACGGCGGCAGACCTCGCGCCCCTGAAGGCGGGAGACACGGTGCTGCTGTCCGGTGTAGTGTACACCGCCCGCGATCAGGCCCACAAGCGGATGCTGGAAGCGCTGGACAGGGGCGAAAAGCTCCCCTTCGACTTGGAGGGCAGCGCCATCTACTACGTCGGCCCGACGCCGGAGCGCCCCGGCGAGGTCATCGGCTCGGCCGGGCCGACCACCAGCGGACGGATGGACGCCATGAGTCCCCGCCTGCTGGACCTCGGCAATAAGATCATGATCGGCAAGGGCAAGCGGGACGCGGCAGTCAAAGAGGCCGTCGTCCGCAACGGCGCGGTCTATCTGGCCGCGCTGGGCGGCGCCGGTGCGCTGATGGCCCAGAGCGTCCAGACGCTGGAGGTCATCGCATGGCCCGACCTCGGCTGCGAGGCCGTCCGCCGCCTGACCGTGGAAAAAATGCCGCTGACGGTCATCCTCGACGCCCATGGCGGCGACCTCTACGAGGCCGGCCCGGCGGCCTATCTCGAGACGGTAAAATGACGAAATTGCGCAGGGTGGAATTGGTTTGATTCGACAAACTTTCTGCGAATGGCTTGCAACACGATACGGAATGTGGTATCCTATAACAAACCAGACCGGAACGCCTGTGTGCCCCGGACAGGGAATTTTACGAGGCAGGAGGCCGACAAAACCATGCAGATCCACCAATCCGCAGAAGATTATCTTGAGACTATCCTTATGCTGACCCAGCGGATGGGCCGCGTGCGCTCCATCGACGTGGTCAACGAGCTGGGCTATACCAAGGCCAGCGTCAGCATTGCGATGAAAAAGCTGCGGGAAAACGGCTACATTGCGGTGGACGGCGAGGGCAACCTGACCCTTCTGGAGCCGGGCCGCGAGATCGCAGAGCGCATCTACAGCCGCCACCGCCTGCTGACCCATTTCTTCGTGCAGCTGGGCGTGGACGAAGAGGTCGCCGCCGAGGATGCCTGCAAGGCAGAGCATATCCTGAGCGAACAGACGCTGGGAAAGATCCGGGAATATGCCCTGCTCCACGACGCAGAGGGCAGCGTCCAGAAGTCCGAGTGATCCATTCAATTTGAATCTCCAATAAAAAAGCAGACAGCCGCCTCCACAAATGCGTGGAGGCGGCTGTCTGTCTTATCGCAATTTTCAAAAATAGTGCCTGTCAAAACGGCTTCTCAATAGGAGCTGAGGCCGAGGCTCACATCCAGCGCCTGATCCACCCGGCGCTGGTCCTCGGCGGTGATCTGCCCGGCCCGCTCCCGCAGGCGGTGTTTGTCCAGCGTGCGGATCTGCTCAAGCAGGACGACGCTGTCCTTGGCGAGGCCCGTGTCGGCGGCCCGGATGTTGATGTGGGTGGGGAGCCGGGCTTTGTCCAGCCGGGATGTAATGGCGGCTGCGATGACCGTGGGGCTGTGCCGGTTGCCGATCTCGTTCTGGACGATGAGCACCGGGCGGACGCCGCCCTGCTCCGAGCCGACCACCGGCGAAAGGTCGGCGTAAAAAACTTCTCCTCTGTGTACCTCCATGAAAACTCCCTCCTTGCATACTGGGAGGCCCGCTATGTGGTGCGCGGTGCCGTCCTCTGCTGGCCTTATTATGGGCAGGCAGGGGGCAGGCTATGCACGCGGGGACAGCTTGCTCTCATTGTATGCGGGAGGGAGATTCAGGTTTCCGTTTCCAGAATGCAGAACGCCAGCGCCATGCCGCCGTCGTGGCTCAGGGAGAGACTGGCCCGCAGGCTGTGTGCGGCCATCCACCGTGCGCTGCCGCCCGAAAAGCGGTATTCCGGAGCGCCGCTTTCCAGCCGGACGGCCTCGATCTCGCAGAGGGCGAAAGGCCCTGCAAGGCCGGTGCCCGCCGCCTTGAGAAAGGCTTCCTTCGCGGCAAAATCCGCCGCCGCGCTGGCGGATTTGTGGGCGCTGAGCGGGTCCGGGATGCCCCCTGTAAGGCCCAGAGCCTCCCGCTCGGACGGGCCGAAGACTCTGGCCGCAAAAGCAGGGCCGTGGGCACCGCCGAGGCTCTTTGCCATCCGGGCGGTGCTGCAGAGGTCGCAGCCGATGCCATAGATCATAATATGCCTCTTTCTGCAAAAACAGCTTTGCTGATTTGCATGATAAAATCGAAAAAATTTAAGCAAAATGTGCAAATCTCGCCGGGGAAACTTGAAGTTTTGCCGCAAGTCGTGTACAATAAATCATAGTTATTTAAGGGGGTGTATTTCGTGGGCGACGCTACTGCCATTTTTTCCATCCACGATCAGAAGGACATCGAGATCCATGAAGTCGTGCAGCAGGTGTACGACGCACTCAAGGAAAAAGGCTATAACCCCGTCAATCAGCTGGTGGGCTATATCCTGTCCGAAGATCCTACCTATATCACGACTTACAAAGGAGCGCGTTCCCTTATCCGCAAAGTAGACCGTGACGATCTGCTGCAGGCTATGCTGCGCAGCTATCTGAACGTCTGAGGTTCCTTCGCCTTCTGGCCTGCTGTCCCTCCGGGGCGGCAGGCTTTTTTATTTCAGAGGAAGAGTGAAGATCTGGTTCACCACGACCTCATACTCCCAGCCCTCCCGGGCCTTGCGCAGCTGCTTTTCCAGCGGCTCCGACCCCTCGAACCGATAGATGAGGTAGTGCCAGTGGGCCTTCATCCGGCTGACGGCGCAGCTGGACGCGCCGAACAGCGCGGTGTAGCCGTGATACAGCTCGTCGAGGTAGCCGCGAAGCTCTTCTTTGCTGGCAGGGGCACCGCCCACGGCCTGCCGCAGCAGGGCCGGGTCGGCGATGAGGCCCCGGCCCACCATGATGCCGGAGAGGGTCGGATGCTCTGCCTCCAGCGCGGCCAGCTGGGCCGGGGTGGTGATGTCGCCGTTGTAGCAGACGGGCATCCGGCAGCGGGGCAGACAGGCTGCAAAGGCGGCGCGGTCGGCCTCGCCCCGGTAGAGCTGGCGCATGACCCGGGGGTGGATGGTCAGCTCACAGATGGGGTAGCGGTTATAGATGTCGAGGATGGCGTCGAACTCCTCGGGACGGGTGACGCCCAGCCGGGTCTTGACCGAGACAGGCCCCTCCGTCCGGGAAAAGAATTCGTCCAGAAAGGCCTCGAGCTTTGCGGGGTCCCGCAGCATCCCGGCACCCTTGCCCTTGGCGGTCACAGTGCCGGAGGGACAGCCGAAGTTGAGGTTCACCTCCGTGTAGCCCAGCCTGCGCAGCTCTGTGACCATCCATGCGGCCAGTGCGCCGTCCTTGGCGAGGAGCTGGGGGATGACGGGCGCGCCGGGGTTCGCCGCCGGGTCAAGCTCGGCCATCTTCTTCTTGATGAGCACCCGGTTCTCGGGCGGGGAGAGGAAGGGCGCGTAATAACGGGCGGGTGCGCCCGGTGCGCCGAACCAGCGCTGATGTGCCTGCCGCCAGATGCGGTCCGTCAGCCCCTCCATGGGGGCGGTGTAGTATTGCATCGGATCGTTCTCCTTTTTATCGTCCAGTCTGCTTCCGAGTATACCATACTGCGGGGCGGTGCGCTATACCCGGGAGCGAAAACACTGCGGCCCGGTTGACGCATCCGGCCGGAGGCATTATAATCGAAGCATGGCAAAGTTTGCCGAAGCCCCGAAAAAATAAAGGCAGGAGCGCTGAAGCATGGACTATCATTCCCCCGACCGCACCTACAAAAAGAGCCGCTTCCGGCGGGAACTGGAGCGGAGCGTTTCCCGCAGGCTGGTCACGAGCCTGCTTCTGGGGTGCCTTTTGTTCCTCGTGGCCATCGCCGCTGTGAACACCCTGAACCAGAACGCCCGGCGGGAAGACCATCTCGCGGGCGTCGCCGCTACCTTTCAAGAGGTGTACGACGACACGGTGGCGTTCCTGCTGGACGCGGACCACACCGAGCTGTTCCTCTTCGACCGGCGGAAGGATCAGGACAATCTGCGCTATCTCATCAGCCAGTACAACGTCTCGGCCCTTGTGGAGCTCCAGCTCATCCTGACCGACTCCAAGGGAGAGGTGCGGTTCACGACCTTCTCGGAGGGGGAGATGAACCTGCACCGGCAGGAGTTCAACCGCATCGCGGAGGAAAACGCCTGCCACCTCATGCGGGCCGTCTACACCACGGTCTACCACTTCCGGGCCAACAGCTCAGAATACGTCATGATACACCCCCTCTACCGGGACGGCGAATATCAGGGTGCGGCGGCGGTCTATCTGAACGAGAACGACTGGACGAAGCTGTTCAGCCGATACCAGTACGACGCCATCCTCACCAAGCCCAACGGCGATGTCATCGCCTGCTCGAACGCCTCCTTCCTCTCCCAGAAGAACGCCAACAAGTACCGCCCCGCCGACGCGGCGCGGTATGTGAAGGTGGATGGGAGCCGCTATCTGCGCAGCAGCCGCTCGCTGGAAAACGGCACGGTGCTGGCCTATTCCTTCATCTACTCGCCCCCGAACTACGATTATCTTCTGGTGGGGCTGTTCCTGATTTTGATGCTGGGCCTGAGCTGGTCGGCGATGTTCGTTCGCATCATGCACGTCATGACCGAGCAGATGGTGAAGTCGGTGGACACCCTCGTGCAGGAGATCCGGGTCATCCGGAAGAAAGACCCCGACCATATCATTGAGATCGACACCGGCGACGAGATCGAAGAGATCGCCCATCAGGTCAACAAGATGGTGCGCAGCATTCAGGAGCTGAGCCAGCGGAATATGAATCTCGTCGAGGTGAACAGCCGGATGGAGATGCAGAACCTGCAGGCCCAGATCAACCCCCACTTTATCTATAATACACTGGACAACATCCGCTATCTCATCCCGGCGGACCCCCAGCGCGCCCAGCAGCTCATCGGGCGGTTCATCGGCATCCTGCGCTACAGCATCAACAACACCAAGCATAACGTCACCGTCCGGGAAGACCTGAAGTATCTGCAGGACTATCTCGTTATCCAGTCCACCCGCTTCGGCGCGAACTTCTCCTACGAGATGGACATCGACGACGCCTGCATGGAGTTCATCATCCCGAAGCTGCTCTTGCAGCCTCTGCTGGAGAACAGCATCAAATACGGCTTCCAGAAGAAGCCCCGCATCCACGTCAGGACGCGGGGCTGGCTGGAGGAAGACGCGCTCTATTTCACGGTAGAGGACAACGGCGGCGGGGTAGACGCAGCAACGCTGGAACAGCTGCGGGGCATCCTGCGCTCAGAGGAAGTGAACATTGAACACAACGGCCTGCAAAACATCAACCGCCGCATCTGGCTGGGCTACGGCGGCGACAGCGGCCTGACCATTGACAGCGCCGAGGGCGAGGGCTTTACGGTGAAGCTCAAGCTCCGGCGGGGAGGGAGGTAGACCATGTATCGCGTTCTGCTGGTAGAAGACGAAGAGATCATCCGCAAGGGCATCCGCTATTCGGTGCCGTGGGAGGAATATGGGTGCAGCGTCGTAGCGGAGGCCGAGAACGGGGCAGTGGGCGAAGAAAAGATCGCAGAGCTGCGGCCCGATATCGTCATCACCGACATCACCATGCCGGTAAAGAGCGGCCTCGAGATGATCGCCGACACCCGGGAGGAGTACAAGTACATCGCCATCATCCTGACGGGCTACTCGGAGTTCGAGTATGCCCAGCAGGCCATCCGGAACGGTGTGTCGGACTATGTGCTCAAGCCCCTCGACATGGACGAGATGGGCGCTGCGCTGGAAAAGGCCGTCCGCCTCGCGGGGGACAGCCAGTATCTCCAGAAGCGGGAGGATGAGGCGGAGGCTGTCCGCAGCCGGACCGCCCTGCCGCCCCTGAGCGAGGAAAAAGTCACCGACCCGCTGGTGCTGCGCATCGTGGCCTATCTGAAGGAGAATTACCAGAGCAAGATAACGCTTGCCGACCTGCAGGAGCAGTTCCACTACTCGGAGCGGTACATCAACCAGAAGTTCCAGAAAGAGCTTGGCACGACGGTCATCGACTACCTCAACCGCTGCCGCATCCAGAACGCTCTTGAACTCATCCGGAAAGGGGAACTGCCCATCTCGCAGATCGGATGGGAGTGCGGCATCGGCGAGTACAAGTACTTCAGCCACGTCTTCAAAAAATACATGGGCTGCTCGGTGCGGGAGTACCAGAGCACCCTGAAATAGGAGAAAATGAAAAAATACCGAACAGCCCCTGTTCGGTATTTTTTCTATTTGTTCTGCAAATTGAGTATTATTTTTGTACTGAAAGCATTAAAATGGGACTATCGAAAGGTTTCAGGTAAAAAATGGAGGTTTTTACTATGAAAAAGATTTCTCGTCGTTCGTTCCTGATGGCTACCGGTGTTATCGCAGCTTCTGCTGCTCTGAGCGCTTGCGGCGGCTCCTCCGCCAGCACCTCTTCTGCCGGTTCTACCGCTGCTTCCACTGCCGCTTCTGGTACTGCTGCACAGGGCGGCGGCGACATCGTCATCTACTCGCCCAACTCGGAAGGCCTGCTGAACGCCACCATCCCCCTGTTCGAGGAAAAGTACGGCGTCAATGTCGAGCTGATCCAGGCCGGCACCGGCGAGCTGGTCAAGCGCATCCAGTCCGAGAAGAATGACCCCTACGCCGACGTCCTGTTCGGCGGCTCTTGGTCGCTGATGTACACCAACGAGGATCTGTGGGAGCCGTATGTCTCGGCCAACGACGGCAACGTCATCGATGCCTACAAGAATAAGTGCGGCTTCATCACCGGCAACGTGCTGGACGGCAGCGTTCTCATCGTCAACACCGACCTCATCGGCGACATCAAGATCGAGGGCTACGAAGATCTGCTGAACCCTGCGCTGAAGGGTAAGATCGCCACCGCCGACCCGGCCAACTCCTCTTCTGCCTTTGCACACCTGACCAATATGCTGCTGGCGATGGGCGGTTATGAGGACGATAAGGCATGGCAGTACGTCCACGACCTGTTCGAGAACGTGGACGGCAAGATCTGCGAAAGCTCCAGCGCCGTCTACAAGGGAGTCGCCGACGGTGAGTATGTGGTGGGCCTGTCCTATGAGGATCCCTGCGCACAGCTGGTTCTGGACGGCGCACCCGTCAAGCTCGTCTACATGAAGGAGGGCACCGTCTTCCTGCCTGCTTCCGCCACCATCATCAAGGGCGCAAAGAACATGGACAACGCCAAGCTGTTCATCGATTTCATCCTGAGCGAGGAAGTGCAGAACATCTGGGGCAGCACCCTGACCAACCGCCCCGTCATGAAGGACGCCGCCACCAACGATGCTATGACCCCGATGGCAGACATCAATGTCATCGAAGAGGACATCCCCTACGTCAGCGCCCACAAGGCAGAGCTGGTGGACAAGTACACCGAGATCTTCACCGATCTGCAGAGCAAGTAATTCGAAGGGCAGCAGGAGGCTAGTATGAGCAGAATATCAGTTAAAGACGCAGTAAAGCGCTACGGGAATAATACGGTCATCCCGGATCTGAATCTGGAGATCGGAGATGGGGAGCTGTTCACCCTGCTCGGCCCCTCCGGCTGCGGCAAGACCACCCTTCTCCGTATGATCGCAGGCTTCAACTCCATCGAGGGCGGCGACATCTTCTTCAATGAGAAGCGGATCAACGATATGGACCCCAGCAAGCGCAACATCGGCATGGTGTTCCAGAACTACGCCATCTTCCCGAACCTCTCCGTCCGGGACAATGTGGCCTTCGGCCTGAAGAACCGCAAGGTGGACAAGGCCGAGATCAAGAAGCGGACGGATGAGTTCCTGAACCTGATGCAGATCATGCAGTATGCCGACCGTATGCCCAACCAGCTGTCCGGCGGCCAGCAGCAGCGCATCGCACTGGCCCGCGCGCTGGTCATCTCGCCGGACGTGCTGCTGATGGACGAGCCGCTTTCCAATCTGGACGCAAAGCTCCGTGTCGAGATGCGCAGCGTCATCCGCCACACCCAGAAGAGCGTGGGCATCACCACTGTGTATGTCACCCACGATCAGGAAGAGGCAATGGCCATCAGTGACCGCATCGCCGTCATGAAGGATGGCGTCATCCAGCACGTCGGCACCCCCCGCGACATCTACCAGCGCCCGAAGAATGTCTTCGTGGCCACCTTCATCGGACGCACCAACATCGTGAACGCCCACGTCAAGGGCGGCGTCATCACCTTTGCGGACGGCTACCATGAGCACATCAACGCTCTGGACAAGGCCGCAGAGCAGGAGGTGCGCTGCTCCATCCGCCCGGAGGAGTTCATCATCTGCAAGGATGGCACCGAGGGCATCCACGGCACCGTGCAGGAGTGCACCTACCTCGGCCTCAACACCCACTACACCATCGACACCGATCAGGGTGACTCGGTGGAGATCGTGGAGGAGTCCTCCATCGGCGAGGGCCTCAAGAAGGGCGAGAAGGTGCTGCTGAAGGTCAAGAAAGAGAAGATCAACGTCTTTACCAAGGACGGCGATACCAATCTCATCAGGAGCGACGCTTATGAAAAACAATAATAAGTTCCGTCTTGATGTCTGGGGTGCCATCACGCTGGTAACGATCGCCCTCTATGCGCTGTTCCTGCTTTACCCGATGGCGTACCTCATCCGGCAGTCTGTGATGGACCCCGACACCGGCGGCTTCACGCTGGCTTATTTCACCAAGTTCTTCTCCAAGAGCTACTATTTCGATACCCTTATCAACAGCTTCAAGGTGTCCATCACGGCGACGGTGCTCTCCATCGCCATCGGCACCCCGCTGGCCTACCTGTTCACGATCTTTAAGATCAAGGGCAAGAGCGTGCTGAACATCCTCATCGTGGTGGCATCCATGTCGGCCCCCTTCATCGGTGCCTACTCGTGGATCCTGCTGCTGGGCCGCAGCGGCGTCATCACCACCTTCTTAAAGAACTTCGGCATCGCCATCCCGGAAATCTACGGCTTCGGCGGCATCGTGCTGGTCATGACACTCCAGCTGTTCCCGCTGGTGTTCCTCTACGCCAAGGGCGCGCTGAAGAACATCGACAACTCCCTCATCGAGGCGGCTGAGAACCTCGGCTGCTCGGGCATTGCCTGCTTCTTCAAGGTGGTCGTGCCCCTTATCATGCCCACCCTGCTGGCCGCAGCTCTGCTGGTGTTCATGCGCTCCTTTGCAGACTTCGGCACCCCGATGCTCATCGGCGAGGGCTACCGCACCTTCCCCGTCGTCCTCTACACCGAGTTCATCAACGAGGTCGGCGGCAGCGACGGCTTTGCAGCCGCCATCGCCGTCATCGCCATCGTCATCACCACGCTGGTCTTCCTCGTCCAGAAGTATGTTTCCAACAAGAACGCCTTCGCGCTGAACAGTATGCACCCCGTGGAGGAGCGCGAGGCCCGCAAGGGCATCAACGCTCTGGTGCATCTGGCGGTCTACCTCGTGGTGGGCATCGCCGTTCTGCCGCAGGCCTACGTCATCTACACCTCGTTCAAGAACACGCAGGGCAAGATCTTCGTGGACGGCTACTCGCTGCAGAGCTACCAGACCGCCATCGGCAAGCTGGGCCGCAGCATCCAGAACACCATCATCATCCCCCTGCTGGCGCTTGTCGTCATCGTGCTGCTGGCTGTCCTCATCGCCTATCTGGTGGTGCGCCGCCGCAACGCCCTGACCAACGTGGTGGACATCCTCTCGATGATCCCCTACATCGTGCCCGGCACAGTCCTTGGCATCGCGCTGCTCATCGGCTTCAATAAGCCCCCGCTCCTCATCAGCGGCACCATGCTCATCATGGTGGTGGCCCTCATCATCCGGCGTCTGCCCTATACCATCCGCTCGTCGGTGGCCATTCTGCAGCAGATCCCCATGAGCATCGAGGAAGCCGCCATCTCGCTGGGTGCTTCGAAGATGAAGGCATTCTTCCGCATCACGGTGCCCATGATGGCATCCGGCATCATCTCCGGTGCTATCCTGAGCTGGGTCACGATGATCAGTGAGCTGTCCACCGCCATCATCCTGTATACCGGCAAGACCAAGACCCTGACGGTGGCCATCTACACCGAGGTCATCCGCGGCAACTACGGCACTGCAGCCGCATTGTCCACCATCATGACCATCCTGACCGTCATCTCCCTGCTGGCCTTCAGCAAGCTCAACGGCGGCAAGGACATCAGCCTTTAAACGATTTCCCCCGTTCTCCTTTTATCACTGGGTTTCCAAATTGGGCTGCTCTGCAACAGCCCGGAACAAAACGAGAGGCAGACGCTCCTGTGTGGGGCGTCTGCCTCTCGTTTTGTCTGTTGGGATGTGGCGGCCGCAGACTATGCCGGGAAGGAGTACGGCAAACTGGAACTTGTCGGGGCGAGGCCCCTCCATCTGCTCTCGCAGACCGTTCGGTCACTTAAAAGCCCCACTGGGCTTTCATTGCTTCGCAAACGCGAATTTCACTTACTTAGATAATGGCAATGTCAATTTTCCTGATAATAAAAAATACAGCAGAAGTAAACCAACTATAATTAGAATACCGCCAACCACTTTAATGCCAATTCGATTAACCTTGTTATTTTTTATAATTTTATTTGCAAAAACCAATAGTAGCGCACCAACTACTATAATAAAAACAGATATTAACGGATACATGAGTTTTCTCCTTTCAAATTCCGATTTGTTGAACTAAGCCGAGTATACCATACCACCAACCGAAAGAACACCCCTATATGTCAGAGCTTGCTCTTTTTCCTGCGTACGTGCGTACCGACCATGTACAGACGTGCGCAGCGATTACCCTCAAACGCGCCGTATAGCACAAAAGGCAGGACACCACCGTCATAGTGATACCCTGCCTTTGCTTGTTTATCGTTCCGAGTAGTCCTTCCGCAGAACCTCCGATAAACAAAAAACGTACCCGAACCCTTTTCCATAAAGAATCGGGTTCGAGTACGAACTGTATGGTGGACGGTACAGGACTCGAACCTGTGACCTCCTGCACGTCAAGCAGATGCTCTACCAGCTGAGCTAACCGTCCATATTCTGTTGCGTCGTGACGACTCTGATATAATACCATGACTTTCCCGAAAAAGCAATACTTTTTTCGAAAAAATTCTGATTTTCTTTTAGAATCTTCAAAAAAGGGCGCAAAAAAGCCCCGGCGGCGTCCGGGAAACGGACAGCGCCGGGGAGAATGCGGGAAAGCTCACTGCTTTGCTTCGGGGAAACCCTCGAGCTTTGAGGTGCAGTGGGGGCAGCGGACGGCCTTGATGGCGATGTCGCTCTGGCAGTAGGGGCACTTCTTGGTGGTAGGCTCTTTCGGGGCCTCCACGGGCTTTTTGTGCAGCATATTGATGGCCTTGATGGTCACGAAGAGCACGAAGGCCACGATGAGGAAGTTGATAACGGCGTTGAGGAAGGAGCCTACGCCGATGCCCACATCGCCGATCTGGATGACGACATCCGAGAAATCAGCGTTGAAGAACAGGCCGATGATGGGGGAGATGATGTCGTTCACCAGAGAGTTGACGATGGCGGTGAAGGCCGAGCCGACGACCACACCGACTGCCATATCAAGCACATTGCCGCGCATGGCAAAGGCTTTGAACTCATCAAAGAACTTTTTGATGCCGCTGGTTTTCTTTTCTGACATGATAACTACCGCTCCTTTTGCCGCAAATGGCATGATATAGCTCTATAATACAGGATACATCTGCCATTTTCAAGAGAAAAGCTGCTGCTTTGCGGCGGATGAGCGAAGCGCCTGAGAGGGCTGGGCTGTCAGACCTGATGCTCTGCGATCCACTGGCTCATCTGCTGGGCGATGGCCTTGATGGAGCCGTCGCGGAAGGGCACCTGCAAACCAGCGGTCTCGCACAGCTCGGTGTAGCTGGCGGTACCGGCGCGGCGGACGAGGCGCAGATAGCGCTCCCATGCGTCCTTCTGGTCGTGGAGGCTCAGCAGGAAGAACTGCAGCGCGGCCATGGTGGACAGGCAGTAGTCGATATAGTAGAAGGGGCACTCGTAGATGTGGAGCTGACGCTGCCAGCCCGCACCGCGGCCATAGAAGGGCAGATTGTCGAAGTCAATCCAGGGGCGGTACTTGTGCTCCAGCTCCAGCCAAGTCTGGTTGCGCTGGTCGGGGGTGAGGTCGGGGTTCTGATACATGATGTGCTGGAACTCATCCACTGCGCAGCCGTAGGCGAGGAAGAGGACGCTGTCCTCGGCGTGGAGCAGGGCGTACTTGTCGGTATCCTTGCCGAAGAGCAGGTGATGCCACGGCGCGGTGAGGAACTCCATCGCCATCGAGTGGATCTCGGCACTCTCCATGCCGGGGCACTCGAGGTCGGCGGGGATCTTGGGGTCGCGCTCGGCGACATAGCCCTCGAAGGCGTGGCCGCACTCGTGGGTCAGCACGTCTACGTCAGCCGAGGTGTTGTTCCAGTTGGCGAAGATGAAGGGCGCCTTGTAAGAGGGCAGACTGGTCATATAGCCGCCGGACATCTTGCCGGGACGGCTCTCGACGTCGAACAGCTCGTTGTCCTGCATGAAGTCGATGAACTCCGCCGTCTCGGGGCTGAGTTCGTGGTACATGGTGCGGGCAGCGGCCATCCGGGCATCGTAGCCCTCGATGGGCTTGGGGTTGCCGTCCCGGAAGGCGAAGGGCAGGTCGGTGAAGGTGGGGTGCTGGATGCCGGTGCGCTTGTTCTTGAGGGCGATGACTTTCTGCAGCTCAGGCACGACGTCGTGGGCCACCTGCTCGCGGAAGCGCTTGATGTCCTCGGGGCCGTAGCCGATGCGGTTCATCCGCACATAGGAAAGCTCGCTGTAGTCGTGATAGCCCATGACCTGAGCCTGCTGGTTCAGGTTCTTGACGATCTTCGTGTACAGCTCGTCCAGCTCGGCGCGGTGGGCGTCGAAGTAGCCGGCCTCAGCCTCATAGGCGGCGCGGCGGGTGGCGGCATTGGTGCTCTCCTTGTAGGGGCCGAGCTGGGGGATGGTAAGCTGCCGGCCGTCGAACTCCACCAGCGCACCGCCGTAGATCTGCTGATAGGTGCTGACGAGGGCGTTGTACTCCTGCTGCAGCGCTACGGTGCGCTCGTCCATGCCGAGCACAGCGTTCTTCATGCCGGCCACACAGGTGGAGCCGAAGGCCTCCGTCAGGGCATCTACATGGGGGTTGGCAAGGAAAGCGCGGCTGATCTCGACGCTGGCGTTGGACACAGCCGGGCCGTTGGCGTCAAAGAAATCCTGTTCGGCCTTCCAGTAGGCGTCGCGGGTGTCGCAGGTGTAGTGGATATTGGCGAGGTTCGCAGCGGTAGTGTAGTCGGCAAAAGCGCGGCTCTGCTCGTAATAGGTCTCCACAAGGGCCTCGCCGCTGTCGGCGGCTGCGGCTTTTGCCGTCAGCTCCTTGCAGCGGGCCAGCAGTGCGTCGATGTCGGGGCGGGTATAGGTCATCTCACTGAATTTCATCGAGAAAATCCTTTCCGGGACAGGAAAGTCCCTTTCAATAGTAAGCCCATCTTATCACGTTTGGGCCGAAAAAGAAAGGCTTTGGACATATGTGATAAATTCAAAGGCTTTGTTTTAGTAAACCTGTTGCATCCCGTGATTGAAACCGAGCGAAAAAAGGCATATAATAGCAGTATCAACAGAGTAAGGCCATGTGCGTCAAGTGCCGCATCAACGGGGAGTTGTGCTGCGGACGAAGGGAGACCCGCGGTGCATGGCCTGCATCCCGCTGCTGCATGGACTTGGGTGCGGGCGATGCTGTCTGCACGGCGTCGCTCGGAAGTGAAGTTTGTTGAACTCACGCCCTCCTTTGTGCGGTTTGTCACAGGGGAGGGCGTTTCATTCTGCCCTCCCGCGAGTTCCTGAAAAACAGGAGGACAGTTGATATGAACAACCATTCGAAGATCTCCGTGCGCACCCTGACGGCAATGGCCCTGCTCATTGCCATGAGCATCGTCTTTTCCCGGGTGCTGAGCATCTCTACCGGCTTTGTCCGGTTCAACCTCGGCAGCCTGCCGGTGCTGCTGGCGGGTATCCTTTTTGGGCCGTGGGCGGGCTTCGTCGTGGGCATGGTGGCCGACATCATCGGCGGCGTGCTGGCGGGCTATGCCATCAATCCGCTCATTACGCTGGGCGCGGCTTCCATCGGCCTTGTAGGGGGCTTGGGTTGGCAGAAGCTTTCGCATCTGCGCACTGGCAACCGGCTGTGGTGCAGCGTGCTTGCAGCCCACTTCGTCGGCTCCATGGTCATCAATTCGCTGGCGCTCCACATCTTCTACGGCTATGCGTGGGCGGTGCTGGTGACCCGCATCCCGAATGCGCTGGTGCGCACCGCAGTGAATACGGTGCTGCTGCGCATCCTGCTTGAGAATCGGGCGCTGATGGCGGTGGCGAAGCGGTAAGGGTTTGCGCTCCGCGCGGGCCAGAGGCAGGGAGGGGTGTTTCGACTCCCCCCTCCCTA
>ERZ1027014.153-NODE-153-length-39599-cov-16.255488_pt1 | contig 39599 bp, 46 predicted proteins | sample MGYA00519287_ERZ1027014 | MGnify/ENA primary metagenome ERZ1027014 (study PRJEB26926, sample SAMN06164698) | human gut metagenome | biome: ENVO:00009003; feature: ENVO:2100002; material: ENVO:00002003 | host: Homo sapiens | place: USA | collected 2012 ...
ACGAGATCTAGTACGGTCTCGTGGGCTCGGAGATGTGTATAAGAGACAGCCTACAATGCCTGGGGCAAGCTTATGTCAATGACAGGCAACACGGAGCTTGCGGTTAAAGCCTGCTAATCTAAGTATCTACAGTTCACTTGGATTATATAAGTCCTGTCTATCAAATAAGGCAAAGAAAAACATTCGTGACTGATTCATCACGACTTAAAAAATAAGGGGAAAATAATGATAATCAAAATAATTGTTCTAATGTCGCTATGTGCTGTTATTGCATTCAGAAAGCACGTTAAAAAACGTGCTTTATTTGTATTTGTTTTGATTGTGGCTATTTGCGCAAACATTTTTATTCCGGCTTTTGAATTTTTTGTTCGTTCAGAGCCTCAGAATGACAGAATATTGGATTATATCAGTCAAATCAATTGGCATGACAGCGACTTGTTAAAATCAAAGGGTTTTGACTGTGACGGCGAAACAGGTACATACGCAGATGACGATAAATTCAGCATTCACGTTGCTGATGCGACTTCTTATGATAAAGCAGAAATTGTTTCGGAATATAAAAATATTCATTATGAATATTTCTCGTACTTGTCGGATACTCTCCTGATTCCGCAGTTGCGTAAGAACTATTCGGTGATAGTAAATGATAAGGTTGTTGAGATTACTTATAAAGACTGCCTTAGCAAGCCGGGCATAATGGATAAGCTGGAAGGGATATTCGGTGCAGCTGCGTAACCACATAACCGATAATACCGCACTTTTTAAAATCATAAAACAGAAATTAAATCACGACGATAGAAAACCGGCTATCGCCGTGATTTTCTTTTTCTGATAGCGAAAATACAAAGCTGTGCCGACGGGTACGGCTTTGTATCAAGATTCTTTGAACATAAAAAAACACCCCATCGCAAATAAATGCAATGGGGCTTTCTATCTGGAGCTAATACCCGGATTCGAACCGGGGACCTCATCCTTACCAAGGATGTGCTCTGCCGACTGAGCCATATTAGCAAACTCCTGACGGTTATTAATTATATCATACCATATCGACTTTGTCAAGGAAAATTTTCGAATTTTTAACTTCGATATACCGTAACGGTTTTATCAACGGCCAATATGTCATAAAAATCAAACAAACCGCATTGTTGTGCGGTTTGTAGCTGGTACGGGTAACAGGACTTGAACCTGTAGTAAAATGGCTTAATAGAGCCATTTGTAAGCACTTTGACACCCTATTTGACACCCTATGCTTGTATCAAGATGTTTCAATCTGTATATAATCGTCCAACATTTTGAGGTTCTTTTTCTTATATTTTTCTGACAGATGGGTGTATATTGAAAGGGTGGTCTGAATGTCTTTATGTCCTGCCTGCTCCTTTGCGGTTACTATGTCAACGCCGGCGAGATACATTAACGTGATGAAGGTGTGGCGTAACCAATGGGCGGTTATAGGTGGGATAACTTTATGATCCGTTCCTGGCTTATGTGTACCGTATTTTTCAGATAAGCACTTGATGTAACTTTCCCACATACGATACCAGCTTTTATCCGAGTGCATTTTACCCTTAGCATTCGTGACTACAAAAAATGATGTGTGGGGAACTTGTCGCAGGTAGCTTACTAAAATCTGAGGAATGCAGACAGTTCTTGTTGCGGCGTCTGTTTTACCGCCTTTTTTTATTACAAGCCCCGAACCACTGACTTGCTCAACAGATTTGTTTACCCGGATTGTCGCTTCATCAAGATTTATATCGGTCCATTGCAATGCTATGAGTTCTCCTCTGCGCAATCCCGCATACATCATGATCATTGCGGCGGTCTGGGCTCTGTGCGGTGTATCTCGAATCCAGGCTTGTTCCTCGCTTGTCAGAGCTCTCCTGTGTTCAGGCTCTTGCTTTGCTTTAGGTATTGCTACATTCTTAAAGAAATTGTGGTCGATAGCTCTGTTGTCGGCGGCAAGTTCAAGTACGCCCTGGGCGATTCCTTTAACGCTCTGCATAGTCTTCTCGGAATATCCCTTGTTTGCCATATCAAACAGTATTTCAGTCAGCATATACTGCTTGATGACTGATAACTTCGTATCTTTCAACGGTTCTAAAATTTTTGCATTTGTCCGTATGGCACGGTACCATTTGTCACTTACCGAAGACTGCTTTGTGATAAGATACATTTCGAGCCAGTCACCGAAAGTTTCACGCTCCGAGGTGATGTCTATACCACGGTTTACGAGCTTTGTTTTTTCGGACAACTTTGCTTTCATTTCCCTCTCGGTAGCAGCATAAACATACTTGTATTTCGGCACTCCGTTTTCAGTGCCACAGTACATTTTTGCCTGATATCTGCCGTCTTTTCGCTTTGTATAAGTTACCTTTCCGGGCATTTTTGCACCTCCTAATTTATTTATTTCAATCCACGCCCTCATGTAGAGGGTGACCATCGCCAAGGTCGTGAAATGCTACCTTAGCGGTAATTTATTGTTTTGCTTTTCTTGGCCTATAAACATAGCCTCTTTGTATTTTTTCACGCACAGCGGCTAATGCGGCTTTACATCTGTTACGGACATCCTCTGTCACATTTTCATCTTCAATTGTTTTTAGATAATATTCTTCTGCGGATTTTGTATCAATTTTTACATAAACGTCACCGATTCTTATATAGTCACTTGAATTTGTCCCTGCGTCTACTTCGATACACTTTTTAAGCATTTGTATTGCTTTGTCAAATTGGTACTCAGCTTCGTATATATTGGCAAAAGTTGAGTAGAGATGCCACTTGGAATATAACACTGCACCAATGCGGTTAGTTATCGGTGGCAAATCTGTAGGGGATTCTAAAAATAACTCCCAATACTTTATAGCCAATGGGCGCTCTGCCGCATACATACGAGCGTATGTAGTAGCAACGGCTAAAATGTCTAACGGCTCACATGAGTTATTATAAACACTTAAAATGAAATTGTTAAGAAATCGCCTACAGTTGCCTAAGACGCATTCAGAAGAACTGCTCATATAAATCAAGCGCTCTTTTGCACCAACCTTTGTATAAGAGTTTTGTAGGAAATTTTCAATAAAGTCACTTTCATCTGTGGATAAATCAAATTTTGCTTTACAGCTGTCACATACTAAAAATTCGTTGCGTACTTTTTCGGTTTTACAAAGCAGACAATGCTTTGTCATAATGTTGTCAATCATATATTTGAAAGGTGCAGATTCCTTATAATACGTCGTGTTTTTAGTTGCCATAAGGGCTTTTGCGGCAAGGTCATATCTGCCTATTTCATTTAGTGTTTCAATCAGTTCAATGTATATCGAGGCGTTAGCAGGGGCAATTTTAAGAAGTCTGGTATAAGTGTTGATTGCCTCAGCAGGATTACTACCGTTTTTGTATAATTCCGCAAGCATAAAGAGCATTTGCATTTTTGTATAAAAAGGATTGCTGTAATTACCGTCTATGTATGATTTTAATAATTCTGCGGCTTTGCTGTGGTTTTCTCCGAGATTTTTATATATGATAGCCAAAGCAAGTTTGTCGTGTGCGTTGTTGCTTGTCTTGCATTTCTCAATGACTTCGGTCAATTCGCTTTCAGTATCATCTAAATATTCCTTGTCAAACGAGCTTACGCCTTGTGCAAATTTGACATTATCGTATAAATAATCAGGATCCTGGATTTCATAACGCTTCTGTTCTAAAAATGCAATCAATTCTGACGGTGGCGGAGTAGTGGTTTTAATGCCTTGCTTTTCGTACTCAAGGAGCGGTTCAACGTACCGTATTGCAGAATCAATTGATTCTATAGTACAAGATACTCCATTGTCAAGCTGTATATTAAGCTTAACATTTTCTATTGCTGTTTCTGCTCCTACTATCAATGCTTTTAAAAGATTGTCCATGTACTTTTTTATCTTCTCCCATTAGATCTTATTGCTTATGCAGTATCGACAAAAGTTTTTTATATGTCTTTTATTACTTTTCTCACAATTCCAAGTATTCTTAACCTGTCTCGTTCAGCACCTTTAAAAATTCTTGGTGCATATTCGGGATTGAATGACAGCAGAGTAATGCTGTTTTTATCATATTCTATTTTTTTAACAACCGAATCCTCACCGTCAATCAGAACCACTGCCACCTGTCCGGAATCACACCAATCTTGTTTTAGCACCTGAATAGAATCGCCTTCTTCAATTTTTGGGTACATACTGTTGCCTTGTACCTTTATACACATCGTGTTTTTCGCTTCTTCGTCACTGGCAATAAACAACGGCATATACTCAAGAATGTAATTATCGGCATAGGCACCGAAGCCCGCTGATACACTCTCGTAAACAGGAATCATTCTGATTTTATCCTGTGGAAGAATAGTTGCATTTGATTCAATAGAGCGTGATGTGAGCTCCGGATTATCTGTTTTAAGCGCAAGGTATGCCGCACTTACATTAAGCTCACACGCTATTGACTCAAGTATCGGCAATTTTATTTTTGCTACCTGTCCTGTTTCGTATCTCTGTATCGTTGATTTATTTAATCCTAAACGTTCTCCGAGTTCCCCTTGTGTCAGTTTGTTTTTCTCACGGCATAGTTTGATTCTTTTACCAATTTCATTCACATCTGCCATGTTGTTCACCTCATTTCATTATAAGAATTATAGCATATTAAATTGCGTAATGCAATAACATTTTTTGAATTTGCTAAAAAAAGTTGCAAAACGCTATTGACAAACGCTGAAAGATGTGTTAATATATGCTTACGGAAAGTTGCGAAACGCAACAAACGAAGAAGGTGAGAAAATGGTGAATACAAATAAAATCAAGGGCAAAATGCGTGAACTTGAAATAACACAAGCAGATGTGGCTAAGTGCTTGAATATCGCTCAGCCAACTGTAAATCAGAAGATTAACAATATCAGACCGTTCGACTTAGATGAAGCTGAGAAATTTTCTAATCTTCTGGGCATAAATGCGTGTGATTTCGGCACATATTTTTTTGCTCATTGAGTTGCGAAACGCAACAGTCAAAGGAGGTGAGGAAGGTGGAAATAGTGGAAGTGAAAAAGCCGTTATCGGGTTATGGAAAAGTATTATATTACCCGCTATTTAACGAGGAAGAAAAAGAATGTGCCTCAAAAATCATCGAGCAGTTGAAGGGCATGACGATTTACGAGGCACAGCAGTTACTTTCAAAGGTATCAGAAGCGCTTATTTTTTCAAGCAAAATTTGAAAATCTCTTCTGAAATCTCATTGAATTTTTTGATATATTCTTCAACGGTCATAGAAGATATATCACAGGATTTTTCGAGATAAAGCATGGCGAGCTTATCTACACGATCCAGCAATTGAGAGTACTGAACATCAGACATTAGCGTTATCCTCCTTTCCAATATGATATTAACATTATATCATCGGGAAAGGACGATTGCAACAACCGGAGGAGGTGAGGAAGTGAGACGAACAATGCCATCACTTGAATATCGAGTGCCAACAGACTGGGAAGCTTTGCCAATAATATTTGATCTTGCAACGCTTGCCAGGATAACAGGGCTTTCCTATGAAACACTTCGTGGCAAAGCCCGTAACGGTGAAATACCGTGTGTTAAGGTAGGTACGCAGTATAGACTTGAAAAAGAAGCAGTAAAGAAATGGTTAGGAGGTCAATATGAAGATATCTAAGATAATCGCCTACATACTCTCTCAGCTCCTGCGGCTGTGGATAACAGCGTGTGCGGCCGTGATGATGTACGTCCCGATGTCTGCACTGGCATACGCCCAGAGGGGCTATAAAGCCGTAGGCGGCGAAATGCTCCCCGTTGCAATAGTCGCTGTTGCGGTCTGGTACGGGCTGGGATGGCTTATGCGTGTGTGGTATAGAGATATGATAGGAGGCGGACACGATGACAGATCTTGAGCGAATCGCCAAAGAAGCCACCGATCACGGCATGACGTATGGTGAGTATGTTGCATGGAAGGCGAAATCAGCACTTGAGCAGCAGCAAAACTACCGTCGGGCAAGGCAGGTAGCGGAAATACAGAGAAAGAGAGGGCAAAGAAAATGAGCAAAACAGAAGTTGTTAAAGGGTACAAGGTGTTCAATTCTGATTGGACGTGCAGAGGCAAGCAGTACACTTGCCCTGGCAAATTTGAAGAAGATGTTACCCCAATCCAGTGCAGGCGCGGGATGCACTTCTGCAAAAAGGCGGCTGACTGCTTCAATTATTATTTATTCGACCAGAATAACAAGGTTGCAGAAGTCATAGCTTACGGCGAAGTTTCAGAAGAAGGCGATAAGTGCGCTACGAATAAACTTGAAGTAGTTCGTGAAATCCCGTGGTCTGAATTGCTTGGCCTTGTAAACACCGGGAAAGGTTGCACCGGACGTTGCAACAGTGGCAATCGCAACAGCGGCAATCGCAACAGCGGCAATTGGAACAGCGGCAATTGCAACAGCGGCAATCGCAACAGCGGCAATTGGAACAGCGGCAATTGGAACAGCGGCAATTGCAACAGCGGCAATCACAACAGCGGCAATTGCAACAGTGGCAATTGCAACAGCGGCGATTGGAACAGCGGCGATTGGAACAAGTGCAGCTTTTCTAATGGTTGTTTTAACACCACAAGCCCGAAAATTTACCTGTTCAATAAGCCGTCAAGCTGGACATATCGTGATTGGTTGAATAGTGAAGCTTGTTGCCTGATTGAGCGGATATCGGACAATGTAGTACAGTGGGTTCAGTATTCCAATATGACAGATGAAGAAAAGGCAGAACACCCAGAAGCTGAAACTACGGACGGTTATCTGAAAAAACTGGATAATTCCGAATGTACCGTTCTTTGGTGGCGTAATCTTTCTGACTGTCAAAAGGCAATTATCACAGCAATCCCGAACTTCGACAAGGCTATTTTCAAAGAGATCACCGGGATTGATGTAGATGCAGATTAAGAGAGAGGAAAGAAACGTGTATAAATGCGAACGTTGCGACTGGACAGGCTCGTCTTCAGAACTCGGACACTGCACCGAGTATCGAGGCGAGTGTCACGGTGCACCTGCGTGGGAAACATTGCCGTGTTGCCCAGAATGCGGATATGATGTCGAAAGCATCGACGAAGAATAAAAAAATAACCGCCCGAAGGCGGCAAAAACAAATATTTATACAAGACCAGTATAACACTGGCAGGAGAAAAAGTCAATATGAGTATCAAAGAAAAACTTACAGCTGAGCTGACAGACGCAAAGCTCGGCAAGTATGAAACAGCAGTAAAGAATGCTGTGATGAAAACTATCTGCAAATTCTGCGAGCAGAATGCAGAGTTTAAACAGGCCATAGAGCAGTCAGGCAAGTCTTTTGCCAACTGCCTCAAGGCAACAGTCAAAGGTGCAGGTGCAAGCCTCGAAGATCTCGAAGTATACAAGCGTGCCGTAGCGTTTTACTTTCCCGGTGCGGATATAAAATGCACTATGACGCTTGATCTCGGTGACAGCGGGTTCAGCAACAACGAAATGTCCATAGATAAAGACAGCGGCAAGCTACAGCTTGACCTTGACAGTTTGCTGGACTTCTGAGGTGTGGCAGTATGACAAGAAAAGAAGCCGAAAGCTATACAGACAATTTTCCGCCGCTTACAGCAGAGCTTGAGCGTGAGCTTAGAAAGACGTTGCCGATGAAGTATCTTATTGTGGATAATGATGGCACAGCATATTGCACAGCCTGCGAAGAAAAGCTGTATCCCGGTGAGTATGACAGCTCAGTTAAACATAGGCAGACTACTGTATGCTCGCACTGCGACGAAACTGTCACTGCAATATATAATTATCACAATTTTCACGGTTCGGTAGTGGAATGTAAATCAAATGTCGGAGTGTTTTTGTCAGACGGCAAAACCGATAATCTGTACATACGTTTCTATACGGTTACGCTGTTTTTTAATGCGCATGAGATTATGCCGCATATCGCAATCAATGAGGTTCAGCGGTATTTGTTCACGGCAAATCAAGCGTTCCGTTACGGGCCAAAGTATGCGTGGGAGAATAAAAACGGTTGCTATACAAAAGTAGTGACAGGCTGGGGGCTACGAGCAAAATTTGACGAGCCTATATTTCAGAATTATGGCGGTTATAATTTTATCAATTATTCCGCATTAAAAGGAACAGCTTGCGAGCATTCGGCAATGAGCGAGAATTTCGGAAGCATATCATACCTGCGGTTCTGGCAGTCGCACAAAAATGTTGAGGCACTCGTTAAGTGTGGCTTATATAACAGCGTAAAGTACAACAAAGACATGATCAACTGGGAAGAAACCGAACCGCACAAAATGCTCGGCGTAACAAAAGATGTTATGCGGGCAATCCGCAAAGGACGGATCGGGTACAGGGATTATTTTGCGATAAAAGAAGAATTTCCTAAAATCACCGACCTTGACCGTCTTATTGAAACAAATAAACATATAGGATATTCATTTGGTATACTCGACAGTCTCAAGAAGAAACTCAAGACTGACAAATGCGAAATTGCGAAGTACATTTTAAAGCAGAATGTAAATATCAGCGATTATTCGGATTATGTCCGTATAATGCAGAGCTTCAACGCCGATTTCAGCGACAGACAGATATGCTTTCCAAAAAATCTGAAGGCAGCTCACGACCGTGCAGAAGCTATGCGACAGGCACGGGAGCTTGAAGAAAAAGCAAAGAAAAACGCTAAGCTGGCTGAACAGCTGAACACTTTGAAATTAAAGCGAAAGATACTTGAGTTTTCGATTGATAAATACTTTATCCGTCAACCCGACAGCACGGACGAAATAGTCGTCGAAGGTCAGAAGCTAAGCCACTGTGTCGGCGGCTACGCCGAAAGGCACGCAACCGGCAAGCTGACAATTATGTTTCTCCGCCGAAAATCCGCACCGGACGAGCCGTATTACACGATAGAGGTATCAAACGACTATAAAATAGTCCAGTGCAGAGGTTATAAAAACAACTGGGTTGCAAACGGCGGACAGGAAAAACCACAGGAAATAATCAATGTCGAAAAGATGTATCAGCAGTACCTTGACGGTATTGCGGCGAAAAAATCAAAAACAAAATCAAGGAGGAAAACAGCATGATAATTCCCGGACTTCGCACACCGCCTGCGGATACAGAAAAGGCGGTAACAGACGATTATGTCAAGGCAGTAAATCTTAATTACCATATTAAAGCGGCGGCACAGGTAGCACAGCAGAGTCTGTATGAAATGTGCTCAGGCTTTAAAGAAATGAGGGACAGCAAGCTTTATAAGGAGCTGGGGTATAACACGTTTGAGGATTACTGCGAACAGGAAACAGGCATCAAACGCAGACAGGTTTATTCATATATACAGGTAATTGAAAAATTACCTTCGGATTTTGTGCACTCGAGTGCACAAATTGGAGTGAAAAAGCTATATCTTTTATCTTCTCTCTCCGAAGAAGAACGTACAGAAATAGCCGAAAAGACTGACCTTGAAAACACCTCCGTCCGTGAACTTGAACAGCAGATACGGCAGATCAGAGCGGAAAAGGATAAGGCGGTAGCCGATAAGTCAGCCGCCGAAGCCGAAGCGTCCGCCGCCGCTCAGCAGGCAAAATCGCTCGAAAAAGCTAAGAACGCATTGTCACAGCAGATAGCGACGCTCGAAGCCGAGATAAAGGAGCTTGAAAACCGTCCCATAGAGGTTACGGCTGAGCCGGCTAAGGACGGCGTTATGGACAAGACCGCATTTGATAATATCTGCAAAACTTACGAACAGCAGCTTGATAAGGTGCAGGAGGACGCATTACAGGACACTATCCGCCTGAACCGTGAGCATACGGAGCAGATGAATAGCCTGAAAGCCGAGAATGAAAAGAAGCTTGAAGAGCTCCGCTGTCAGCTTGAAGCCGCTAAGCGTGAGCAGTCGGAACTTACGGTGGCTGTGCCCGACAGCAAGGAAACGTTTAAGGCGTACCTTGCAACAGCTATTGATGCGGCAAAGCGGCTCTGTGAGTTTATCGGCAATAATCCCGCAGACAGTAATCACGATCTGTTTGTATCAAAGGCAAAGCAGTTTTTCACAAAAATGACGGAGGAAATCGTATGAGCAGTACATTATATGATATAACCGGCAGGTTTGCCGAACTTTTCGATGCGTTTGACGCTATAAATGACTATGAACCGGATACCAATGCTGACGGTGAGTATATAGACGATGACGGCGAGGTCATAACAGATCTTGAAGCGTACAAGGCCGATATGCTGACGATGTGGTTTGATACTCTCGAAGGCATCGAGGGTGAGTTTGGTGAAAAAGCCGAGAATGTTGCCTGCTTCATAAAATCCCTTGAGCGTGAGGCAGACAGCCACGAACTTGAAGCTAAAGAACAGACGGCAAGGGCAAAGACAAAGCGCAAAAAGGCAGAGTTTCTGAAAAAGCGTCTGTTACAGGATATGCAGGCAATGAGGCTGAAAAAGGTCGATATGCCAAGAGCAAAAATAACGTTCTCCGAGGGACGTGACAGTGTGGTTGTTGACGATGAGCGGCAGTTTATCGACTATGCCGAAGCATTCAACAAATCGCTGATAAAGTACAGCAAACCGACCATATGCAAGTCAGAGGTCAAAAAACTGCTCGACAGCGGAGAAAAGCTTCCTGCCGTGCATCTTGAGAAAAAGCCGTATATAACGATAAAGTGAGGTAGCTATGAGCAATATATTTACACCTGTAACAAGAAAGAAATCAAAGGCGAGAATTGCGGTTATGGGACCGTCGGGAAGCGGAAAAACGCTTTCATCACTCTATCTCGCAAAGGGCATAACAGGCGACTGGGGCAAGGTTGCCCTTATAGATACAGAACACGAGCGTGGCAGATTCTATGCCGATCGTCACGATCTCGGCACGGGAGAATTTCTCTACGCTCCGCTGACACCGCCGTATTCGCCCGAAAAGTACATAGAGTACGTCAGACAGGCGGCCGAGGCGGTCGGAGAGGACGGCGTAATAATAGTGGACAGCTTTTCACACGCATGGGATAACGAGGGCGGAGTGCTTGACATCAAATCGCAGATAGCACAGCGGCAGGGAAAGAACGATTATACCGCATGGGACGAAGCAGGAAAGATACAGAACAATCTTGTCAATACCATACTGTCGGTCAACTGCCACACGATCATTACACTGCGTACCAAGATGGGCTATGCTATGGAAATCAACGACAGGGGCAAGACCGTTCCCGTCAAGATAGGACTTGCGCCGGTTCAGCGTGATAACACCGAGTATGAATTTGATATTGCTTTTCAGATAAACCGTGAGCATATCGCAAGTCTTTCAAAAGACACAACTTTTCTTGACAAGTGGTCTGGTGTTATCACAGAAAATTTAGGCTCTCAGCTTGGTGCATGGCTCAGCGAGGGTGCAGAGCCCGACAGATGCGAAGAATGCGGCGCTGTCATTATGCCGACGCCTAAGCACACGGTAGCGGAAATGGTTGGAAGCTCGGTTGCAAAATTCGGCAGAAAGCTGTGCATAGCGTGTGCAAAGAAGGAGGTCGAAAAGCAGAATGCCGCTAAGACCGTATCAGAGTGAGCTTGTCGAGCAGACAAGGCAGGCGTGGCGTGAGGGTTATCACGCTCCCTGCATTGTTCTCGGTTGCGGCGGCGGTAAGTCGGTGATAGTAGCGGAGATAGCACGGCGGACTACATTCAACGGAAAAAAGGTATTGTTTCTTGTACACAGGCAGGAGCTTGTACAGCAGATAATAAGGACATTCATACGCTGGGGCGTTGACATGAACTACTGTGACGTGATGATGGTACAGACCGCAGCACGGCGGATAAAAAAGCTGTCAAAGCCTGCGCTTATCATCACAGACGAAAATCATCACAGTCTTGCACTGTCGTATAAGAAAATCTATGACGCTTTCCCCGATGTGCTTCGTGTGGGGGTAACGGCAACGCCTGTCCGCCTGAATGGTGACGGTCTGGGTGATGTCAACGACAAGCTGATAATCGGGCCGTCTACCAAATGGCTTATTGATCACAACTGTCTTGCACCGTATGACTACTATGCACCGTCCGTAGCCGACTTGTCGGGGCTTCATATCAAAATGGGCGAGTTTGTGACGGCAGATGTTGAAAAGGCGATGATCAAAAAGGCTGTATTCGGTGATGTTATCGGATACTACAGACAGCTTGCGAACGGTAAGAAAGCCGTCTGCTACTGTTCAAGCGTCAAGCACTCGCTCGCTACTGCCGAAGCGTTCAGAGAGGCAGGGATAAACGCCGTACACATTGACGGTACAACTCCCGATGCAGAGCGCAATCGCATTGTTTCGGATTTCAGAGCAGGACGGATAACGATACTTTGCAATGTCGATTTAATATCGGAAGGCTTTGACGTTCCCGACTGCGAATGTGCAATATTGCTCCGCCCCACTCAATCCCTTACACTGTACATTCAGCAGTCAATGAGATGTATGCGCTACCGCCAGGGCAAGCGTGCGATAATTCTTGATCATGTCGGCAATTACGCACGCTTCGGAATGCCCGATGATGACCGCCTGTGGTCGCTCGAAAAGCGCAAGCGCAACATAAAGAAAGAAGCTGCGGAGAATGCCGAAAAGGTGAAACAGTGTCCCGAATGTTACTATACATTCGGAGCGCCGCCACCCGGTCAGCCCTGCGTCTGCCCTCACTGCGGATATGTTTTCCCGGTAAAGAGCCGGGAGATAGAAACAAGCGAAAGCACCGAACTTATTCATATCGAGGGCTTCAGGCTGGATTTCAGTAGTCCGGATGATTGTTCGTCCTATTCCGATCTGCTTGCTTACGCAAAGAAGAAAGGATATAAGAACGGCTGGGCATTTTATGAGGCAAGAAAGAGAGGTTTTATCTACTGACAGAAGAACACAGCATTCAGAACGCCGTCAGACGTGCACTGTCTGAGAACGGTTGCGTGATATTCCGCATAAACGTCGGCAAGGGCAAAACATTTGACGGTAGATATTTCGACACGGGCGTACCGGTCGGATTTTCAGACCTGTTCGGCGTAAGACAGTCGGACGGAAAGGCAATATTCATAGAGGTAAAGACAAAAACGGGACGTGTTCGCCCCGAACAGAAGAATTTCATTGAAAAGATGCGCCGTTCAGGTGCTGTTGCAGGAATATGCAGAAGCACCGAAGACGCAATAAGACTTATAACGGAGGATAAATAATATGGCATTTTCACAGAACAACTCAGCGGCTACAAGTGCGCTCAAGCCCGAAGGCAGATATGAAACGATAATCACAAGCGTAGACGAGAAAACATATAAGAGCGGCAGTACATCGTTGAGTTTCAGACTGACGATAAGAAACGATATTCCGGAGCAGAAATACGGCAACGCCTGCCTGTTCTATCAGATATGGAAGTCTAAGAATCCGACAAAGGAAGACCTTGCCGTAAACGGTTATACATTCGGCAGACTTATGGCAGTAGGCAAGGCCGCAAAGCTCACTGACGGCAAGGAATACAAGGATCTTGCGGAATACTGCGACGATCTTGTCGGCAAGTGCGTGATAGCTGTAGTAAAGCACGAAACGGACGATAAGGGAACCACAAGAGAAAAAGTAAGCTATCTTGAACCGACGCAGCACCCCGACTGCAAGCATAAGTTCAAGACCGCCGTAACCGCCGATACCGTATCAGCGCCGAAAAACGAGAGCTTTGCAGTGGCAGCAACAGCGGAAGCCGCTACGGAAGATGACGGCGATTATCCGTTCTGATGGGGGAAATAATGTACGAATATATTCCCGATGAGCTTAAAAAGCTATCAAACTGGGTGTGCTGGCAGGCTGTACCCGATGAGGCAGGCGGTAAGATAAAAAAACTTCCGATCAATCCTCATACGGGCGAACTTGCCCGCTCCAACGATCCGTCCACATGGTCGGATTTCAATACGGCTGTAGCAGCTTCGGCAGGTTTCGCAGGCATCGGATTCATGTTCGGAAACTGCGAGTATTTCGGTGTGGATATTGACGGAGTGGGTGACGAGATAGCCGCATTCAAAAGCGGTGAAAACAACATCATCACCGAATTTATAACAACGCTCCAGTCATACACCGAGCTGTCGCAGTCCGGCAAAGGCATTCACATAATCTGCAAAGGAAACCTGCCGAAGCAGGGACGCAGACGAGGCAATGTCGAAATGTACGAAACAGGCAGATTTTTCGTTATGACGGGCAATCCGTGCGCCGAATATATGGATATAAACGAATGCACAGAGGCTATCAAGGCATTGCACGAAAAGTACATAGGCGGAGGGCGTGAGCCTTCCGCTGTACCCCGTGCTTATGTACCGGCACTTCCGGCAACCGCAAATGATATTATAACTCTCGCCGGGAAAGCAAAGAACGCACCACGTTTCAACGCACTTATGCAGGGCGATTATTCAGGATATGTGTCACAGTCAGAGGCTGATATGGCACTGTGCAATATGCTTGCGTTCTGGTGCAGATGTGATGCGGATATGATGGACTGTATATACAGGCAGTCGGGGCTTATGCGTGAGAAATGGGACAGGCGGCAGTCGGGCAGTACCTACGGTGCTATAACGATACAAAAAGCCATAGCCGATTGTGAAAAGGTATACGAACCTGCACAGAAAACACCGCAGTTTACGGCAAGGTTCACAGGTGAAAACTCCGCTGTACACGCAAAACTTGACACTGCGCAGGACGAGCCTGTAAAGCTGTACACGTTTGACGATACAGGAAACGCAGAACGGCTTATAGATCTATTCGGCAGAGAGATCCGCTACAGCTATATAGATAAACGCTGGCTGTATTATGACGGCAGGAAGTGGTGCTATGACAACAGCGGAACGATAGAGCGCATAGCCGATAAGGCGGTACTTGCAATGAAGGCAGAGGCTAAGGCATATGAGCAGATGGACGCTGAGGACGGCGGAGATATGGCAAAGAACTTTGAAAAGCACCTGAAGTCGAGCCGAAGCAACAAGTCAAAATCTGCAATGCTTAAAGAAGCACAGCATCACGTCCCGATAGTGCCGGCACAGATGGATAAGTACAAGATGGTGCTTAATACTCCGAGCGGTGTTCTTGACCTGAAAAGCGGTACGCTGAGTGAGCATAAGCCGGAAGCGTATTTTACCCGTATCACATCGGCAGAGTACACGAGCAATGCCGACTGTCCGCAGTGGCTGAAATTTCTTGACGAGATATTCGGCGGCGACAAGGACCTTATACGATATGTTCAGAAGGCGGTCGGCTATTCGCTGACAGGCTCAACGGCGGAGCAGTGCGTATTCTTCCTGTTCGGCACAGGCAGAAACGGTAAGTCAACGTTCCTTGATATTATCCGTGCCATTATGGGTGACTACGCAAGCAATATCCAGCCGGAAACGATTATGGTACGCAGTAATCAGAGCAGTGCCATAAACAGCGATATAGCACGCCTTAAAGGCGCAAGGTTTGTTACATCGGTAGAGCCTAACGAGGGTGTGCGTATCAATGAGGGACTGCTGAAGCAGCTTACAGGTGACGATATAGTTACTGCCCGCAAGCTGTACGGCGATGAATTTGAATTCAAGCCCGAATTCAAGCTGTGGATGGCGACCAATCATAAGCCGATAATCAGAGGCACAGACACAGGTATCTGGCGCAGAGTGCATATGATACCGTTCACTGTACAGATACCCGAAGAAAAGAAAGACCCACGTCTAAAATATAAGCTGTGCCGTGAACTGCCCGCTATCTTCCGCTGGGCAGTAGAGGGGTGCGTACTGTATCAGACTGAGGGACTGCATATGCCAAAGGCGGTTATCGCTATGGTCAAGGAGTACCGCAGAGAGATGGACGTTATCTCCGCTTTTGTCGAGGACAGGTGCGTAGAGGGTAAGGACTGCTATGCGCAGGCTAACGTGCTTTATGCGGCGTATGCGCAGTGGTGCGATGACAACAATGAGTACAAGATGTCAAACACGAGGTTTGGTGTTGAATTGTCGAAAAAGTATCCTAAAGTGCGAGCAAAAAACGGTAATTGTTACATCGGAATAGCGATAAGCTGAAAGGAGAGTGAAGGGTGGTGAAGGGTTTAAGGGTTTTTCTAACCTTTCATACGGAAAATGAAAAAATAAATATATAAAAGGTATTGGAAAACGGGCAAAACCCTGCACAACCTTACACCGATGATTATGAAGAAGATAAATTTCAATGATCCGGCAACATTTGAAAAGCTGGAGCGTATGGCATACGAAAACACGCTTGATTATACCGACTTTCCGCCTGCTGAGTATAAATACTTCGATAAGCTGTCACAGCTCGGCAGTATCTACCGCAGCGGTCAACTTCCGAAAGGGCTTTGCAAGGAACGCAAGGACGCATATCTTTGTGATTATCGCAAGGACGCAGACAAAACACGGAAAAATCACGAGGCAGAAGTCGGATACCAGGAGAATATACGAAAGTCGGACGAGCTGAGATGTGAGATCAACAGCACGAGAAATCACGATGTCAAGCTGATGCTTGCACTGAGGTGTATCGAGCTGATGACCGGCGAGGAAGGATTTGAAAGGAGAAATTTGAATGAGTAGTTTTTACGAGTGCGAAATGAGACCCGGCTGTGTTGCTAGCCACGATAGGTATGGCAGCGTTACGCTTGTCACAGCTCTTGTGACAGAAGAATATCCCCAGTTATGGGTTGTTGAAACAGACGGTGAGCTAAAAATCGTTCGTGAGGATGAGTTGTACGATTACGGATACTATGGGGAGTGATAGAATGACAAAACAAAAACTTAAAGATTACCGTTACACCTGCAAGTGTATCAAGCAGCTCGAAGCCGAGTTGAACGATGCGGCGGTAACCGACAGTACACAGGGCTCACAGAGCGAGTACCCCTATGTTAAACATAGCGTCACGATTTCCGGCGTTCCCGATACAGACACACACCTTGCTAAGAAAAAAAGACTGTCTGAACTTAAAGTGCAGAAAGCAGAGGTGGAACGGTTTATTGATGACATCCCAGACGAGCAGACGAGAGATATGTTTAAGCTAAGGTACATCAAAGGGTATAAGTTATCGAAAACTGCCGTAGAAATCGGCGGTGATAATACACCTGACGGGGTAAGAATGAGAATAAATCGGTATTTAGGTTAATGTTGTTCGTTTTGTTCGTTTTAGGGGTGCTATAATTTAAAATGACGAAATATAAATAAATAGTTGACACTTCCAAAATAATCGGTTATAATGTAGAAAACTGGTGATTTTTGGAGGTGCGTTTATACGGATAGCATAGATACGATTTCACAGGAATATAAATTTCAATTATACATAGGCGGAGAAGAAGGAATCAGTGCAAAAGATTTAGCTATTCAGTTGTCAAATTTGAATGATCTGATAACTATAGCTTCCGGAAGTGACTGCAATTGTGATTTAAAAGTTGTTAGTGCTAAAACAGGAAGTTTTATAACTGAATTGCTTGCTACAGCTCCAGCATTACAAACTTTCGATGCCGTAGCAGGTGGCGTTAATGTGATAAAAACCACTCTTGAAACAGTTGGTGAGTGGTTTAAAATAAAATCACACCTGCGTCAAAAGCCTGCAGAATCTATTGAACAAAAGGGCGATGTTGTGAGTATAAAAAATGTTGACGGGAATGTTTATCAAACAAATAATCAAGGAGCCGAAATTTTAAGAAATGCCAATATTTCTCATTGTGTAATAAATATTGGCAATTCGCTTTCAAATTCAAATCGAAATTGTTTTTCAATAAGCGGAGAAGACGGAAAAGAGTTTGTAAAATTGGATAAAGAACAATTTGAAGACATATCCGCTCCGAATGATCATATTGTCGAAGATTGTTTCTATACATCAGAACAACGAATGCGTTTGATTGTTATAAAGCCTGTGCTGAAAGGTAACAGCAGGTGGACTTTTAAAACAAGTGAAAATAAGACAATAGAGGCAAGAATTGAAGATGAACCGTGGAAAGATAATTTCGATGAAGGTAATGTTAAATTATTTGCCGGAATTGGCTTAGAAGCGTTAGTTGCTTTACAATACAAAAAAGATGAACACGGAAAGCCTATTGAGGATACAACAAAGTATAGCATAAAGAAAGTTTATTCAACTTTTGGTGAGGATAATAAACAAGAAACGCTTCCCGAATAATTAACATATAACCGCTCTCTAACCGGAGCGGCTATTTTTTACACCCAAAAGAAAGGACGGTGTTACCGTGACCGAAAGACAGAAGAAATTCGCCGAATACTACGCTCAGTGCGGTAACGCCGCCCAGAGTGCGATACAGGCAGGATACAGCGAGAAATACGCAGGTCAGAACGCTGACAAATTACTAAAAAATACTAACATAGCGGACTATATCCGTGAATTAACCGAAGCCGCTCAGACCGCACGCATAATGACCGCTCGTGAGCGGCAGGCGATACTTTCCGATATGGCAAAAGATGCGCAGAACGAACTGTCGGACAGAATACGGGCGATAGACACGCTGAATAAGATGACGGGGGAGTATGTGGCTAAGATACAGGCAGAAGTCAGGACTTCTGATAAGCTATCCGATGTATTCGCTCAGATAGGCGGTGAGGGGCTTGACGAGTAGTTTTCCTCTGTCGCAGAAGTATATCGACTTCATCAACAGCGTGCATAATGTGACAGCGGACTTTCTCGAAGGTACTACCGCAAGCGGCAAGACAACCGTCGGTGCAGGCGTAAAGTTCATGCGTATGGTGTCCGCAAGCCGAAAGAAGCTCCACGTTATCGCCGCAAAGACAACCGGCAAGGCAGAAGAAACTATCATTCAGCAGGACAACGGCATTCTTGACCTTCACGCAAACGCAAAGTATTTCGGCAACGGCGATAAGGATTATAAACTGCCGCATATTAAATTCGAAGGCAAGATAATCTATGTTCTCGGCTATGACAACAAGGACAAATGGCAGATGGCGCTCGGCGCTCAGTTCGGGTGCGTGTATATCGATGAGATAAATACCGCCGATATAGAGTTCGTCCGTGAGATGTCTACCCGAAATGATTACCTTATGGCTACCCTGAACCCCGATGATCCGGGCTTGCCGGTGTATAAAGAGTTTGTCAACCGTTCACGTCCATACAAAAAATACGCCTGTGACGTGCCGGATGAAATAATGAAAGAGCTTACGGAAGAACCTGTGCCGGATTGGCGGTACTGGTTCTTTACTTTTCGTGATAATCTTTCGCTGACCGATGAGGACATACAACGAAAGATGCTTGCCGCCCCGAAGGGTACTAAGCTGTACAAGAACAAGATACTGGGCTTGAGAGGGCGTGCAACGGGGCTTGTTTTCGATTTACAACCCCGTAATATAATTTCACTCGGTACGGCGCAAGGCTTTAAATTCGAGCGGTTCTCGGCGGGTTTAGATACAGCCTACTCGCAGTCTTCACCTGATACGATAGCATTTACGTTTGTGGGAATCACGACGGACCGCAAATGCGTAACGCTTGACGAGGAAACATACAACAACCGTGACCGTCAGATACCGCTTACACCGTCCGATATTCCGAAAATCTTTACCGATTTTCTTGAAAGAAATCGCAAGCTGTGGGGCTTTGCAAAAGATGTCTACATAGACAGCGCAGATCAGGCAACGATACTCGAATGTCAGAAGTTCAAGCGGCTTTCGGGAAGCCTGTATAACTTCATACCTGCGTTCAAGAAAACGAAAATAATCGACCGTATTCACTTGCAGTCAGCGTGGCTGGCGGCAGGTGATTTTTATATCCTGGAACATTGCAAAAATTACATAGCGGAGCTTAACATATACAGCTGGAAAGAGGATAAGGCAGAGCCGGAGGACGGTAACGATCACTGCATAAACTCCTGCCAGTATGCCTGGCTGCCGTTCAAATCACTTATAGGGAGCGTGAAAACAGATGAAATTTGACATAGGAGAGAAAGTCAGACAGATGTTTCTGAACTGGCTCAATATAAATCCCGCATCGGAGCAAACCTTTGTCCTGAACGAAAGAACGGGGCTTATGGCGGACATTCTCCGGGCGAAGCTGTGGTACAGAGGTGACGCTTATGAGCTGTCGCAGTTCTTCAAGCAGCTCGGCTGCGGCACAAATTCTTTCTGGGGGAGCGTTCCCGATAACGAGAAAGTCCGCAAGATACACAGCGGCTTGCCTGCCATTATAGCTGATACGCTCGCCTATATCGTGTATTCGGATATGGACGATATAGCGGTCGAGGGCGAAAAAGGCAGAGCGGCATTTGAGGATATATCGCAGAACACGGACTTTACCGCACTTGTCGGGAAGGCAATAGTAGATACACTCGTTGAGGGTGACGGCGCTTTCAAGATCTCTGTCGATGATACGCTGTCATTAACGCCTATTGTTGAATTTGTCGGTGCTGACAAGACCGAATATCGCTATCTGAGGGGTGTTCTGTCGGAAGTGATATTCCGCAGTGCCCACGAAGACGGCAACAGGATATATCAGCTTGAGGAGCATTACGGCAGAGGGTACATTGAAAGCCAATTGTACGACCACAGCGGTCACGAGGTGAGCCTTGACAGTGTTCCTTGCCTTGCCGGCATAGAACAACGAGTAGAGTTTGCCGGGAATTATATAATGGCTGTACCGCTGAAGTTTTACGCTTCTAAGAAATATCCGGGCAGAGGCAAGAGCATATTCGACGGCGGTAAATCCGATTGTTTTGACGCTCTGGACGAGGTTATCTCGCAGTGGTGGGACGCAATCAGAATGGGACGTGTGAAGCAGTACATACCCGATAATATGATACCACGCAATGCCGAGAACGGCTCGGTCGGAAAGCTCAACCAGTTCGGAAACAATTACATCACAATAAGCCAGCCGTTGCAGGAGGGCGTTACCCCGAAGATTGAGGTCGTACAGCCCGACATAAAGTATGACGCATTTGTATCATCGTATACAAACTGCCTGCTGATGTGCCTGCAAGGACTTGTATCGCCTGCAACACTCGGTATTGATGTCGGCAAGATGTCAAGTGCGGACGCTCAGCGAGAGAAGAAGGACGTTACGGGCAACACCCGGAACACAATAACGACAGCGCTTGAAAAGGCTCTGCCTGAGCTTGTGTCGGCTGTATTAAAGACATACGACAATATGCAGGGAAAAGCCCCGGAAGAATACGAGGTAAGCGTTGATTTTGGCGAATATGGTGCACCCGACTTTGACAGCCGTGTCGAAACGGTCGGCAAGGCAAGCACCTACGGAATTATGTCGGTCGAAACGCAGGTCGAGGAGCTGTGGGGCAGTTCTAAAGAGGACGAATGGAAAGCCGGTGAAGTCAAGCGTATAATGCAGGAAAAGGGGCTTGCCGATGGTGCGACATCTGCGGTAGGTGATGAGCTTGCTTAGTTTCAGAGATATTGCAAGGATATTCGAGGAGATAGAGCTAAGGCTCATTGCTTCGCTGAAACGCAATCTTTCACGGCACAAAGCTGAAGAAGAAAAAGAAGGCTTTGAATGGTCTGCGTGGCAGGCTGAAAAGCTCAATAACATTGACAATTTCCGCAAGGAGAACGCTCAGATAGCGGACGAATATGTAGATGTTATTGACGATGAAACCCGACAGCTTATGACGGATCAGTTTCACGAGGGAGAGCATACAGCGGAGCAGTCGGTCATTGATGTTTCGGAAAGCGGTGTCAATGTTCCCGATGTTCCGGCACAGCCTCAGCCGCCCGAAGCGCCGACAGCTATACCCGATGATCACTTTTTCGGTGTTAACAAGCCGAAGATGGATAAGCTGATGGAAGATGTAACAACGCTTGAAAAGACCGCCCTTACCGCCGCTGTGCGTAATATGGACGATGTTTACCGCACAACGCTGAACAAGGTACAGCTTATGATGGGCACAGGCTCAATTACGCTTAATGAAGCAATCGACCTTGCAACAAGGGATTTTCTCGACAAGGGCATAAACTGTATCGTATACGCAGACGGCAGGCGAGTTAATATTGCCGATTATGTGCGTATGGCACTGCGCACAACGTCCACAAGGGCAACATTGCAGGGTGCGGCTAAACGCTTTGGGGAGCTTGGATATGATACCGTGCTTATATCGCAGTACGGAGGCTGCTCAGAAACCTGCGAGCCGTATCAGGGCAAGGTTTACATTGATGATGTATTCACAATATGGAACGGCGAGAGAAGCGGCGACTTCGGCAAGTCAAACTATTGTGACAAGTGGTTTATGCTGTTGTCTGTGGCAATCCGAGGCGGGCTGTTCCACCCTAACTGCCGTCATACTATGGGGCAATACATAGAGGGGCTTACAAAGATACCTCAGCCGATTCCTGCCGAGAAGATACGGGAACAGCGAGAGCTTGAAGAAAAGCAACGGGCTATGGAGCGCAAGATAAGAGCGCTCAAACGCAAGGTTGAGGGCACGCAGGACGAGAAAAAGGTCAAGGAGTATAAGCGTAAGCTCCGTGAGGAGCAAGGTAAACTCAGAGAGTTTATCAAAGAGCATGACGATGTTCTCCGCAGAGATTATTCAAGGGAGAAGATCTACAGCGGTAAGGGTGAGTCGAAGCAGGAAGCACCGAGAACGGAAGAAGCGCCTGTTAAAGTTACCGATACCGAAAGCAAAAATCCTGTTCCGACAGATAAAGAGCCTAATATTCCTCAGCCGGATAATAACATTTCCGAGCCGGAAAATAACGTTTCTAAGCCGGAAAATAACGAAAACACAATGAATTTTGTACAGCCTGAGCCTATAAAGCCTGTTCAGAGCAACGAAGACACAGACGATACGCCGACTGCGGCTATGACTGATGAAGCCGATGAAGCCGTTGAAACTGCCGAAACGACAGAAAACGTACAGGAAACTGTAAAACAGCCTATTGAAACAGCGACAGACAGCGAAGAAGACGTACAGAATTTTACAGATGATACTGTTGACAATTCGGATGAAAGTGATATAATAGAGGAAGAAACAGTTTTCGAGCCATTGTCGGCAGATACTGTTGTCCCTGTATTGCGTGAAGATTCAAAGGAATGGATTAACCGTCTGTCCTCAGAAGAAGTCAGAGCAATCAAGAAGTACACGAAGAACAGCGGAGATCCCAAAGACGATAAGTTCTATGCAAGACTTAATTCAATGCTTCGTGGGGATATTCCCGAAGATGACACTTTGAAATATTATTCTGATGTTATATCGGGTGCGATAGCGAAGTTTGAGTTAAAGCACGACATTATCTGTTACCGTTCTGTCAATTACAATCCTGTGGAAGGAATGAAAGTTGGCGATATATATGAGCCTAAGCAGTTTGTTAGTTCAGCAGTAACTAAATCAGGTGCGATAAGCGGTAATTATAATTTAATTATATTTGCTAAGAAAGGAAGCAAGGGTGCGTATATTGAATTATTGAGCAAATATCCAAATCAGAGAGAGTTTTTATTCGATAAAAATCTTAAATATAGCATTTTGGATGTTGATGGGACAACTATAACTTTAGAGGTGATAATATGAAAGGTAATGCGAATGTACGTATTCCCAGAGAATTAATTGAAAAAGCTAAATCCGATTTGATTAAGGCTATAAATTCTGGAGAAGATGACTGGGATGAAGAAACCCGAAAAGACTGGGAGGAAAAAATGAACTCATAAAACCGCTCACAGCAGTGAGCGGTTTTCTTATACCCGTGTGCAATTGATTGCACAACCAAACTTAATAATTTTACCGCCCCATTAGGAGCGGTATTTTTATACCCAAAATCAAAGAAAGCGAGGAAAAGCAATGGAACCCGAAAAGAAAACTCCCGAAGAGGAGAAGAAGCCCGACGCTCCCGCAGCGGAGCAGAAGGACGAGCCCAAGCCCGAAGAGAAGCCCGCCGAAAACAAGCAGACGGACGATAACGGCATGGCAGAGAAGCCCGATGAGAGCAAGGCAGAGGACAAGAAGGACGATAAGCCCGAAGAAAAGGCGGATAAGCCCGAATCTGAGCCTGCACCCGCCGTTCCCGATGCAAAGGACGAGGAGATTTTAAGGCTGAAAACACAGATAGCCGCAATGTCGCTCGGTGTGAAGCCCGACTGTATGGACGATGCTGTGGCTATTGCCGAAAGCTATGTCAAGTCCGGCAAAAGCGAAAACATCAACTCGGCGCTGTCGGCAGTAGTCAAGAAATATCCCGATATGAAGGCTGACGTGGGCGACAGCAAGAAGCAGGGCGGCTTCAAGGTCGGAGCAGGCAGTTCCGACAAGGAAGAAAAGCCCGACAACAGCAGACTTGATAACGCATTCGGTATCAAGAAAAAGAAGTAAGAAAGGTAAGGTGTAAAAATGTCAAACACAATCAACTATGCTGAACAGTATACCAATCAGCTCAGAGAGCTTTACGGTCAGGAATCAAAGGCCGACGCTCTCTATCACTCAAATTCCGATATTCAGCTCAGAGGCGGAAAAACAATCAAGATACCCACTCTGTCGGTATCCGGCTATAAGGACCACACAAGAGCATCGCTCGGCTTCCCTCAGGGTACATACGAGAACAACTACGAAACAAAGACGCTCGATCACGACCGTTCTATCGAGTTCGTAGTAGATCCTATGGACTTTGACGAAACCGATACCGTTGTATCACTGGCGAACATTCAGAGCCGTTTCGACAGGACGCAGGCAATCCCCGAACACGACAGCTATACATTCTCAAAGCTGTATGCAGAGGCTGTAAGAGTGGGTGCAACAATAAAGCACGACAAGCTCACGATTGAGAATGTCCTCAAGGACTTTGACGAGAACCTCAAGACACTTGAAGATAAGGGCGTGCCTCTTGACAGAATGATACTCTATGTCACCGCAGACTATAAGACGATACTCAAGAACGCAGAGGGTATTCAGAGAACGCTCGACATCAAGAGCGGCGGCGGTATCGACAGACGTATCCATTCCGTTGACGATATAGGCAATATCGTTACAGTTCCCTCAGCTCGTTTCAAGACCGTGTACGATTTCACGGACGGCTGTAAGTCCGGTGTCGGTGCAAAGCAGATAAACTACATTCTCATTGACCCCGAATGCCAGGTGTCAAGAGATAAGTACGCATATATACATCTGTTTGCTCCCGGCTCTGACAGCAGAACGGCAGACAACTATCTGTACCAGAACCGCAAGTACAACGGTACATTTGCGATAGATCACCTGTTTGTTGACGGCTGTATCATGAATGTATCTGCTCTGACGCAGACATTCGCAGGTAACGGCTCAGCCACGACATTTACGGTGACCGACAAGCCCGAAAAGCTCATCGGCGTAACTGTGGACGGCACAGCGACAACAGACTACAGCTATGACAAGTCATCGGGCGTGATAACATTCAATACCGCTCCCGGCAACGCAAAGGCTATAGTCGTAACATACTAAGGAGGTAACTATGGTAGCAGTAAAGGCAAACAAGCAGTATACTATCACGGAAGCCGAGAAGAAGTCATATCTTGCACAGGGGTATGACATAATCGGCGATAACGGGGCTGTGGAGCATTCTCCTCAGGCTACCGTGCCGTATGCCGAATATGAAAAGGCTCAGGCGGAGATAGCAAAGCTCCGTGATGAGCTTGCTCAGGTAAGGGCGGCAAAGACAAAAAAGGGTGAGGCTTAATGTACCTCACTTTTGCGGAATTTCAGACCTTATGCCCCGACAGTACGATAACCGAACAGCAGTACAACGCTCTTGAAAACATGGCGGAGAGCGACATCGACACACTGACCTTCAACCGCATAACGGCTATAGGATTTAATAATCTGACAGCGTTTCAGCAGGATAAGGTAAGGCTGGCGCTGTCACAGCAGACAGCATTTGTTTTTGACAATGCCGAGCTGCTTGACAGTCCGCTCAGTTCCTATAGTATCAGCGGTGTGTCAATGTCCTTTGACAGCTCGAAGGTTATAAATTACGGCGGTGTCACTACAACACGGCAGGTTTATAACACGCTGTTGCAGACGGGCCTTTGCTACAGGGGGTTATAATGAAATATCCGAAACTTGTACCCGAAAGGGTTTGTACAACGCCTTGTACCGTGTATCGTACAGACGGCCTTAACCGTGACGGCTCAAAGAAACGGACGGTCATATTTGAGGGTAAATGCTTTCATTCGGAAAAAGCACGGCAGAAATTATCCGCAGAAAAACAGCTTATAACGCTGTCTGGCGAGGCTCTTTTCTGCGGTGATATTGCCCCGGACAGCCCGATAGTTGACGGAGCTGTGGAGATAGGTGGCAGAGAGTACAAGATATACGGCTCGGAAAAGGCTAAAAACCCCGACGGGACGGTAAATTACACAAGACTGGAGCTGATATAGTGATAAAAGTAACCGTAAAGCTCGACAAGGCTGCTATAGCAAATCTGGAAGCAGCGGCGTTAAAAAGTGCTGAGGTAGCAATGGAACAGGTACATACCGACCTTGTAAGCTCACAGACAATGCCGTTTGACACGGGCGATATGCAGAATAATCAGACTTTCGTTGCAACAACTCAGAATGGAACAACTATAGTCACCGGTTCTCCTCAGGCAAGGCGGCTGTATTATCACCCTGAATATCACTTCCAGCAGGGCAAGAACGCAAACGCAGGGGCAGGGTGGTTTGAACCTTATGTAAGCGGGGAAAAGAAAGACCTTGCCCGTGATGCGTTTATATATGATTTCAAGAGGAGAACAGGCGTATGACGTTACTTGAAGCAGCCGATATGCTTGCTGATGTTCTCGGCATAGAGAATGTATACGCAGGCTGTATAAACGCAAATCAGGATAAGTGTATCGGCGTGTATGCGTCAAAAAACACCTATCCTAAGAAAATCAGCATAGGCGGTAAGCCTTGCACGAAAACACTTGAAAAGCACATCAGCGTACTGATACACTGGACGGACAATCCGACAACAGCCGAGAGTGCGGCAAACGAAATACTTGATAAGCTGACCGATGTACACGGCTATACTGCCGGGGGGCACACGGTCGGCTTTTTGAGTTGCAGTGAGGCGCATAACGCAGGCAGAGATGAAAGAGGTATCTGCGAGTACGTTATTGATGTGACGGTTTATTACGAAAGGAGTAATTAACAATGGCTAACAAAACAGGAGTATATCCCGTATATGAAAATCAGTTCAAGATTGACAAGACAGGCGGAACAGGTGCGACAGCCGAGAATCTTGTAACTATTGCCGATATGGAGAGCTTTTCGGTTTCCATTGACGGCAATGTCGAGGAGTGGAAGCCGTTCGATCAGGAAGGCTGGACAAGAAGACTTGTGACAGGTAAGGCACTGACCGTCAGCGTATCCGGCAAGAGAAACATCGGTGACGCAGGCAACGATTATGTAGCAGGACTTGCACTCAAAACAGGCGCAGACAGCCACACAACTGTAGTGTGGACGTTCCCCAGCGGCGCAACGCTGACAATACCGTGCGTTATAAACGTGACGGAGTGGGAGTCGGGCGACTCCACAGCGGTCGCACCTCTTGCATTTGATATTATGTCTGACGGCAAACCCACATTTACAGACGCAAAGTAAAGGAGATAAATACAATGGCTAAGATGTACACACTTGATGAAAAGTTACTCGTGGGCGTTCCCGAAATCAGAATCGGTGAAAAGGTCTACAAGGTAGACGATCGTGAAAAGACGGTCAAGAAGGTAATGGCGCTTTACAATAACGGCGATAAGAAGGACATTGAAAAGATTGACGAGATGTTCAAGCTGGCGTTCGAGCCTGCCGCCGCTAAGGAGATAAGCGAAATGAATATGCCATGGGCGGCATATCAGAAGCTGTCCGAGATAGTAATATCCGCCATGACGGGACAGGAAGATACCGAGCGATTTCACGAGTAATGAAGTCTGGTACGATGTCGAGTATGACCGTGAGCTGATACGGCAGTCGATAGCAAAACAGTATCACATACTGCCGTCCGAGCAGGACGATCTGCACTATTCTGACTGGCTGAGCCTTGTATCCGGCATTATGAATGATACTCCGCTCGGTCAGACAGTGCGGATACGAAGCGAGGATAACAAGGAGATGCTCAAACACTTTTCGCCGTATGAAAACCGCATACGGCGGGAGTGGGCGGCATTCAGAGCGAAGAAACAGCTTGCAGAGAAAACTCCAAAACAGATACAGAGCGATTTAACGGCTCTTGAAATGATGATAAAAAGAGCATTCGGGGGAGGTGAGTAAATGGCTGACGGAAACGGTGCGTCAGTAGGCACTATCAGCCTGTCGCTGATAATAGACGCAGAGCTTGACAAACAGCTTTCGGCTTTACAGAAAAGCATACAGTCGCAGTGGGATAAGGTCGGTGAAACCGCTGAAAAGGCACTTACCGACAGTGTGTCAAAAGCCGCCGATAAGGCTGTAAAGCCTGTTGAGGAAGTCGGCAAGGCTGTAGAAAAGACCGTGACGCAGAGCGTTGAAAAGGCTGTGCAGAAGGTCGAAAAGCCCGCCGAAGAGGTAGGAAAGACGCTTGAAAGCTCTATATCCGAAAGTGCCGAAAAGGCTTCCGAAACGCTGGAAAAGGCGCTTGTCGAGCCTGTAAAGGAAGCAAAAAAGGAAGCAGAAAGCCTTGGCAAAGCGATAAATAACAAGTATGAGTTCGGACCCGGTTATAGCAAAGAAGCTATGGATTTCGTGAACAACTATCAGCCGAAAAGCGATAAGAAGAAGTCCAAAGAAAAAGAGGAGCTCCCCGAAATTGATGTCGGCAATTTTGAAATTCCTTCCGAACCTATCGACCGTCTGAACAAAAGTCTTGAGTTGACTAACGAAAAGATAGAGCTTGCACAGGAGAAGTGGAAACAACTTAACAGAGAAATGGCGGCAATGTCTGATAAAGACATGGCAGGCGAAAAGGGCAATGCCGTAATAGAAAAAATAAACGCCGTTGAAACAAGTATGCTGAAACTGCAGCAGCAGTCCGAAGCTACTAAAGCCAAGATAGATAAGGCAATGCAAGCGGATGCAGAAGCCAAAAAGCTGGCTGAAGCCGCACGGCAGGCTGCCGAAGCGGTAAACAAGATACCTGAAAGCACAAACAACATAAATCTGCAATCGTTACCTGTCATAGCGATGCTGATAGACAAAATGCTGCAGGTTAAAACAGCGGTAACAGAGGCTGCTGCATCAAACGAAAAAGTGCAGAGTGCGGTAGAAAAAACTACCGCCGTACTGGATTCGGGGTGTAAAAAGATTGAGCAGGTGCTGGAAACGGCCGATAAGGCGGCAAGCAAGATAATACAGCCTGTTTCAAAGGTGAAAAACACGCTGAAAACGGTAGGCACGGCGGTAAATAACTCGGTCATTGCTCCTGTGAAAAAACTGGCTTCCTCTTTTGCAAGCCATTTCAAAAGAGCAGAAAAACCTGTTGATAACCTTGAAAAGTCGGTCAAAAAAGTAGGTGCTTCTGCTGAAAAATCGCTCGGCAAAGCAAAAACTTCTGCCGGTGGATTCGGCAAGACAATAGGCGGACTTGGTAAAAGTGTCAAATCCGCACTTAAATCTACGTTTCTTATGGCAGGGCTTTATGCGGCGTTTCGTGGCATAAAGTCGGTAATGTCGGACGCTATCGGTGCAAACGAGGAGTTCGGCAACAGTGTAAAGCAGATAAAGGGCAATCTTCAGGTTGCGTTTACGCCTATAGTAAACGCTATCATGCCTGCGCTTAATACATTGGCATCCGGACTTGCCACAGCGACAAAAGCTATAGCGAGCTTTATTTCTGGGCTGTTCGGCACAACGTATAAAAAGTCGCTTGAAGCGGCAAAAAAGGTCGAAGCTGTCGGAAAAAAGGCTAAGGAAAACAGCCGTTTCCTTGCAAGTTTTGATGAGATGAATGTTGCTTCAAAGGACGAGAGCGACAGCTCCTCCTCTGATCTCTCTGCACTTGACAGCGAGGGCGATAAGACAGCCGAGGGTATCGGAAATAAGATCCGTGAGCAGATTAAAAAAGGGTTTGCTCTGCTGAAAAAGCAGTTTGCAAACGTCAAAAAGTATTTCGACACAAATTTTGCTCCGATATTTGCGGAGATAGGCAAAAAATTTGCACCCGTTATAGAGGGCTTCAAGGATAATATGAGCAAGGCCTGGAGTGATATGGCAACTCTTGCCGAGCCGTTCAAGAACTATTTTACAAATAATCTGACTCCGGCGCTTCAGACAGCGTTTAAGTCAATAGGTACGATAGCTTCAGGGCTTGGAGATACGTTTAATCTTGTGTTCGGTCAGCTGTGGGATAACGTTATTTTCCCTTCGCTGAACACAATGATAACAACTGTGTTACCGTTGCTGACAGATCAGTGGACGGCGACCGCAGAGGTTATGACGACACTCTTTGAAACCGTCAAGACAATATTCGACGAGGTTTTTGTAACCGGTGTTATGCCGATACTGACAACCTTGCAGGGCGTATGGAGCGATTTGTGGATAACCTCGGCAAAGCTATGGTCGCAGTATGGCGAACCGATGATGGAAGCTATTCAGTCGCTTATAACTTCAGTCGGTGATACAGTGCTGACGGTCTATAAAGAGTGGATACAGCCCGTTATACAGTGGGTATGTGACCTTATAAAATCCCTGTGGGACAAAGCAATAAAGCCTGTCTATGTAAAGGTCGTTGCCGTTGTCGCAAAAATCGTGGATTGCGTAAAAGCAGTATGGAATTTTCTAAAGCCGTTTGTCGATTGGTTCGTAAAAACGTTGGGACCCACGATAAAAAATGTACTGGCGGCGGTCAAAGGCGTTTTTGACACTGTATTTACCGCTATCGGCGATATAATCGGCGGTATTATTAAGACCTTCGGCGGACTGATAGACTTTATAACAGGCGTATTTTCAGGCGACTGGAATAAGGCTTGGCAGGGAATATGCGACTTTTTCAGCGGTATCTGGAACACAATCTGGGGCGTGATCAAAGGAGTTATCAATCTGATAATCGACGGTATTAATATGCTCTGGACAGGCATTTACAACGCAGTTAAGGGTATAGTTGACGCTATCGGCGGTGTGGCAGGTGCAATAGGCGATTTGTTCGGTCAGGACTGGCATTTCTCAATGCCTGAAAATCCTCCGCTGATACCTAAACTTGCAAAGGGCGGTCTTGCATATGCACCTACGCTTGCAATGGTCGGTGATAACCGTAATGCAGGAACAGACCCGGAGGTAATTGCGCCTCTGTCAAAGCTCAAGGACATCATCGGCGAAGGCGGAGATATGACGGAAGTCGTACTTCTGCTTCGTGAGATACTGGAGTTTCTGAAAGGTCTTAATCTTATCGCTAAGGGTGAGGTTGACGGTAAAACGCTTTACCGGTTGATAGTACGTCTGAACAAGGAGAATACATACAGAACGGGGGTAAATGCACTTGGCTAAAAATCTGATATGGGTTAAGGGTGTTCTACTCACGCCGCCCGATATTGACGGCTATAATGCCACACGATGCAAGACGTGGGAACCAAACACCGGCAGAAATGCCGCAGGAACAACTGTCGGAAGCATACTTTGCTGGAAATACAAGATAGAACTTAAATGGTCTTTTCTCACAGAAGCGCAGGTGAAGAGCCTGCGTAATCTGTTTGAGAGCAAACCCGATTATTTTGCCGTAAAATTCGACTATGACGGCGAATATAAGGAGATAACCGCATACAGTACAGATCTTACCGCCACAGGCAAGCTGTATGCAGGAAGCGGCTATTATTACAAGAGCGTGTCAATAAATCTGATAGAAAGGTAGGTGATAGCTTGTATACAAATGTTTCGGATGAGTTTAAGACGGCATTGAACAGTGCAGAACCAGTCTACTGCTGTAAGCTGGATTTCGGTAGTGTAGCGGTGAACGATATGTTCAGCGTCAGCTATTCCGGTGGATCGTGCAGTGACAGTATAGCACCGGGCGGAACTGTTATTGCAAATGCCAAAGTCGAGCTGTCGGTACTTCCTGCGACAGTCAGAAAGGGAAGCACTTGCACGTTGTATTTCGGCGTGAACGGCGAATACGCTCCGCAAGGAGTTTTCGCGGTAAAGAAGATTGAGAAAAGCGGAGAACGGTTGTCGGTAACGCTTGAGGATAATATGGCAAAGACGGAAAAAGGCTATTTTTCAAGCCTTACATATCCGTCCACAACACTGAAAATACTGTCGGAGATCGCTACAAAGTGCGGCGTGTCCTTTGACACTTCGGAACTTACGGCAGTAGCAGTAAAAGACAAACCCGAAGGCTATACCTGTCGTGAAATAATCGGTCATATCGCAGGGTTGTACGGCAGATTCGCCGTCTGTGACCGCACCGGTAAGATAATATTCAAGTGGTTTGATAATACGGTGCAATTGTCCGAAAACTGCTATGACACACCCACGCTTGCAACCGATGATATCACTGTCGGCCGTGTAGTGTGTGGAGATTTTACAGCCGGCACAGGTACTGCAATAACATACGATTGTTTGTTTATGACGCAGGCACAACTGAATGCAGTGCAGAAGTTATTAAACGGATTTAAATACCGCACGGGCGAAATTCCGTTAAGGCTTGGCAATATGCTGATAGATGCGTGGGATACAGTCAGCATAACCTATGGCGGAGAAACTGTGAAAATCCCTGTCGCTACTATTTCTATGACGTTTAATGGCGGACTTTCCATGACAATAGAAGCACCGGCTGAAGAACAGTCTGCGGACAGCGGCGAAAGCTATAAGTCACCTGCTCAGAAACAGGCAGAACGTATAACCGCCGATATAATCAGTGCAAAACAGGCGTTGCTCGAAAAAGCGGATATCTCAGAGCTTAATGCACAGATCGCAAACCTTGAAAATGTCTACGCCGCAAAGGCAGATATCACGGAGCTTACCGCACAGATCGCCACAATCGACAATCTGACGGCAAAGAAAGCAGACGTTGAACAGCTGTATGCGAAGAAAGCGGATATAGATACGCTTGTAGCTGATACGGCAACGCTTAAATCGCTGAAATCCGATGTTGCAAACATAGATGTTCTGCTGTCAGGCAAAGCCGGCACAGGTGAGCTGACAGCTATAAAGCTGACTGCCGAAAACGCAGAAATAGCGACTGCACTGATAAAGGACCTTACAGCCGCAAACTTCCGGTCAAAGACTATCGAAACCGATGATTTTACGATAAAATCAAGCAGTGGTAAGCTACAGATAGTCGGAAACACAATACAGATAAAGGATGTAAACAATACCGTCCGTGTCCAGATAGGCGAGGACGGTAAATCCGACTATGGCATTTACGTTACCGATGTAGACGGAAAGATAATGTTTACTTCTTATGACGGACTTCACGAGGACGGCATCAAAAGCGGCATTATCAAAAATGATATGGTAGCAGATGATGCGCATATCAGTGGCAGTAAGCTGGATATTTCGAGCATTATAGACGGTATCAATGCCGATAACAGCACCTATCTTAAGACAAGTAAGGTGGTCATAGACGGTACGACACAGACGATAAATGCAAAATTTACTGAACTTACCACAAGCATAGGCAGTATCAGCACTCGCACTTCTGCTCTTGAAAGCGACCTGTCGGGCTTTCGGACGACCGTATCGGAAACGTATGCCACGAAGTCGGCGGTTGATAATATTCAGATCGGCGGAAGAAACCTGCTGTATGATAGCACGGGAAATCTGAAAAACGGCTGGAGCGGTAACACTGTAATAACTGTTGACGGCGGAATATCGGGAAATAGCCTTGCAATATCCAGAACAGGCTATTCCGACAATGCACGATATTTTGGCACGAGCAAAAAACACGCAATGACAGATTTTAACGTCGGCACAAGCTACACGCTTTCGGCGTGGATAAAGGTCAGAAGCGATGCTAATCTTGACGCAAGTGGGTATGTAATGGCACGATTCCGCTCGGCAGACGATAAAAAGCTGTACGCTCTGTCGCTGACGGTGGGGGCTGATACTGTAAAAGACAAGTGGATTTACTACGAGAAGACGTGGACGATAAATGACAGCGATATATCAAAACTCGAATGCGTGGCGCTTGCGCTTGATAAAAACGGCATGATCGAGGCTTGCAACATCAAACTCGAAAAAGGCACTAAGGCTACGGATTGGTCGCCTGCTCCTGAGGATACCACAGCCGAAATAACATCGTTATCAAGCAAGCAGTCAAGTCTTGAGCAAACGGTAGATGGGTTTAAAACAACTGTTGAAAGCACATACGCAACAAACGACAGCGTAACGCAGAAGGTTTCCGTCGTAGAGCAGAAAGCCGACAAAATATCGTGGCTTGTGAAATCGGGAACATCGGCAAGCAGTATGGAGCTGACAAGCGAGGCCTTGAAGATTATTGCGGATACCGAAATCAAAGGTGATGTGATTGTGGGCGGAGTAATAAAGAGCACTAATTACTCGGAGTTTATAAGAGGGTCAAAATGGGATTTGAGCAATGGAGCTTTTTATGCACAAAGTAGTACAGGGCTGATAACACTATCAGACGGACAAATAAATATCGAATTGCTGGAAAACGGAATCCGTACTGCAACTACAACGTCAATCTATCCGTTTTTTGGTGGTACTGCTATCAGTAATAGTCTCGGAGAACTGTATTTAATAGCAGAATCCAGAGGGAGTGCGGCTCTGCAAAAAAACCATGATTGCTATGTAATGTTTAATGAAAGAGGAATGGTGACAGCAAATGGTTCGTATACAAATAGCCGAGATACTGATGGTAATATTGTACGACTTGTAGCACTAACAACATCGAATCACTTTCATGTCGGAAGTATTGATATTTCGGGTACAACACGACTAATATGCGGCAACGGTAACAAAATAGAGTTCAGCCGTCCGAACGGTACTAATGCAATTACACCAATGGCATCGTTATCATATAGCAGCGCTACAGTTAGATTGTATATGCCCTTGCATTTTAACTTGGGCACCGATGATACTCATGCGTGTGTGCGTCAGCAAACAACCGGAGTTACTAGCGCCGATTTTATAAAAATCGGAAACAGCACGCAATCCTTGCAACTGATAGGAACTGCTATCACCTCGACAAAGGCTATCACTACATCGTCAGATGCTCGTGTGAAAAACCACATAGCCGACTTGCCGAGCGGATCTGAATATTTATTCGATTATCTTGATGGAAAGTCATTTTTCTACAATGGCGATTCATCAACCGCTAAAAACTACGGTTTTATCGCACAAGATGTTTTATCCGCTTTACAAAAATGCAGGCTTACGACAGATGATTTTGCAGGTTTCTGCGATATAAACGGCGATGGCAGTCAGTATGCACTTGCATATGAGCAGTTTATTCCGCTGATGTGGAATGAGATAAAAAGATTAAGAAAAGCACTAAGCGAAAGGAGTTAATTATGCTTAGAAGTAACAAAACAACACAGTTTGACGGTACAAGCTATATCACTGACGGAGAGGACAACGAACAGACCGTAGCGTATTTCAGCGCTACCATAAGGGCGGATAAGACCGTAACGATGAGCATGACAGTATCGAACGCCGAACTGTACGAAGAAAGCAAAACCACAGTCAGAGCGGATTATACGGAGTTTCAGACCGCCGTATATACTGCTCAGGACGCAGAGTAAGGAGAAGCTATGAAGTTATCAACTGTAGTAAATGCAATCCCCGTTATAAGCAAGCTGATGAGCAAGGAACTGCCCGTCATACAGTCGTATGAGGTAGCAAAGCTGGCACGGAGAATAGATGAGGAAACGAAGCTGTACAATGAACAGCGGCAGAAGCTCTTGCAGAAATACGGTGATCAGGATGGTGAGAAGTACGTTATCCGCCCTGAAAACGTAGATGTCTGCAATGGGGAGCTTGAGGAACTGCTCAACATTGATGTTGATATACCCGAAAAGATTGATATTCTCTCGACTGATGTCGCTCTGACGCCCGCCGAGATGATAGTAATAGAAGATTTTTTAGCCGAATAGGCAGAAAGGACGAAAAAATGAGCAAGATACAGATAATTATTGACAGCATAGCAGGTGCTGTCGGAGCGGTTTTAGGCTTTATGTATGGAGAGGTAAGTGGGCTGTTCTGGGCGTTGATAGCGTTTATGGCACTTGATTACGTTACTGGTGTGATTGTGGCCATAATCGAAAAACGTCTGTCATCAGAAGTCGGTTTCAGAGGTCTGGCTAAGAAATTTCTGATACTGGTATTTGTTGCGGTCGGCCACATAGTCGATACATACATACTCGGCGGAACACCTGCCGCAATGTCGGCCGTGATGTTGTTCTATATTGCAAACGAGGGTATTAGTATTGTCGAAAACGCATCGGCACTGGGGCTTCCCGTGCCGAAGAAAATTACCGGTCTTATGGAGCAGATCAGAAATAAGAGCGAAAGCGAGGAAGAATAATATGAGTAACAGTCCGTTAATCAGTTACACGAGGATAAGTCCTCACAGGAACAGCCCCAGAAACCACAAGATAGACACTATAACAATTCATTGTGTTGTAGGTCAGTGTGCGGTCGAACCGCTCGGTGAACTCTTTCAGACGAAAGAGGCTTCGTCAAATTACGGTATCGGATATGATGGCAAAATTGCAATGTACGTTGAGGAAAAAGACCGCTCCTGGTGCTCCTCAAGTGCAAGCAATGATAACAGAGCTATCACGATAGAGTGCGCAAGTGACAGTTACGAGCCGTATGCTATCAATGACAAGGTGTACAAGTCACTGATTAAGCTCTGCGTGGATATATGTAAGAGAAACGGCATAAAAAAGCTAATGTGGAAAGCTGATAAATCGCTTATCGGACAGGTTGACAAGCAGAACATGACCGTACACAGATGGTTTAACTCCGGCAAATCCTGCCCGGGTGAGTACATATACAGCAGACTCGGTAAAATCGCCAAAGAAGTCAATGCTCAGCTCGGTGTAAAGACCGCTACTTCAAAGAAATCAAATACTGAGATAGCTAAAGAAGTAATAAGAGGATCGTGGGGTAACGGCATAGAACGCAAGCAGAGATTGACTGCCGCCGGCTATAATTACACGGCTGTGCAGGCGGAAGTTGACAGAATGCTCGGCAAGAAAACATCAACTGTTACCTCACCCGCTAAAATCAGCAAGGGCGACCGTGTGCAGATAAAGCAGGGAGCTACATGGTACGGCGAAACGAATCCGCTTAAGGACTGGTTGTTTGAAAAGACCTGGATAGTCACCGAAGTTGTCGGCAATCGTGCCGTGCTTGGCAAGGATACAAACGATATTTTTGATATTCAGAGCCCGATCGATATTAAGTACCTCATAAAGAAGTAAAATGACAGAATCCCCCCGGCGGAGCGATTAGGCTCTGTCGGGGGATTTTTTGTTGGATTTTATAGATAGTTAGGAAGCTAACTTGACACCGATTTGACACCCTATTATGGTGTCAAACTGCCCGAAAATGTACCAAATCACACACATTTCAAGAAAACAAAAACGCTCGATAAATGGCTTGGTTGAGCCAAATATCGAGCGTTTTACAAATATTGCAGTTGGTACGGGTAACAGGACTTGAACCTGCACGCTTTCGCACCAGAACCTAAATCTGGCGTGTCTGCCAATTCCACCATACCCGTATATAAAAACGACGCTGAAAACTCAGCGTCGTGTGGCGGAAAGAGAGGGATTCGAACCCTCGAACGGGTATTAGCCGTTACACGATTTCCAATCGTGCGCCTTAGACCAGCTCAGCCACCTGTCCATTTCTGAATATATCGGAGCTTTGTTTTCTGTCGAGCCCCTGTCTCGTTTCGACTTGTATATTATAGCACATCGTTCCGGATTTGTCAAGCGGTTTTACAAAATTTTTTCGATTTTTTTCGAAAATTGCGGAAACCCGAATAAAATGCCGCGCCGCAGAGTTTCCTCCATCGGCGCGGCGGATAATTCAATGCTTTTTCTTTCTGGAGCGGCGGCGCTGCTGACCGTGACGGCTCTGATTCGCCGGACCGCCTGCGTTTCCCTTCGGAACAGAGTCGGCTACCTCGTAATACGCCGCGGAGTACCTCGGGACGCTCAGCTTCACATTTCCGTTCTGATCGGCGGTCATACTTCCGGGGTAGTGCGGAGCGCAGCCGCCGTACCTGTCCTCGGTGGAATCAAGCAGCAGCTTCAGCCGCTTGCCCTGCCCGATGTTCAGTACGTAGCCGTCCTGCACGCGGTCGGAGAGATTGAACACCGCAGCCACCGGAGCGCCTCCGTCGCAGCTTCTGAGCATGGTGTAGCAGCGCTTGAGCGCACTGTCGCAGTCCAGCCAGCGGAAGCCCTCCGGAGCGTCATCCCAGCGGGAGAGCGACGGTATCTCAAGGTACATATTGCACAGCTTCTTCATGAAATGCATGAATCCGTCGTGCATGGGGTACTTCAGGATATCCCAGTCCTGCTCGCGCTTCTCGTCCCACTCGCGGAACTGTGCAAGCTCGCTCCCCATGAAATTCAGCTTCTTGCCCGGGTGCGCGTACATGTACATATAAAGCGCCCTCGCCTGCGGGAACTTATCGTCGTAATCGCCGTACATCTTCTGAATAACGGTAGCCTTGCCGTGTACGTTCTCGTCGTGGGAAAGCGGGAGTATGTACTTCTCGCTGTAGTAGTACATCATCGAAAATGTCAGCTTGTGGTAGTGGTTCACGCGCTCGTCCGGCGGGGTGCGGAAGTAGTTGAGCGTGTCGTTCATCCAGCCCATGTCCCACTTGTAGTCGAAGCCGAGACCGCCTTCGTCCACCGGCTTTGTTACCATCGGGTAATCCGTGGAATCCTCCGCGCAGAGTATCGCGGACGGATTGATCCACTTCAGCCCGCGGTTCAGCGATTTCAGGAACTTCACGCCGCACACGTTCTCACCGCGGGACGGGTCGCCCATGTAGTAGATAACGCGGCTGATAGCGTCCATGCGAAGCCCGTCGAAGTGGTATTCCGTCAGCCAGTAGTTCGCCGCAGACTTCAGGAAGCTGCATACCGGTCCCTTCGTGAAGTCGAAGTTGCAGCTTCCCCACTCGCTGAACGCGATGTCCTTGAACTGCGACTCGTAGGTCGGAGTGCCGTCGAACTGAGCCAGCGCGTAGCCGTCCACCGCAAAATGCACCGGAACGTAGTCCATCAGCACTGCAATACCGTTCTTGTGGCAGGTGTTCACCAGCTTTTTCAGACCCTCGGCGGTTCCATAGCGGGAGGTCGGCGAGAAGAATCCGGTCGCCTGATAGCCCCAGCTTTCGTCGCAGGGGTACTCGTTCAGCGGCATAAGCTCGACGCAGTTGTAGCCGTGCTCCTTGCAGTACTTCACGAGCTGCGGCGCAATGTCCTCGTATTTGTACCAGCCGTTGGGGTCGCCGGGATCCGTGCGCCAGCTTCCGAGGTGGACCTCGTAGATGTTCAGCGCGTCGCCGTGCCAGGTGTGGCGCTTCTCCATCCAGTCGAGGTCGTCAAAGTCGAAACGCATGTCGCGTATTATGGAAGCGAATTTCGGGCGCAGCTCCATGCCGAAGCCCACCGGGTCGCAGTGCTCAACGCAGTTCCCGCCGTGGTAAATCTTGTATTTGTACATCCTGTCTCTTATACACATCTGACGCTGCCGACGAATAGAGAGG
>ERZ1027014.180-NODE-180-length-36928-cov-10.373390_pt1 | contig 36928 bp, 27 predicted proteins | sample MGYA00519287_ERZ1027014 | MGnify/ENA primary metagenome ERZ1027014 (study PRJEB26926, sample SAMN06164698) | human gut metagenome | biome: ENVO:00009003; feature: ENVO:2100002; material: ENVO:00002003 | host: Homo sapiens | place: USA | collected 2012 ...
ACCCCTTGATTTTACTGGGTTTCTTCTAACTTGTCCCAATTATAACTCAAGCACCAAAAACAACCTTAGCAAGCACTGCCTGTGTCATGACACAGGCGAAATCCCCCACACTTTCCTATCGTCTGTGTGGTTGAATTTCCATAGGGAAGTATCCCTAACCCTCTCTTGATTTTTCTTCGGTTTTCCGGTGGAATACCTTGACCTTTCCTACTGTCTTTGCTACAATTTGCTATGGGTAATTACACCCAAAATTGAATAAAACACGAAACAGACTGTTGTAAAAATCGAACATTTTACAGCAGTTTTTTTGTACCCAAATTTAGAAAGGACGTGGCACAATGGCAAACCGAAACCGCACTAATCCGGTGCAATTTTATCTCAGTGATGATGAGCAATACATTCTCAATACCAAGTTCAAAGCATCCGGCATGAAAAGCATGTCAGCCTTTTTACGCAAACTGATTTTATATGGATATGTGTATGATGTCGATTACAGTTATCTGCGAAATTATAATACAGAGCTTGGACGAATCAGCTCAAGTCTGAATCAGATTGCAAAGCGGGTAAACAGTACCGGAAACATCTATCAGGACGATATGAATGAAGTAAAGGAGTTGATGAATAAAGTATGGCATACACAAAAATCCATGCTATCAAAGCAACCGTTGATAAAGCAATAGATTACATCTGCAACCCCGACAAAACTGATGAGCAAATCTATGTTTCATCTTATGCGTGTGCGCCAGAAACAGCAGCGATTGACTTTAAGTACACCCTTGACCATTGCGGTGAGAACAGTCCTAACAAAGCCTATCATCTGATACAGGCTTTTGCTCCGGGAGAAGTCAGTTATGAGGAAGCTCACCGCATTGGAAAAGAACTTGCTGACAAGGTTTTAGAAGGAAAATATTCGTATGTCCTCACCACACACATTGATAAAGGACATATTCATAATCACATCATATTTTGTGCTGCTGATAACATCGAGCATAACAAATATCACGACTGCAAACAGTCGTATTACCACATCCGGAAACTAAGTGATGATCTATGCAAAGAGCATAACCTTTCCATCATCATTCCGGGTGGTGAACGTGGTAAAAAATACAAAGAATGGCAGTCTGATCAGAATGGCTCTACTTGGAAAACTCAGCTTAGAAGGGACATCAATTTTTGCATTAAGTCGGCTTCCACATACGAAGATTTTTTACTTTTAATGAGAGCCAAAGGATATGAAATCAAAGGGGAATCTTTTGAAGAAAGTGCTGCCAAATACATCTCTTTCCGTCCTCTGGATAAAGAACGTTTTGTCCGTGGCAGTGCGAAATCGCTTGGTAAGGAATACACAAAGGAACGTATCCGGGAACGCATCGAAATGAAGCATGAGCGAAAATCTGTCATTCCGAAAAAAGACTACTCTGCCCGCAGGCTCATTGATACCTCGGATGAAAAATTTCAAAACAGTCCCGGACTTCAGCAATGGGCAACTATCGAGAATTTGAAGATTGCTGCACAAAGCTATAATGAAGTTGGTTCTCTCTCCGATCTGAAGCATCAGATTACTGTGAAAACCGAAGCCGGAAAATCTGCCAAACAGAGCGTTGTGAAACTGGAACACCACATGAAAGACCTTGCAGAAATCATCAAATATGCCGAGCAGTACAAAACCAACCGCTCCTATCACATTGCCTACAAAAAGTCAAAGAATCCAGACGCATATTTCCGCCGATACGAAAGCCAGCTCACTCTATATGGCGGTGCACGACGTGTACTTGAGCAGACTGGGATAAACTTAAAAGGATTGAATGTTGATAAGCTAAAAGCGGAATATCAGGAACTAATGAAACAGAAAAATGAACTGACTTCCACCTACAAGAACTGTGAAAAAGAGGTTCAATCATTAAACCGAAAACTGGAAAATCTGAATCAATACCTCGGTCAGACACAGCCCGATTTTACCTCAGCGCAGTCCAGGAAAAAGAATAATCCCATCTTGTAGCTTGTTAATGTTTAACGCATGTATTATACTTAATTTATTATTACAAATGTTTAGGAGAGACTATGGCAAATACAGATTATAAATCACCCGATGCTTTAATGCGGCATCTTAGGGATAATGGAATTTCCATCTCAGGAAGTTCACAAAAACAACAGCTCATCAATACCGGATATTTTCATGGATATAAAGGATACCGTTTTTTTGTATCTTCCTCTAACAGACTTCCATTCACTTCATATAATGAGATTAACGCAACCATTCAATATGATACAAAATTAAAATCTCTTTTATATGGAAAAATGATGTTTATAGAAACTGCGCTTAAAAATATTGCTTTGAACACCATTATGTCAGAAATTGATTCCAGCAGTATCTATGATATGTACGATAAAGCAATCAGCAGCTACAAAAATGCACCAGCCGGAACCCGTGAAGATATAAAAAAGAAATACCAGAACAACAAACTAAATCTTCAAGGCTCCATACAAAATGCCATTGCTGCTGCATACCGAAAAGAGAATCCGAAAATCACTCATTTTTACAATAATGTCAATTACAATGAAGTTCCTTTATGGGCAATATTTGAAATTCTCACTATGGGCGATTTTGGATATTTGCTTTCATGCCTGACCATTGATATGCGTGAAAAAGTATCCCGTGCAATCGGCATCAATCTATCAAGTGATACTTACCGGGAATTACTTTATAAATATGTATATGCCTTAAAAGATTTAAGAAATGCCATTGCTCACAACGATGTGGTATATGATACCCGTTTCAAAAAAATGGACCCTTCAAGACCAATGAAACAATGCCTGATTTTAGAAATGGGGATGCCGTACATAAATTTCAAAACAATCGGCGATTACATCATCCTTATCTGTTACTACTTAAAATTACTGAAAGTCTCTAAAACAGAGATCAAATCATTCATCCGTGAATTTGAAAAGATTACAAGAGAATACGAATCTTCTGTAAACCCGAATGTTTCAGCTATTTCGATTCATCCTGATTTGTTCTCTCGCTTAAACATCTTAAAAAATTCCATATAATGCTTGCATATTTTACCTGCCTATAGTATATTATAGATAGCAATTGGGGTATGTGTTTGCGGACACATACTTGGAGGAGTCGGAGTGATCCGGCTCCTCTTTAATTTTTAACAAAAAAACGGTAGTCAAAAGGGGCACCTAATGACTACCATATTTTTATTCTGCCGTTTCCAACACTAATCTGGCATATTCTTCATCACCTATGCTTTCCAGTTTTCCTGCCACACGCACCGACAATTCCACAAGCTCATCATCGTCGATATGCTTCATAGCCTTATGAATATCCTCTATAACTTTTGTTCTGCTGTCACTCTGGAAAATACATATCAAATTTGTTTCTTCAACTGTAAATGGATTATTCATATTCTTACATCTCCCTGTGTGTATTCTTTGATTTTTCCTGCTCTTTGGAATCTTTCTTGCCCTGTGCCACTTCCTTCTGCTTAGCCACCAGACGCTCCTTTAAGGAAGAACGAGCCTGCGGTTTTTCCGCCTGTTCTTTCTTTTCTTCCTCACGATTGAATTTCTCCACACCATTATTAAGCCTGTCATCAATCATGTTATAATTCTGTTCCTCCAGCTCCTCGATTTTGGCAAGCGGTTTATATTCTGCCAGCTTAGCAATCAGCTCTTTTGCCTGTCTTTCGCTGTCCTCGTCAATTCCCTCATCAATAGATGTCTGCAAAAAAATCTGTAATGGCTTCACATTACCGCTTCTTATATCATTTGCAATCATTTGAACCTGTGCTTCCCTGTCCGGTACCGAGTCTCTATATTCAAAAGTGTCAATATCATAGGATAACTGGTCAAGTTCTGTCGCAATCGTCTGTATCTTTGCTTCCTTTGTCTCCCTGTCATTAACCTCTTTATCCGGATATGCTGCAATCAGTTTTTTAAGGGCATCCTGCACTGTGGGGGTATCCCGAAGCTCTGGTGTGTAATTCAGAAAATCCACATCTATGCAATTTCCTCTGACAATATCCGCTTCCTCATCTTCCCATTCTTCTGTACCGTCAATGTGCATATTTACACCAAGCGAAGGGATTCCGTGCATACGGGACGGATCAATGACATTGTAGAGTTGCATAGCTTCCTCTATCGTTTCAATACCCTCATGGAACTCTCCCATAGTGTGAAATTCGCCACATTCTGCAACCGTAAATGTGATATGGACTGTCTCCGGTTCAACCACTGGCTCTTTTTCCAATTCTGAAAGTGTCTTTTCTTCTATCATTTTTTCTTTTTCCGGTTGCTGTTCCAGTGCGTTTTCTCTGCCCTGCGTGACAAGCTGATTGTTGGTCTGCTCCTGCTGTGCCTTCTCCTGCAGGTAGGTTTCCACCTCCGGCAGATATGTCTCCAGTGTTCCGGTTCTGCCCTCTGTGATCGGGTTAATATCCACCTGAATGCCTGCGATATAAATGCTGTCCTCATGCAGCATATTGAAAAGGTCATCTTCTCTGGTGGAACCTGTGTATTCTACTACTACATCCAAATCTGAATTTTCCTTTTCTATGCCCCTGCAACGGCTCCCGGATACCACCACATCCACAATTTCTGCATCCAGACCGTATTCATCAATCTGCGATCGCACATAAGCATACACTGTTTTTTCAATATCTTCCGCACTCTGTCCGTCCAGACTGTGAAACAGTTCTTCCGTCCTTGCCCGGAAATCTGCAACCACATCCGGATTGTTCTCACTAAATTCTGCCTGCTTTGCTTCCAAATCTGCCTGTTCCACTTCCTCGGCTTTCTCCGAAAGTTCCTCAAAATCAACAATCTCTGCTTCGGAACCTGCATACACCTCGCCCTGCAAAAATTCATCACGATAATACTGCTCTGTGACCGCTGAAAACCTCGGTTCTTTCAAATTTGCAATCACCATATCCATTGCCCTGCGAATGGTAATATCCGGGTTATCGTAGACACCGCCATCCAGCAAATGGTACTGTTCATCCAGAATGGAATAATCATATCCCTCCTCACATTCGTGCATCAGGATATAACGGTCTGCGATATGAACCGCAAGCTCCGTCTCTATCTCATTCTCTTTGCCCTCCAGTGTCAGCATGAACTTCGGCAGCTCTGTAAATCCAAACGAATCTACAAAGTGTGCGGTGTTTTCCCCGTTCTCATGTAATACCACAATATCGCTAACCGACAGGGAATGTGCCTTGTAATCCGCCGGATGGTCAATATTGAACTTTGTATAGATTGCTTCCAATGTTTCCGATTGTGTCTGCCCCTGCAATTCTGCCAGTTCTCCCATATACACGAGCTTATAATTTTCCGGCAATACTGCATCAAAATTATCCTTGGTTATTCCCATACGCTTCAAGCTTTCCGTTCCTTCAAAACGAAACTTATCCAGTTCCGGATTATCCTTTAACTGATAAATGCCATATTTGTCAGTATTTCCATACAAGAGCTGTGCTTCCCTGTTGGAATCACTCTCTGCAAGTTCTTCCTGCATTGCCTTATCATGGGCTGCCTTTCTCTCCTTCATATCAATCAGCTCATCTGTATCCGTGTTATAACGCACATCCAGATGATACTCTCCGTACTCTCCGGAATCCTGATTGCCGATTTCTGCCGTCCATGCGCCTTTGCTCTCCAAATACGCCTGTATGCTCAACTTGTCATCATCCGACATTTCCGATAATGCCTGCATCAATTCCGGTCTGTCCATGCCATAAACATCAAGCAGGCTGAACTCTGAAAGATCGGTATTCTGTATAAGCAGAATACTTTCCTTTGTCTGTTCCTGTGATACTTCTCTGTTCCTTTGTATCTCCTGTAATTGTTCCTCTATCCCAGTAATCAACTCCGAAGCTGTCCTCCGTATCGTATCCATGGAAGCTCTCAGTTCCTTGGTATCTCTGCCACTGCTCCATCCGGCAATATATCCAAAGGAATAATCGGAAGTGTCCACTCCAAAATGCTGACATACCGTATAAGCTATGCTCTCCGCTTCCACCTCTTTAGTGTTGCGGTCTTTTCGCATCTGCTCATCCTGCTCCACTTCCTTGCTGTGCAGCTTGGAATGAGCCACCTCATGAATCATGGTCTTTAATGTCTGGCTCTCGCTCATGTTTTCCTGTACCGCAATCCGCTTTGCTTCCCTGTCATAGTAGCCTTTGGAATCTCCGGCTATCTCCTCCAGTTCAATCGGTACTGGCGAAATAGCTTCTACCGCACGAATCATATCCTGATACCCTTCCACATCTGAAAGAAGCTCCTTTGCCGCAAGTTCCGGTATCGGCTTTCCGTCTGTCTGCGCCACATCAAAAACGGATACTGCCCGGAATGCCGGAATTGTTATCTCGACTTCTTCTTTCTGCGGATTTCCGTCCTTATCAAGTAAAAGTTCTTGTGTGACCGGATCAATCTTGTCCCTCTCCTCTTTGATTTTATAGGGTGCCGGGGCAAGGATACGAATACCCTTTTCCCCCTTCTTAACGTGCCTGTCAAAATTCTTCTGCCAAGCCTTGAATCCGGCCACTAACGTAGCGTCTGGCTTTTGCATCGCAATTAACATAGTATTGTTAAAGCTGTAATTATGGAATTTTGACATGGTATTCAGATAAGTCTTGTACTTCTCGCTTTCAAAAAGCTCCTTGATACCCTGCTCTAGCTTCTCCGTTATTTCCTGTACTTTCTGTTTTTCTGTTTTAGATTCTGCCATAGTATTTCCTCCATCTGCTTATTTTTTGCATGACAAAAGGCAGCCATTATTGACTGCCTTTGCATAACTACGATATTCACTTATAAACCTTTATCATTACTGCCCGTATTCGTTTTGATTTCTGCAATGTACTCCTGTCTCCTTTCTGCACCTGTCACTGTAAATGTTTTTACAAATAAAAAAGACAACCAAGATTTTGTTTCTTAATTGCCTGTTTCTATGCTATTAAATTTTTATTGAACCGATAACCAACTCCCCAAACAGTCTGTATATAGCTTGGCTTGCTAGGATTATCCTCTATCTTCTCCCGAATATTCCGGATATGGCTCATGACGATGTTGTAATCGCCGGAATAGGATTCTTTCCACACAATGTCATAAATCTGTTCCTTACTGAACACTATTCCCGGATGCTTTGCAAAAAGCTTCAAGATTTCAAACTCGGTATATGTAAGCTCTATCTCCTGATTTTCCCGAATGATTACCCGTTGAACCTCATCTATCATAAGACCTTTGAAATTCAACAGATGCTCGTTCATACCTGACATCTGAATGACTTCTTCCTGTTCCTGAAAAATATCTGTTCTGCAATGAACTGTTGGATAAATTAACCCGCATTATTCCACCCTCTCCTGTAAATTACCTAATCTGTTCAGCACTTCATACATCCGGCCATTGCCAAATATATAATTTTGCAAAACAAGCGGCTTCCCCACCTGCCTGCTTTCCCGGTACAGCTTCATATAAGCATCCTTCGCTTGATAAAAGCTGTCTTCCAATTCTTCCATCTCTTTTGTTGGCATTTCAAAAATTTTCCCCTGAATGACCTGCCCCTGGGCTGCTATTCTTGCACAGGATTTCTGCCATGCCGCTTCCTGCTCAAATTGTATATCCAGCCACTCTATCTCATCTTCTTTTGTCAGCGGCGTCCCATCTACCTTATAATACTGTTCATTTTCATAGCGCTGTTCAATTTCAGAATACAGCCTTGCATAACTCAATCCGCAGGCATTTACAACATCAGTATAGTCATACTGCCCTTTTTCTTCCCTAATTTCTTTTAATATTCCGGCTCTCATATCGCTGAACGATGTAACCGAATGCACAACTGTATGCTTAATTTTATCCATTAAATTTTCCCTGTTTTTCGATAATTGAGAAACCTCTAAAATATCCTTATGAAACACTTTCTGGTCTTCATTTTGGCTTTCCTGTTTTCCCAAATATTCCCTATCAAACTTGAAAAAATCCGGCAGATGAATAGGATGACTTAAAAATGTAATTGACATATCTCTTTCTCCTTACTTAAAAGCACTATCCGTAACCGCTTCCGTCATAGCATTTGCTTCATAAGCATTAGACGCTTTTGACAACAGCCTTTCATTGTTCCACGACCGTAATAATCGGCTTCTTTCCTGTTCCTGCTTTGCAATCTTTTCATTCAACATTTCCTGCTGCTGTTTTTTAACCTGCGCCCGTTTTTCCAGATATTCTTCCAAAAGCTCTTTTTGTCTATCTTTCTTGTTGCTTGTCTTTTTATAAAAACTGTTTTGTGAACGAGCATAAAATTCCGATTGATTATTAACACCAGACCATGAATCGCCCCTATAATCTTTAGCAGTAGCTCCTACAGTGAGCACCATAGAAGCTTCCAACGGTGCAAAGGACGAAGTTAAGTCACGTTTAAGTGCTGATAATATCTTTTCCCTGTACTCCGGATCATCTTTCATATTCTTAAATGCTTCCTCTGATATGTTGATAGCCACATTGGTTATAGTTCTATTTCTGGGTATCTTATCAATTTCAGCATAAAATTCCTTTTTGAAAATCGCCATTTCTTCCGCTTCTGATAATTCCTTTGTATTGCCCGTTTCTCCCGTGCTGTTTACGCTCTTTGTACTTTTCGTTGTTGCAACATTGTTCTGATAATAACTCTGTCCTACTCCACTAATAGCCATTTTTAATCCTCCTTTATCAGCACTTTTTCATAATATCCGATAGTATGCTTGTTGCTGTTCCTTGTTTGTAATTTATACTTTTAAAGGCTACCAAAAACTTCTCTTTAGCCTGCTCCATTATTGATACTGCGGTTTTCTGATATTTTGTATCAAACATTTGAGCCTTATCTTGTGTTTTTACTTCATTTTGAGGGCTATTTCTACGGAAATACCATGAACTGCCTGCGTTTTCAAATGCTTTATTGGTTTGTTGACAGGTAATATATCCTTCTAAATTTGCCAGACGCATTTTAAAGGCTTCGTCCAATCCGGCTAAATCTTCGTCAAGTGTCAATGACCTTTTCCCCGTAAGTTCGTAGGAAACTTCACGATCTCCATTTTCATGTTCTTTTACGATTTCATTATAACGGGTTTCATATGTATCCATTATAGATTTCATCACATCTTCAACATTATAATTCCCGTCTTTTAATGTTAGGCTGCTAATATCCCGCATTGCGGTATAGTGTTCCCAAGCAACCTCATTTGTATTTTGTATTGTCAGTTCCCTGACATTGGTATAATCCGAATCGGGTTCAAATTTGCTTGCCATTTCCCGCTGCATATTTCTTCCTGCATCAGAAATAGAAAGATTTGCCTACTGCTTCACCATCTTTGAGATTGCTTCCCTAACAGTTGCTTTTCCCCGTATATAATTTGTAGTCGTTCCCAAATAATCATAATTATGTCCGACTCCATTAATAGCCATTTCCTAATCCTCCATTGTCATCAATTTTTTATATTGCCGCCCCTGCCCCCTTGCAATAAGTCCGGGCAGTCCGCAAAAGCAAAGGTTTATGCGCCTTGCGGAATATGAACAATTTCTCCTTATGCCTTTATATCAAAACTTGCCCCTGTCGGCGCAGATGTACCAGAAACCGCAGCTAAGAGGTTCTGCGTAACACTTTTTACATCAGTGCCAGTAGCTGATATTGTAAACGTTTCATCTTCTGTCAGCTTCTCCAACTGCGCCTTTTTCTCTGCCCGTCTCTTAGCTGCCTTTTCTTCTGAGATTTTTCTTTCCTCACGCTTTTTCTATAATCTTTCTTTTTGTTTCTTTTCCGCATTCAATGTAGTTGAATTTTGTTTTGAACCACTGGTTCTTGTCATACCTCCGCAAGTAACAGAAGCATTCCCATCGGCATCTATTACAGTTGTAACACCATGTATCACTGCATTATCAGCTTTGGCTTGTGCAAACATTCTATTCTGTCCCGGTACTGCACCAGTTAAATTAAACTCTACTTTCTTGGCAAATTCCGGATCATTTGCCATTTTCTTTAGACATTCGCTAGAAAGATTTATTACCACTTTATTTTCATTTCCACTCATAAGACTGCTACCCGTATTAAAAGTAATCTCCGGGAACTTTTTACACAGTTTCTCATAGTATTCCTGCACTTTGTCCTTGCTGTTTGTCTTTACCTCCGTTGCTACATTAGTGTTTCACACTCTTCTACTTCGAGAATTAATTGCTTTTTCATATCCTGTCATAAAACTCGCTATATTAAACAATTCCACCGTGCTTATATTGCTGTTCCCGAAGCTTATCCAACGATTTTGCTCCATCCGGGCTATACAAATCCAATAATTCCAAAAAATTACCAGACTCCTTACACCCATTCAATATCATACGCATACTATCCGCATCTTTACCGAATAACATACCCAACAGACTCATATCATACTGATTTTGACTATCACTTAATACTCCCTGCTGATGTAAATCCTCCATAAAACCATAAGAACGAACCTCGGAACCTATTCGCATCGCCACATTATATAAATCCGGATCAACAGTATGAAGATAATTTAGGTAGCGTGTCTCAATATTTCTATTGGGCGTGCCGCTCATCATCCAATTTGCTATATCTTCCAAAGATGCACCTATGGCAGCATCATCAATCAAATGCATCTGCCATCTTCCGCTTTCAGTCTTTGTAAAGGTATATTTTCCATCCTCCGAATACAATGTATTTGACCATGAGTTTTTTGGAGCCGCCTGGTCTCTGACAAGCACTTCAAATGCATCCATTGCAACTCTGTCTGGGATACACTTTTTCTCATCTGTTGGTAATTCCATTTTCCCCAATGCTACTGCAGTTTGCACTAGTTCATAATCCGATATGTTTTCTCCATGATAAAAATAAGAATTTTGTTCTTTCAATTTATCAAATGATGCCGGTAGTTTTACTTCTGCCAACTGTTCTTTGGAAACCTCAGTCCAATCTTCTTTTTTCTTACTACCTGCGGTCTGCATCTGCACTCTCGAACCGTTTGTAATCTTTGTACCATATTTTGCATTTACCATATGTTCCGTTATTGTCACATGTGCAAACTGAAATAAACTCCTTTGGTTTCTTGTCTTTCCGTAGCCTTCTACTTTCACAGCGTACGGAAATGATGACTTCGTATTCAAAACAGAGTAAGTACCTGTATAAAATGTATTTGCCGCTTGTATTCTCATAATATAACCTCCAATCCAAACAGAAACAGCGTCTATTTTCACATTCAATCCCTTGAAAACAGACGCCATCCTTAGCTCATAATATTTATCGACATTTATTCATTTTTCTTTACAGAATGGAACGAAACCTGAAATTTGGGCGTGCCTCTTACTATATCTGTAACCCTATAAGTTTTCGATACTCCTTTGCATTTTCACAATCTGATACAATTCCTGATTGCGCATCCAAGCAAAACGGTAACATCTGCCAATCCTCATTGCCACATGCTCCTACCAATAACAATTTTCTGCCATAAATGACCTCCATTTTGTACGATAAAAGGCAGCCACTACTGACTGCCCTTACATCAACTGCTATAACATTTTTAATAATCCTGCTTTTATTCCCAACCCGAATAGTGCTGACAGGTTGGGAATAAAGTTGGGAATAAAACTTTTTTTATAAAATCTGATCTTTCCCCTTTGCCTTATCCACTGCATCCCTTCCTGCAGGTGTCCCAGACACTCTTGCCTTCATTGCTGCGAGCCTTTCTTGCAATGAAGTCCGTTCTGCTGGTCGGTCTGACAGCTTATCATCCGTAACCGTTTTTCCAAGATTACTCTGCTTTGCTGGCATATCAGCAACCTCATCCCCTTTTTTATCCACCGATTTCACATCTTCATGTGTTTTTTCCGGTTCCGTGGCTTCGTCATCCATGCCAATCGCATCATCGCCCTTTTCATCCATGTTAAGCAAGGCATTAAGTTCTGCAAGACGTTCCAGTTTCTCGGAAAGCTCCGCTTCCTGCGGAAACGGCTTGTCTACTTCTGCTTTTGCTGTTTCAAGCTGATGTTCCACATTGGAAAGTTTCGTCTGTGCTTCCTCAAGTTGTGCTGGCATTGCTTCCAGTGCATTGTTGATTCTTGTGATATTTCCGAGCGGATCAGTGCCGACTTCCATCGGATGGCTCATGGCTCCTTTGACATTCATTACAAATTTATTGTTGAAAGAATCAAAAGTTACATTCAGCTTAAATCCAAGATATTCCCCTACATCCGCACTGGCATTGATGCCTTTGATTTCCTTACACATGGCTATGATTGCAGTTCCTGCTTCCTTTTTATCTGTATATGGCTTTCCTCCCACCTGCATGAAAAATTGTTCCTTATCCTCCGGCTTATTTTTCGCATATTTTTCCATATCAGCGGTAAAACCTTCGATACGTTCCTTGAAAATAGCGATCTGATGCGGATAATGCTGTGTGATGTTATCCTCCAGCCTGTATTTCTGACTGGTATGGTTTGCCTTCATCAGTTTCAATTTCGATACCTGAATATCGAGATCCATCTTTTCTTTTATGTAGGGATTACCTGTTGCAAGTGCCTTAACCTCCGCATAGGAAAGTGCCGCTTCGTCCACATCCTCACAGCTTCGCACCGGGGATTTACTGGTCATGATCTGTCCGATAAATTTCTGCTTATTCTCAATGAGCTGCCATGAGTAACTGTCAAATGTACCTTCCGTAACATAACGAAATATCTTGACCTTATCATTCTGGTTGCCCTGTCGTAAGATTCTTCCCTCCTGCTGTTCGATATCAGAAGGACGCCAAGGCACATCCAGATGATGCAATGCAATCAGTCTGTCCTGCACATTCGTACCGGCTCCCATTTTAGCGGTGGAACCTAATAAAAAACGAACCTGTCCGCTTCTTACTTTTGCAAACAGCTCCGCTTTTCTGAGTTCTGTATTGGCATCATGGATAAATGCTATCTCATTCTCCGGCACTCCTTTTTCCATGAGCTTATTTTTTATATCCTCATACACATTGAAAGTGCCATCGCCCTTCGGTGTCGATAAATCACAGAAAATCAACTGTGCTGACTTCTGCTCTTTGGTATCTTGCCATATCTCATAGGCTTTCTCCACACAGGTTGCCGCTTTTGAATTTTCCTCATCCGGCAGCATATCGTTGAGCAGCCTCTGGTCAAGTGCCAGCTTTCTTCCGTCATTGGTAATCTTTAGCATGTTGTCCTCGTAAGGCTGTACCTGCCTGTCCCGGACTGCTTCGGCACGTTCCGCTAGGGACGCTACCATGTCTTTCTGGAACTCGCTCGGCTTTAGAACCACATTTTCATATTCTGCTTCCGGCACAGGAAGTTTTAACATATCCGGTGTCTGAATGTCCGCACTCTCCTTGAAAAGTGCAATCAGCTCCGGCAGATTGAAAAACTTCGCAAATCTTGTCTTTGCCCGGTATCCGGTTCCTTCCGGTGCAAGCTCTATGGCAGTCTGTGTTTCCCCGAAAGAAGCCGCCCATGCGTCAAAATGTCCCAGTCCCAGCTTTTGGAGCGTGCCATACTGGAGATAACGCATATTCGTGTAAAGCTCCGTCATGCTATTAGAGATCGGTGTTCCGGTTGCAAACGTAACTCCCTTTCCACCTGTGATTTCATCAAGATACTGGCACTTGGCAAACATATCGGAGGACTTCTGCGCTTCTGTCTGTGCAATACCAGCTACATTCCTCATTTTCGTATAAAGGAACAGGTTCTTGTAATTGTGGCTCTCATCCACAAACAGCCTGTCTACCCCCAACTGCTCAAAGGTTACGACATTATCTTTCCGACTCTGGTCATTTAATTTATCAAGACGCACCTGCAATGCTTTTCTTGATTTTTCCATCTGCTTAATGGTATAACGCTCCCCATTATCTTTTTTCGCCTGTTCAATGGCAAGCTCGATCTCATCAATCTGTCTTTCGATTGTAGCTGCCTGTCTTTCCTGTGATAACGGGATTTTTTCAAACTGACTATGCCCGATAATAACGGCATCATAATCACCTGTTGCAATACGGGAACAAAATTTCTTACGGTTGGCGGGTTCAAAATCCTTTTTCGTTGCCGCAAGGATATTTGCTCCTGGATATAACCGTAAGAAATCACTTGCCCACTGCTCCGTCAAATGGTTCGGCACCACGAATAATGACTTCTGGCATAGTCCCAGACGCTTGCTTTCCATTGCCGCCGCTGTCATTTCAAAGGTCTTTCCGGCACCAACGCAGTGTGCAAGCAGGGTATTATCTCCATACAGTACATGGGCAACCGCATTTTTCTGATGCGGCTTTAATTCAATATCCGGTGTCATGCCCGGAAATTTCAGATGCGAACCGTCATATTCTCTTGGTCTGGTGGAATTGAAAAGCTCATTATATTTTGCCACAAGTGTCTGCCTGCGTTCCGGATCACGGAATACCCAATCCTTAAATGCCTCCCTTATTGCTTCCTGCTTCTGGCTTGCAATCATGGTTTCCTTTTTATTGAGGACTCTCTTTTCCTTTCCATCCTCCTCAATCGTGTCATATACTCTCGTATCTTTGAGGTTCAGGGAATCTTCCAATATCTTATAGGCATTTACCCGGCTTGTTCCGTATGTCATGTTGACAAGCGTATTACCAAAGTCTGCATTCTTCCCCTTAATGTTCCACTCCCCGGTTACACCCGAAAACTGCACACCTATCGTATCCCTGCGGAATAAATGTTCCGGTGTCTGGAAGATGTCACGCATAAAATCATTGATATACTTTGGATCAATCCATGTGGCACCGATACGCACCTCAATCTCCGATGCGTCCAGCTCTCTCGGCTGTACCTGCGTAAGAGCCTGTACATTTGGGGCATATTCCGGATGATTTTCCGCATAAGTGGCTGCTATGGCAAGTTTCTCACGCACATTACCACTTAGATACTGGTCTGCTGTCTCCCAGACATCGGTAAGCGGGTTCTGAAAAATGACACCACGAAGCTCCTCAGTAAGTGTATCCTTATCTTTTCCGGTAAGCTCTCCCATAAAATCAAGGTCAATTTTAGCTTTCTCTGCTAAAGATACTGCCAGCGCTTCACTTGCAGTATCCACGCTTGTGACAACCTCTGCCCTTTTAATGGTACGCTTCGTAAACATATCCGCTTTGCCTTTGAAATTGCCCTCATCATCAAGTTTTTCCAAAGAACACAACAGACAATAACTGCTGTCCTGATTAAAGGCTCTCTTATTCGTCTGCGAATTAATCAAACCATATTTCTTAGAGAAATTATCATACAGGCTGTTAAGTTCTGCCTGCTTTTCCTTAATTGTTACATCGGAGTATTCCTCAAGCTGCATATCAATCAGTTCCTGCGTACAGTTACGGATTGCCACCATTCCCTTGATACGTTCTTTTGCGGTGTCTGATACTTCCACCGGCTTCATGACAGAGTTTTCACGGTAATATACCTCATTATCTACTACGGTATAACTGAAATTCTTGACGGACGGATCAGCAGGAATACTCTGCCTGCTCATGTCATCCGCAAGCTCCTCATCCAGATCAATCGTATCAATCTGTCCTGTAATATTTTCAAGTGCTTTTGCTAACTGCTCCGCAAAAGGTCTGCTGTCATCTGCCCTGCAGGTGCTTTCCATGCCATAAGGACCGGATACCATTTCCATCTTTCCTACGATCTGCTCCGGGTGCTGTTCAAAGTAAGCGTTCATTGTAATGCCATTTGCGTCCTCTCCCAGATGTACCCAGTCCGGCTCACGCTCCACCATGCGGTCACGCTTCTGGAAAAATAAAATATCCGAAGTGACCTCGGTTCTAGCATTCGCCTTAAATGCAGTGTTCGGAAGTCTCACTGCACCAAGCAGGTCTGCTCTTTGTGCAAGGTATCTTCTGACCTCCGGACTTGCTTTGTCCATCGTTCCCTTACTTGTGATTAAAGCAACCACACCACCGGGACGCATCTTATCCAACGTCTTTGATAGCGATAGGTAATCCTTTGAAGTTATCTTCGGATTTTCCCCCGCTCCACACCGTGCGTGCGACTTTCACCGCACACGGCGTTCCACCGTTTATGATTCGGTATTAACTAAAGTAAACTTGCAATTTTCGAGCAGTAAAGAAACTCGTTTTAATATTAGATGGCTTGCATATTTGCCAGTTGGCGTAGCTTGTTTAGCTTTGCCTTTTGTTTGTAGGTGAGCTGTAGTTGTGAGAGGTAAGCCTTGATTGTTTCTTCTTTTGTTGCGTGTAGCAATCGGTGTATATCCTTGTGTAAAATAGTCAAGTTTTCGTATCTGTCGTTTCCCCCTTGACTGACAGGCTTTTTGTGGTGACAATGAATTTCGTGTAATTCCAGTATTTTCCCTGTAATTGCACATTTTCCGTACTGTGCCACATAGAGAGAAATTCGGTTATCCATATACTCAACACTTCGACCTACTTCCTTTGTTCTCATAAGGAAAAGCATTGTTCTGGTATCCATGCCAAGATTTTTATGAATTTCTCGTCTGCCCTCTGGCGTGTATTTGCATACCGATTTTTTCTTCCACATTGGATTTTTGTGCTTAACATAAGCAACGGGTATCAAAGGTTTGCCACTATAGAATCGGATTTGTTTGCTTTTTCCGTATTTCTTTTCAATGAACGAAAATCCTTTGTAATCTCCTTTTGCGGAAAGTGCCTTTTGCTTTAATTGGCTTAGTTTCACAACATCAACTTCTCGCCCCATATCTGCAAAATCCGAACTCACACAGGTCGCAATCTGAAAATAGTTGTGCATACCCATAATCATGGAATTGTATTCGTTGATAAGAGTAGCTCGTTCCTCATCATTTTGGGGATGTGCTATCTTTTTGATTTGACCTTTCAGCTTGTCCGTTTCTCGGCGTTTTGCTTTGTCGCATATATGCGATTTGACAACATAGGACGCCCCTTTTTTCATAAGAGTGAGCTTAAACCCAAGAAATTCCGAATAGCCTTTTTTCAGATTAACAATTTTAGATTTTTCTTCGCTGATTTCCAGCTTCAATCGCTCCTGAAGCCACGCCTTCGTCGCATGGTATGCTCTGTCGGCATCTTTTCGGGTAGAGCAAAAGATCTTAAAATCGTCAGCGTATCTTACCATGTGCATCTCTTTTAATCCCGATTTACGAAATGCGTCATAGGCTCGCCCTCTGTGGATTGCTCCTGTTTTCGTGATATGGTCACGAACATTATGGGCAGCTTGTTTCTCCCACTGGCTTACTATCCACCAGTCCAGTTCATTAAGGACAATGTTCGACAGCAGCGGCGATAGGATTCCGCCTTGCGGCGTTCCTTTCTGTGGGTAAATTGTTTCGCCGTTTGGCAAAATAATCGGAGCCTTTAGCATTTCCTTAATCACACATAGCAACTTTTTGTCCTGTATTCCCATATTCCACATCTGCTTTATCAGCTTGCTGTGGTTGACATTATCGAAGAATCCTTTAATATCAATGTCCACAACAAAATGCAGATTGGATTTTTGCATTAGCGCATATGCTTGTGCAATAGCGTGTTCTGCCGACCTGTTAGGTCGAAATCCATTGCTTCTGTCGCTGAATTTAGCTTCGCAGATAGGTTCGAGGATTTGCAGAATACATTGTTGGACTATCCTATCCCATATTGCAGGGATACCGAGCGGTCTTAACTTTCCGTTCGGTTTTGGAATTTCAACTCTTCTTACTGCTTTTGGTTTATACCATTGGAGTTTCTTTCTCACAACTTCAACAAACTTCGTTTCGGGTATTTTTTCAATATCCTTAATCGTCAGCCTGTCTACTCCGCTTGTATTGCTTCCAAAGTTGCGTTTTATATTTCGATAAGCAAGGCGAATGTTTTCCTCGCTCTCAATGAGTGGCATGAGATTATTGAAAATCTTCCCACGCCCGCTATCGGCGTACAATGTGTCAAGCGTATTTTGCAAGTCATAATACTCCAAATGGCGTATTTTTGAGTTCTTTTTCTGCTTCATAGTTGTCACAGGCATCTCCTCCTTTCGGATTTGATTTTCTTTGTCATACTCGAAGCTGTGAATGTTTACTTTGCTATTATTTGAAAATCATAAACGGCTAATGGCTGTTCCTCCGTTCCCATTACAGGAACATCAACGGTCGTGCCATCGCTCTCACAGAAAACTCACGCAGTTATGATTTCCTGCGCTAACTAACCTTTGGTTAGCTTTTCTGCTTTCCTCGTTCCAACAACTCTATCTATACATATATCCGTAGGTGTCCTCTCTGAACCTGTATGTTTGATACCGCCTGTAACGGCATAGGGAATTTCATATCTTCGATTCTTACTTTTCCCCACATACTATCCGTTTGGATAACTGCACATTTCTATACAGCCTACTTATAGACCCTTACATTCGAGGATTTGTCAGACCTTTTACAGTCATTCTCACCATAGATATTTTGTAGACCTCCGGCATATAGGCTACACCATCCACCGCTGGACAGCTTTCGTTGCATCTGTTTTCACAACTGCAAGACGGTAGCTCTCTGCCGACTTCACCGAGCTTCTGAACATCTACCTTTTGAGCAGAGCCAGTCGGAGTATTAAGGTTGGCGTTTCAGGGCGTTACCCCATCATTCCACCAATCGAATTGTTAGTTTGCAAATGCTCTGTTTCACCTGCCTTTCAAAATTTGCACCTAAGCTTTTCACTTAGGAACGAGTCGCACCAAAGAAATAATCGTGTATCAGGAAATTATTTTTATCATACTGCTTATCTGCCACCTTATACTGACCAAAAGGTACATTTCCGATTGCCACATCAAAGAAATCGTTCGGATAATCGGTCTTTTCAAAGCCTTTGATCTGCACATCTGCCTGCGGATAAAGCTGTTTTGCAATGCGTCCGGTGATACTGTCAAGCTCTACTCCGTAAAGCCTGCTTTCTTTCATGGAATCCGGCATCATACCGAAAAAGTTGCCGATACCCATGGAAGGCTCCAGTACATTTCCTCTGGAAAATCCCATTTTCTCCAATGTTTCGTACATCTGGTGGATAATGACCGGACTTGTATAATGGGCATTCAAGGTACTCTCCCTTGCCATGCGGTACTCCTCCGGCGATAGCAGTTCCTTTAACTGGTGATATTCTGCTGACCAGTTTGATTTGCTCTCGTCAAACGCTTCGGCAAGACCGCCCCAGCCGACATACTGGGATAAAACCTGCTGTTCTCCCGGTGTAGCATATCTGTTTTCGCCTTCGATCTGCTCCAACAGCTTGATTGCTGCAATATTTCTCAGGAATTTTTCTTTTGGAGAGCCTTCACCCAAACGATCATCGCTGATATGGAAATTGACAGCGTTACTTTTATCCGATGCAGCCACATTTATTTCCTGTACAGTCTTATTCTCCTCTGCCGAAGGTATAAGCGGCTCCCATTCTCCGGTAAGCACCTGTGACAGCATTTCCTCTGTCTGTCGGTCTGCTTCACCATTCTCCAGACGCTCACGGGCAGACTGTGTATCTATACTGTCCAGTTCATCTTCAGTCTGTTCTGTAACAACATTCTGTTCCTTTTCATCAGAAAACTCCGCTTCTGCTTCCCTGCCACTTTCTGCAAGCTCATTCCCCCAGTCCATTGCTTCCTGCAAAGTCGAAAATGCCTCCAATGCCGGACGGGTGGTGTCTGCCGTATCATAAATAGCATATCCGTCCACTTCCTTATCGATCCAAAGGAATACTCCTTCTGATAAGGTGGCACTCCACTGTGTCGGATTTCCATATTCATCATCTGCATCATGTACCACATGCCAGGATAATTTCTGCAATTTCTCTTGTAAAAATTCTTGTTGTGGCTGAGTTTCATCCGGCTCTGCGATACCATCCGTCCCCTCAAAGCGTGAAAACACTTCTGCTTCGTGTCGGTCAATATCTTCCTCTGCTAAAGCATTGATGTAATCATCTTCTACCTCGCTACGCTCCGGCTTATGGTCGTATTCAAAGGTTTTCCCATTGACCTGTGCATAATAAAAGCTGTTATCCTCTATGTCATTTCCAAGCAGATATTTCTCTTTTTCATTGCCCCACTCATCAATCAGATTACATTCATATCCATCAATCGTGACTGTTTGCTGTACTTCCTTTCCTTTTTCCCGCAATACATTGATATATCTTCTTGCCTGATTGGTAAATCCGTCCAATACTGCCGGATGTGAACTTAAAATCAGATCATTGTTCTGCCACTCATTTTCCGCAACAATGCCTTTTGCCCATTCCTTATTGTTCTGCGAAAACCGACCGTCATAATCAAAATGCGTAACCGTATTTGCAAGAACAAATTCCACACAGTCAATGCCATATTTGTCTATGATCTCATCTGCTGTATTCCTCGGAAGAACAAAACCATTGAATTTCTCAGCAATCAGTGCATCAATGTCTTTCTTACACTCTAACCGCTGTCCATGCTCCAGACGGGAAAGCTCACGTTGTCTCGCTTTCTCTGCCTGTTCTTCCTTATATGCCTTATAATTCTCTTTCCCCTGTGGAGATAAATATTTATCTTCTTTGATCAGCTCCCCAAGCCTTTTCTCCACAACATTCCAGTTCAGAAGTACTTTAGCATACGGATTGCCATAACTGCCCTTTTCCAGACGGATACCTTTTCCATCATGTTCATTGTGGGAATCATCATTCCCCGGCAGACCACCGGAACCTCCGCCAATCCCATATTCCTTTTTCAGAAAAGCAACCGCTTCCTTCTGATCGTGTCCTTCCATGAAATACTCATAGATGCGGAAAGCTCCGTGCTCATAGCCGCTTCCTCTGCCAAGGGCATAGTCAATTTCATCCTGCGTGATGAAATCCTCCTGCTTTACCTCCAGTGTATCCGGCACAGGAAATTCCAGTTTTTCCCTGTCAAGGTCTGCAATCTCTGACAAAAGATACTCCGGTGACTTCACATGACGCCATTTTAATGTTGCTTTCCCGGATGCAAGACGCTCCCTGGCATCTTCGATAATCGCCCTGATTTTTTCTCTGCCTTCATGCTCAGAAAGAAGATTCATAAGTCTTTCTTCACTGTCCGGATAGTTTCCTGCCTTGATTCCAATTTCTTCCGGTGCTTCATCCATCCCGTCACGCAGAAAGAAAAAGATCTGATTGGCTACCCGTTTTCTCTCCTGCGTATCCACAAGAAAGGCTTCACTGGCACTCATATACGTTCCGTTTTCCACCATGGAGCGGATATGGCTTTCTACATCCTCCCAGTTCATGGTTGCAATCGGTGCTTCCTTTGCCTGCGTTCCATAGCCGACACTCATGCCGTGTTCATCAAACCATACCGACACCGGATGACCACCGATTTCAAAGCCTTTCCCGGTCTGTCCGTATTCCTTTTTCAGAAACTCTACCATGCCCTCTGCATCCCTGCCCTCGGTATATTTGGCATAGATACGCTTCCTGCTGTGCTGCTTTCCCCCACCACTCCGTAAAATGGTGTCCAGTTCCTCCTGCGGTAAAGAAAAAGCAGCGGGCATGGTATATTTCATACCAGCTTCCGCTGCTGCGACTGTTCCGACCTGTTCCTCAAAAGAAGGAAACAGGCTTAATTGTGTAAAGACAGGTTCCGGTGCTTCTCCCTGTAAAGGTGTATCTTCTACAGACGGTAAATCAGTTCGTCCCTCACGATCTCCTCTGCCCGGTTCTGGATGCTGTTCATCTTCGCTACCCAAAGCATCTGATCGGCTGCTTTGAGCTGTTCGGTCACTTCCTCGCTTTCCGCCATCTGTGATGTCAACTGCTCCATCCGCTCCTCCGCCTGCTTCTGTATGGTCAGCAGATGCTCTTTCAGTTTGCCTTTCAGAAGAAACGCTGAGTACACGCCCCTGTGGTTCTCCTTCAGAAAGCTCTCCCTCATCATCCCGAATTTCGTCACTGCTTCCTCCGGCTGGATATCCGCCTGTAATGTCGGGATCAGATAATCCCCGTTCTGTTCGTAAGTCAGATTCATTGTCATTGCCCCTTTCTTCGATGTCATAGTGGTTGTCGGTAATTTCTTCGTGTGTGCCTTCGCTTTCACGCTTTAAAGCATTGTAGTCTATTTCGGAAGTATTTGCAAGTTCTTTCTGTGATAAATTTTGCTCTGCCTCATGTACATGGCTCCGGTTGTATGCCCGGACGGTCCTTCCAATCTCTAGTAGTACCGGTTTCGCCAGTTCGTTTGCTGCATCACCAAGGATTGCAAGAGTATCCAGGGAATTAAATTCATGAATAAAATCAAAGGAAAGTGCAGACTCATACTCCACAATGTCAGCTCCACACGCTGATAATAAAGTAAAAGAAATACTATCTGCCAATGTTTCCCGGAAGCGGATGCCAATATTCTGTTCATCCAGTCCCTCCAGGAAACTTCCTTCTATCATGTATTGCAGATCCGGAAGTACTTCCTCATAATAGTCTTCCGCAATTCTCCTGGATATTTCTATCAATCTGTTTTCAAACGGCTTTGTTTCATCTGTCCCTCCATAAATCTGCTCCAGCTGTTTGATTACATCATTTTTATGTTCTTCATGCACTTCCCATCTTTCCGGGTAACGTCCAATGCGCCTTGCGGCATGAACGTCTGACACATCAAAGACATACTTTAACCGCTTTCTCGGAGCACGATCTTCATCAATCAGTGCAATTCCTTTGGCACCCTTATTTACCCAACAGTGCATGCGTTCGTTCCACACCTCAATGGGCGCACATGCTGTTGCATCAGGTCTTTGTGCATAAATTAAAATCTGTTCCCGGAATGGATATTTATACAGTCTGGCCGCTGTAGTCAGATACTGCATCCACGCATTACGATTTCTCACTATCTCTTTTGCAGTCTCCTGCGCCAAAATGGATATAAAATCATATTTTCTCATAACGTTCCTTTCTCGGATTTAAACAGCAGAAAAGCAGCCCCTGCGGACTGCTTTCCTTACTTTTGTTTTCCGTTATCTCTTATAATATGGCTTGCTTTTTCTTAACTGCCGTCGGTTCTTCCTTTCCCAAATCCGCTTTAATGACCTTATCTTTCTTTTCTGCCAATCGGTCTTTCAATGAATGCCGCTCTCCCTCTTCTTCTCTGTGTTCCCTGGCATTGGTACGTTCCTGTACCTTATCACTCCGTAATAATTCATGCTCCTTTGCGTCATACTCATAGACATGATCCGACAATACTTCGTGTGCCGCTACTTCTGTATTGTTTACTTCTTTTACCATCTGTTCCAACTCTTTTCTGTCACAGCCGGCATCCTTCGGCACGATCAACACCTCATGCACAGAGGATGGTAACACATAAAAGTCACCTATTTTATCTGCAATCTCCTGTCTTATGTCATCATTTAGTATGGCTGCCGCACCGTCCACCTTTGTGTCATTGGTCAACACATACATCATTTCCTTTGTCTCCGGCATCATGGATGCCGCCATATCACGGGCATCTTCTATGCTGATTCCTTCCTCACAGGCAATGTTCTGAGCCATCAGGTCAATTACAGTTTCACTGATTCCCCGGAACGAATACGGCTGAAGAATATCCATATTCCGGATTGCCTGTTCATGAATATCTTCTAAGGATACCCCAAATGCTTCCAGCAGGTTATCTGTTACGGTAATGGATGCCTGCTCATAATCCCTTTTATCCATAAGTATCTGGTATACCACTGCGAGATCTTCCATTTTCGTGTATGGCTTGTTCTTCAGATAATCCCTGTTTGCTTCCTCATTGATCAGCTTGCAGATAATTCTGTCCTTTACATTGTCATAATCCATGATTTTATCAATATCCATCTTCTGATCCACATAATGTTCCTGATAAATATCGGCAATCGCTGTCAGAATATCCTCCATTTCTGTTCCATCCTGCAGCTTTGCATAATATGGATTCAGATATATGGTGGGTGAAACATTCGATTCTTCTGTCCGGATGCTGAGTCCGTCCAGCCTGCAATCATTATTCTTGATAATCTCATGTACTGAAATTTCCGCATTACGGAATTTCTCCGGAAGATAATCCCTGATCTGTTCCTTTACCTGTTCCACAAAATCCTTGTAATCCATTATTCTTCCCCACTTTCTTTATTTTTGTTCTTTTTTACATCTGCCAAAATGTCTGCAATGGCTTTCTCATAACTTTTCAGGCGTTCCATTGATTTCTTTCTGTCTGTTTCTGTAATTTCTTTCTCTAACTGCTTCATCTTTTCCTCCATTTCTTTCAAAAAAGGCGCATGAGATATTTCTTCTCATACGCCTTATCGCTGTTTGTTTCATGTTATATCTTTGTGTGTTGATTTAATCAGGTATCAACATTCCTTATCATATAGATTATATGCCATATTCTCTGCGAAGATCTGCAAAAGCCTTTCATGCTGGAAATCAATACCTGTTTACTTATTTTTCTGTGGAAATTCCATCTTAAACTGATACTGCGAACCCTTGATTTCCTTTCCGTCTTTAGTATAAGAAAAATCTTCAATGCCCTCCGGGATCAGGTACGCATCATAGTTTCCTTTCTTCCCTTTTAACCCTTTGACCAGTGTCTTTTTCCCTGCCAGAAGACTCTTGATCTGGGTATCAGAAAGCGGTACGCCCAATGCCCTGCTTACATTCATGCCGCACTTCTTTTTACAGTAAGCACCAAACTTTCCTTTTACCACATCGCCGCCACACTTCGGACAGATTCCCAGTTTCTCAGCTGTATTACTTCTTACAAACATATTTTTCTGCTCGTCACTGACACTATGATAAGTTTTCACCAGTTCCCTTACCATGGTCTCTATTCCTTCCATGAATTGATCTGCAGATACTTTTCCTTGTGATACCAGTGTCAGTTCATTCTCCCAGTCTGCGGTCAGTTTCGGGGATTTCACGACATCCGGAAGTACGGTGATCAGCTTCATACCGTCCTCCGTCGGGATCATCTGTTTTTTCTCCCGTTTTACAAATCCGTCCTTTACCAGCTTTTCAATGATGTCCGCCCTGGTGGCAGGTGTCCCCAGTCCCTTACGCTCCACCTCATCACCCATATCCTCTGCTCCGGCTCTTTCCATGGCTGACAGCAGACTGTCCTCCGTGTAATGCTTTGGCGGCTGTGTGAAATGTTCCGATACTCTGGTATCTTCAACCGTTACCGTCATGCCCTCGGTAAGCTCCGGCAGTCTCTTTGCATCATCGGAATCGATTTTATCCTCTGTGGTCTTATATGCCTTTTTGAAAAGCTCCTCAAAATCCTTCCAGCCGTTTTTCCATATCTCTTTCCCGGAAACCTTGAAAACCATGCCATTACAGGTAAGTTCTGCTTTGGTGGAATTGTAAATATGCTTCTCTGCCGTGGCACAGAGCAGACGGTTGGCGCAAAGGGAAAGGATCTTCCTTTCACTCTCCGGTATCACCTTTAAATCCTGCTTTACGATCTCCGTGGTCGGGATAATGGCATGATGGTCTGTTACTTTTTTGCTGTTCAGAACCTTTTTCACATCCGGGTTGAATAGGATATTCTGCTCAAATAACAGGGAATTGAAAATCGCTTCGATCACATTTCCCACTGTCCCCTCCATGTCATCGGAAAGATACTGGCTGTCTGTTCTGGGATACGTTACCAGCTTTTTCTCATAAAGGCTCTGCGTATATTCCAATGTCTGCTTGGCAGTAAAGCCAAACAGACGGTTTGCATCCCTCTGGAGTGTGGTAAGGTCATAGAGCTTCGGCGGTGCCACCCACTTTTCTTCCTTTACCACGGAAGTGACAAGAGCCTGTCCGTTTGCACAGGCTTCTGCGATTTTTTCTGCTTCTGCCTTGTCACGGATATGCTCCGATACCGCATCCAGACCATTGCCAAGGATATGCGCCACATAGTAGGCTTCCTTTTTAAAATTCATAATCCTTGCTTCACGGTCTACCAGCATGGCAAGGGTGGGGGTCTGCACCCTCCCCACCTTCAACGCCTTGCCGCCATATAACACGGTAAAGAGCCTGGTGCCGTTGATTCCTACAAGCCAGTCTGCTTCCTGCCTGCACAGTGCGGATTCATACAGATGGTCATATTCCCTTCCCGGTCTGAGATTGGAAAATCCCTCCTTGATGGCACTTTCCTCCATGGAAGAAATCCATAAACGCTGCATCGGCTTGTCACAGCCTGCCATGTTATAGGTCAGGCGGAAGATCAGTTCCCCCTCACGCCCGGCATCGGTGGCACATACCACCGACTCCACACGGCTGTCATGCATCAGTTTTTTCAGTACATTATATTGTGCTCTGGTGTCACTTTTCACTTCATGCTGCCATGTATCCGGAATGATCGGAAGGCTTGCATAGGTCCATTTCTGCAAAGCTTCATCATAGCTTTCCGGCTGTGCCAGTTCGATCAGATGTCCCACACACCATGATACGATATAATCATTGCCCTCCATGTATCCGTCCTTACGTTCGGTTGCACCAAGCACACCTGCAATGCTCTGGGCCACGCTCGGCTTCTCTGCGATCACTAACTGCATCTGTTATTCCTCCCCATTCTCTGTATCTTCTTCCAATTTCATAGCCGGATCATCACTTTCCGGATCTTCACCCACAGGATTTAGAAATTCCTCATCCGGATCTGTTTCCTCTTCTTCCTCATCGTCATACTCTTCTTCGTAATCGTCCTCCAGCTCATCCTCATCATCGTCAATGAAGTTTTCCTTTTTCTTCTTTGCCTTTATAACATAAACCACGCCAATTACAGCAGCTGAAGCAATTCCCAGGATAAGATAGGCAAAGCCGGAACCCTCCTGCTTCTGTTCTGTAGTTTCCGGCTCACTTCCTTCCTCGGTACTCTCCCCGGTATTTTCTTCCACCGTCTCCGCATCCTGTTTCTTATTTCCCGTGGCATCGGTATTGTTATTGTCAAGAGCGGCATCCTTAACAGGGATTGCCGACTCCAGTGCGGCAGAGTTTTTCGGAAGTGTCTCACTGTTATCGGATGTGGTGTTCAGCAGGTCATTTTCGCTCACTTCTGTAAGGAAATATACCTTTTCCTCGTCACCATCCCTGTCGATCACAAGATAAAACACCTTTTCCGAAGCAGTCTGGATTGTATAAAACTCCTTGCCCTGCTCCGATGTACTGCTTTCACTGCTTTTCTCTGCACTGTCCGTGGTATCTCCCGTATCAGGAGATTGTTTCGTGGAGGAAGTGCCTGTTCCGGTTCCCGTCTCGGAAATGGTATTCCCATTGCTGTCTGTTCTGGTATGCTCCGTTACCTGTGCGGTTGCAGAACCAGGCTTAGTTGCAGATGCATCCACCGGAAGCTGCTGTGCCGGATCTTTTTCATTGCTGTCCTTCGTCTCCGGATCGGTGTAATAAGGATTGGCAGTTTTATAAATCTCCGATATATTTCCTGCATTGTCCATAGCGGAAACGGTAAAATACTGATACCCGGCATCAAACTGTTGCAGGCGGATATTCAATGCCCCATTCGTATGCTCCGTAAATTCATAGCCATTTACATAGATTGCCTTGATACCGGAATCCGTATCCTGTGCCTGAATGCTCAAAAGACCGTCGCTGACTGCGGCATTTAAGGTAGGCTTTGTGAAATCAAAGCACTTGATATAACGGTTTTTCTCATAGGTCTTTCTCTTCTGGTCAGTGACCCGCACATAAATGGTGCTGTTCTCGGAAATCTCCACATACATATCTTCTGTAATATCCGTCCAGCTTCCATTCTGCGCCACTTTTGCCTGCACCTTCTGGATCGTAAAGTTGCCGGACTTTACCGTATCTTCCACCGAAACAGATACCTTAGTGGTATCGTTATGCCATCCGGTCGGTGTGGCGATTGTGATTTTTACACTGGGATTTACATAGGCACATTCCTGGTAATCCCTGCTGCAGACTTTACAGTTCTTATCCACCTCATACTGGCTGCACTTTTCTTTACAGGTGCACGTATCTTCCGGATCGTTTTCCCCGGAACCGTCTTCTCCCGGTTTTTCCTCTTCCGGATCGGAATCCTCTCCGGTATTGTCCGGTTCTCTTTCTTCGGAACTGCCTTCTCCAGAACCACCTTCTATAAGACCGTCCTCTTCCTTATGGATTTCTTCTGTGTTTTCATCCTCTGTCTTTTTCTCCGGACTGCTCTCTTCCGTTTCCTCCTGTGCATGGACTTCTACTGCATGGCTTCCGTTTGCAAAATATGCACCAGCCGGCATGCAAAACAGGACAGCTGACAGCATAACGGTCAGTATGAACTTAACGGATAACTTCTTTTTCATTTCCTGCTTCCTCCCTGTGTTCCTGATTTCTTTTCTGTAATAACTGTCTGACCTCATCCTCACTGAGCTTATTCAGCACCTGTAAACGTTCCGATGAAATCTTATATTTCCGAATGATCTTCATGGCTTCGGCATCCTCCGCCATCTGTTTCTGCTCTGCAAGGTCTTTTTCTTTTGCCTGAAGCTGTGTGATCTGCTCCCTGACCTTTTTAAGCTGTGTATTGATTCTTTCTACGGACACTTCGTATCCTCCCTTCGTTAATTTAATCTTCCAAAACCGTAAAAATGACTCTGCCAGTAAGCACTATGAATGGATGTGTACTGGATGGGATCCCCACAGTGCACCATTGTCCCGTTTCCACAGTAAATGCCGACATGGGTGACCGGACGTCCTGCGTTGTAGGTTCCGGTAAAGAAGATGATATCCCCCGCTTTTGCATCGGATGCTGACACCGGTGCACACTGGTCATAAATCCCCTGTGCCGTGGTTCGTGGCAGGTCATGCACCCCGCTGTTGGAAAATACCCAGCAGACGAACGCTGAACAGTCAAAACTTGCTGGTGCTGTTCCTCCAAACGTGTATGGCATACCGAGGTATCTGTTTGCTTCTGTCATAAGTGCCTGTACGGTTGCATCATCATAGGATTCCGGCGGTATCACATTGCCGGTTCCTCCTCCGGTTGCGCCCGGTGTCTCCCCATAAATGGTCTGTTCTCCTGCTTCAAAATAAAATAACGGGTTATAATACTCCCCGTTATACAGACACTCGATATGAAGATGGCTTCCGGTACTGCTTCCCGTATTCCCGCTTTTTCCAATGGGATCACCCTTTGTTACACTCTGCCCTGCCGATACCGTTACGCTGTCCATGTGGGCATATTTTGTGGTATATCCCTTACTGTCTGTGATCACCACATAATTTCCGTAATAGGCATCGAAAGCTGCTTCCGTCACTGTCCCGTCATGCGCTGCATAGACATCGGTCCCTGTCGGCACGGCAATGTCCACGCCCCTGTGAATCTCCTCCGCTCCGGTGTTCGGATTTTTCCGGTATCCATAATAACTGCTGATATAGTAATACCAGTAGTAATCCACGGGTGTACCAAATACCTGTAGCCCGCCTTTTGTTTCCGTATAGGCGGCAAAGAGTTCACTCTGCTCACTGTCCATCCGCCCAGCAGTCATGCTTTCCAACGGGATCACCGTAAGTGTGGTACGAAGGATTTTAACCGTGTATTCTTCTTCCTCTTCGTACTCATATTCCTCCGTACTGGTAGTTCCATCCGCATTTGTTACGACTCTGGTTCCGGTCTTTGTAACGGTTCTCGTCCGTGTTTCCTCCATTTCCTCCGTAGTAAGGGAATACATGGCATCAAACAGTTCCTGTATTTCATGTTCCACATCCGCTGCGGTAAATTCTGTATGGACTGCCGAAAGGTAACTGATCAGCGTAAACGGATCATGCCCGATTGCACCGAGGTTATAATCATATTCGTCGTACCCCGGATGATCGGTTTCTATCGCATCAATCGTATTTTGCAGTTCCTTTTCTTTCTGCGTGAAAGATAATTCTGCCGCATCAATCTCTGCCGGCAGGCTCAAATAGGTCGTTGCCATAGTCGTTGTCACAGTTCCCGTAAAAATGGAGCCACAGCTTGATAATGCAGACATTATCATGACAAGCAAGAGTGCAAAGATCCCTATGGATATAATCAATGTTTTATTCTTTACAGCAATCTCCTGTAGCTTCTTTACAATCCCGGTTGCGGCATTAGCGGTCTTTGTAAATGCTTCCTTTGCAGTCTTTGCTGCTGCTCCTGCCCTCCTCGCTTTTGCATATTCCCGTTTAATACGCTGTTTCTGTAACTGCCTTTGCAACTGCTTTTTCGGACTGTTGCCTTTTAAATGTGGATTTTCACTCAGGAATTTCTCATACTCCAGTTTCATATCTGCTGTGACCTGCTTTTTCTGAAGCCTATCAAGCCTGTCCTTTTTACGCTGTGCCTTGCTTTTATGGTGGTACTTCATGTAATGGTACACATCTTCTGCCCGTTGTTCGGTCTTATGTGCGCCCTCCACCGCAGAATTGTCTTTTTCTGTTTCTGCAATCTTGCGATGCACAAAATACATATTTTCCGTTTGGAACTTATGAACCACAGTCTTTCCTAGTCCATCCGGCTTAAATGGCTTCTCAACATCTATCGGAATCACCACATACTTTGCTTTTCCGGTCTGTTCATCAAAGACACGTTTCATCTCATACTGCCGCTTTTTCGGAATCTTATCCTTTGCCTTCTGCAACTTCCGGCGATTCTTCTCTGATCGGTCGGCAGCCTTCTGTACCCTCTTATCCGAAAACCTTTCTGTCTGCCCCTGCGTAAAAGTATCATCCTTCGTCTGGAACTCTCCACTATCGGACTGCCCCGGTTTTTCTGACTTTGCACGCTCTCTGTGTGCGTGTTCTCTTTGCACACGTCTTTTGTGATATTTTCCTTTTTCCTCTGACCGTTGGTTGGTGTCCCTGACATGAACCTTATTTTCCATCGTGCTATCAGAAACCGTGTCAAAATCTTCTGATTGTTCCTCCTGCATGAAACTGTTTTCCTTTAAGAATGCCTTTTCCGCATCAGCTTCTGACTTCTGGACATTGTGACCAGAAGTTACATTTTTTGTATCATTCCCACGGTTTGCATCCCGTGGCAGATTGCTCACAGGCTTCTCATTGGCATGAAACTGACTTTCCGTAGAAAAGATGTTATCCTGCCTGTTTTCTGTATGATTTGCTCCAGTCACTTCCTTATCCATGGAAAATGTCTCTTTTTCAAATGCCTTTGCCGCCTGCTTCTTCTGTCTCTTTTCTGCCATTTACACTGCGTCCTCCTTCTGCACCGATTCCTCCGGCTTGGTATTCATAATTCTGTACGTCTTTGTGTCTGTCGGGTATTTATCCACGAACGGGATTACCACGTTATCAAACAGTATCAGACCACTTCCCGGCTCGGAATTGGTAACATAGGAAAGCTGTTTTTCTGACAGTCCCAGCTTATCCGCTAAGATTGCCTGATCTTTGGCATTCTGATTTAACAGATACACAAAATCGCTGTTACCCAAAATACCTTCAATCTCCTCAGAACGGAGAAAATCGCCCACGTTCTGCGTCAAACCTGTCGGAATACCACCCCATTTACGAAATCGCTTCCATATTTCCACAGAATAAATAGCAGTCTGCTTTTCCTTCAGAAGAAGGTGAAACTCATCACAGTAATAACGGGTAGCAATCTTCCGTTCCCGGTTTTGTGATACCCGGTTCCATACTGCATCCTGTACCACAAGCATTCCCAGCTCTTTCAACTGATTGCCTAAATCTCTGATGTCAAAGCACATGATACGGTTGCCGCTGTCCACATTGGTGCGATGGTTAAAATAATTCTGCGAACCATGCACATACAGTACAAGGCTGTTGGCGATCCGCTCCGCCTTCGGGTTCTTATGCTTCAGGAGAGCATTATATAAATCTTCCAGTATCGGCATATTTTCCGGCACCGGATTTTCAAAATACTTGTCATAAATATGACGGATACATTCGTCGATGATACCTTTCTCATCGTTCTCCAGACCGTCCTTGCCACCTGCGATTAGGTCACACAAAGTAATGATAAAATCGGATTTCAGCTTTAATGCTTCCTTATCCCCTTTATGGCTTAACTGGATGTCCATCGGGTTTAAGTAATCTTTGGAATTGGTGGCAAGTTTTACGACCTGTCCATGCAGTGCCGCCACCAGTGCAAAATACTCGCCCTCCGGATCGCAGATGATAATATCGTCCTTCGTGATAAGGAAGCAGCTTAAAATCTCACGCTTTGCGCTGAAACTCTTTCCGCTTCCCGGTGTTCCAAGTATGACTCCGTTTGGTGTACGAAGCCTTTTCCGGTCTGCCATGATCATGTTGTTGCTGAGTGCATTTAATCCGTAATAGATTGCCGGAGCAGGCATAAATAATTCCTGTGTGCAGAATGGTACTAAGATTGCGGTACTCTTTGTGGCAAGAGTACGTTCTATCCCCGTTTCATTACAGCCAATCGGTGCAGATGCCATAAGTCCCTGTTCCTGCAAATACTGTAAACAGCGCAGGTCACAGTTTGCCTGCTGTATGATGCCGGACACCCTCTGCATCAGGCTCTCCAGTTCCCTCCTTGTTCTTCCATAACAGGTAATAAGGAATGTCATGTTGATCATCTTCTGATTGCTCGTATTCAAATCATCCAGAAATTCCAGCGTATCCTTTTCATAGGTCACAATATCCGTTGGAAGAATATCCATATCGTAGCCGCTCCGGACTGCCTTTTTCTGCTCCTCAATCTTCATTTTCTGGATATTGGAAATGACCGCTTTTAACTTCTTGATTGCCTTTACCGGATCTTCCGTCTGCATGTGCATGGAAATCGTAAGGTTGGCATCAATATCAAGAAGCTGCTTGATCAGCTCGTCCGTAAACTTCGGTGCGATAATATCCAGATACGATACGCAGCCATACATATTTCCCGACTTGAAGCGGTTCGGATAACGGAAATCAAATCCCGGCGGTGCAATATAGTCCTTGACAGACTTACCGGATTCTGCCAAATCCTTAAATGAAAAACGGAAAGGCTCCATGGTATCCTGATTGAAATATTCATGCAGGATGCGCAGTCTTTCCTTTCCGTCCAGTTCCCTAGCAAGGGTTCCTATGTTGTTTAAGTTTCGTATTACATCTTTTTCAATGTTGTTAAGGCGGCTTTGGGCTTCCTTATAGCCATTGCTTTCCACACCAAAGATCAGGTATTTTGACTTGATAATACCGTTATTCCCCTTTGCCGCCTGTTTCTTTAACATCTCCGTGTATTCTTCACGAATATCGTTAAAATCATCCTCCTGCCATGGAATATCAAACTGTTCTGTAAGTACCTGCTCATTGACCTGCCGGTTGAATAACACCAGTTCAAATTTCACAGACGGATCAAAATAATTGATGAGCTTACTGTACTGTGCCAGTATATCCGCCTGCTCATCCACTTCCAGAAGCGAATAGTTTATATCAAAAAATTCCACCATCTTTGTATAATAACGGTGGCTGACCTGACAGATACCGTCACGGAACATCTTCTCAAAAGTAATCGTCTTTTGTGCGGTAGTCGGCTTTTCTTTCTCTCTACCCCTGCCGGATAAAATATGCTTTAATTCCATAAGACGCCTTTTCTCTGAAAAAGTAAGACCGCCACTTTTGCTGTTATTTCTGCTATTGCCCTGATAACTGCTTTTTCTGTGTTTTTCCGGTTCTGCCTTTTGCTTTTTCTTCAAGATAACGAACCTCCCTTCGTAATTTTTCTTTCTCCTCCAACTGCTTGTAGAGGTTTTCTGACCGGTACGGTCTGATTCCCGGCGTGAGTATCTTCTGCCGGAGCATGAAGTATAAAATCTTCTCCGCCGGAAAGCCGTTTTTCTCATACATTGCAAAAAAGAAAAATGGAAGCATTGCCCCCATCATAAGAAGTGATGCCGCTGATGTCCCGATCAGTCCCTTAGTTAGAAAATACAGAGGAATGCCCGTTACTGCCGCACCACTGAAACAGATGATCTGTCTCTTTGTTAAATTCAGTGCCACTTTTGTCTTGATACCGGACAAATCCTTCGGCACCTGCACGGATATTGCCATATCGTTCCTCCCTTAGTGCGCATTCCAGATAGATTTTGACAGCGAACCTGTCTTAAACAGGGAAAAACATAAAATCACGGTATATGCCGCCACCGACCAGAGTGCCGTATGCAGGTTGTCGGCTACCGTCACCCCTGCCACCAGCACCGCATAGATTGCGACGCACACCATCATAAAAAATCCCTGAAATGCCAATGCACAAAGTCCCTTAAAATAATTAGTTCCTATCGTTCCCCATTCCCGGTTGGTTACGGTTGCACAGGGAACGGGTGCTACTGATACATAAAGATATATTTCAATCATTCGCCCATAAAGAATGACGGTGATAAGGACTGACATGATTTTCATACATAAACTGACGATCATGGTCTCCATCCCCAGTCCTAACAGCTCGCCGATGCTCATCTCCGAAAACTGCTCATTGAACATCGTCTGCAGCGTACTTGAAACATCAATACTGGTTTCCCCGCTGATTGCTGCCGCTGCGGAATTGACGATGTGGCTCCCCACATCAAATACCGCCATTACAATGTCAAAAGTCTTGCTTAACAGCATGACTGCAATACACGCTTTCATAAAAAAGCGGATAAAAATTGCCGTATTGAAGTCATGCAGATTATTCTTGTCAATAACCATGGAAATAAGCTCGTAGACGAGTACAAAACTGATGATCATTCCCGCTATGGGAATCATCACGTTATCGGACAGGGTTTTTATCATGTCAAAAATACCGGAGTTCCAAGTGCTGGGAGTTTTGCTGACCTCCCCTGCAATCGTGCCTACCTTGTCATTGACATCGGTAAACATGGTTTCTAAGTTTGTCAGCACCCATCCCTGCAACAGTTCCTTTATGAATTCAGTAATCTTATCAATGATCCCGCCCATGAATTATGAGAACAGTGTGGTAAGCTGTGGAATTACCGTCTGTGCCACAATGATGATGCCACCGCCACTCATAAGCTGTTTTATCCCCAATTAGGTGTAAAACTCTGCTCGATGGCGGGCGGCGGCGTACAAAAAATCTATATGGTGTTTTTAAGAGAACCGTCCCGGCGGGACAGGTCAGGCAGTGACCTGTTCCACCTCCGGGATGGGTTTGAGATTAAAATGAATTTCGATAGAAATGTGTCTTGTTTTATCTTCGTCAATGCGCTCATGCACGACGATTTCTTTGATTAAGCGGTTGAGGGTGGCTGCGTCCAGCTCTGTGATGTTGGCGTATTCCTGAATGGCTTCCACCCATTGTTTTGCGTCATTGGCAAGCTGGACTTCATCGGACAGCCGCTTTCTGCCCTCGGACACTTTTGTTTTAAGCTCCGTCTGCTCGGTCTGTGTCTTTTCCAGCATGGTGTTGAAATTCTGCTCACTGATACGCCCTGCAATCATATCCTCATAAAGCCGCATTACCATTTTGTCCAGAACCTCAATCCGTTCCTCGTCCCTTGTAAGGGAGCGTTCCATTGCTTCCCGCTGTTCCCGCTGCTCGGCTTCACAGGTATTGGTCAGGCGGTCGGCAACCGCTTCCCCGTCCATCAGGGCAGCTCTGGCACATTCCCGGATTTTCCGCAGCACATGGCTGTAAAGGGTGTCATAGTCAATCCGATGCTGGGTGCAGTGGTTCTTTCCAAAGGCATTGTAGGTCTTGCAGGAGTAAATCTGCTGAGGATGTTTTGCGTTTGTGTAGCGTATCGTCAGCGACTTCCCACACTCGCCGCATTTTATCAGTCCGGCAAACAGGCTGATTTCATTGGTCTGCCCCGGACGCTGGCGGGATTTCAGCTTGTTCTGCACAATATCAAAGCTCATGCGGTCAATCAGCGGTTCATGCTGTCCCGCCACCACGATCCAGTCCTCCGGCTTCTTTTCCCCAATCGTGCCGATTTTGAAACGGTAGTCTTTTTTCTGGGAAGCAATCGCCCCGGTGTAGACGGGATTCATCAAAAGGTCTTTGATAACGGAGAAGTCCCACATATACCGCCCGTTTTCCGGGTCTTTCTTTTCCCATTTGGTGCGGGTATTGCGAAGCCCCCGTTCCCGGTTCCACCATGTGGGGCAGGGGATTTTTTCTTCCTCCAGCCGTCTGCGGATATAGTTCGGACCATGACCGTTCAGGGCATATCCGAAAATCAGCCGCACAATCGGGGCGGTTTCCTCGTCAATGAGCAGATGGTTTTTGTCCTCCGGGTCTTTCCGATACCCAAACGGGGCAAGACACCCGGTAAACTGTCCTTTCTGCGCTTTCAGAAGATAAGAGGAATGGACTTTCTTGGAAATATCCTTGCTGTACATCTCATTCAGGATATTCTTGAACGGGGCAATGTCGTTGTTATCCCGCAGGGTGTCGATACCGTCATTCATGGCGATATAGCGGACACCGTTTCTTGGGAAAAAGTCCTCAATCAAATGCCCGGTTTGCAGATAGTTCCGCCCCAGTCGGCTGAGGTCCTTCGTGATGACAAGGTTGATCTGCCTGCGCTCAATGGCTCTCAACATTCTCTGTAAATCAGGACGCTCCATATTAAGACCTGTGAAGCCATCGTCCTGATAGACTGCCACAACCTCCCATCCCTGCTTTTCGCAGTATTTTTCCAGCATATCCCGCTGGTTGGCGATACTGGCACTTTCGCCTTGCAGGTCATCGTCCTTTGACAGCCTGCAATAGACCGCCGCACGATAGCCCCCGGCAAGTGCCGAACCGATTGTTCTGTATTCCATTTCGTTCATCATAGCCATTTACCCACACAATCCAGACGGTATCTGGCTCTTTTGAACCTCATCTTCATTATACTTCAAATCTTTCTTTTTAGCAAGATATTCTTTTGTATTTGTCTTGCCGTATTTCTGGGAAATCAGGCTGACGAACACATCGGTGGCGTCCAGCTCCCCGTCAAATACAGTGGTCACATGAATCTCTGTTTTGTTTTTTGCCATAGGCAGTTATCCTCCATACATGAAAATAGCCAGACAGAGGGTGTCGGCAA
>ERZ1027014.329-NODE-329-length-25581-cov-7.077568_pt1 | contig 25581 bp, 17 predicted proteins | sample MGYA00519287_ERZ1027014 | MGnify/ENA primary metagenome ERZ1027014 (study PRJEB26926, sample SAMN06164698) | human gut metagenome | biome: ENVO:00009003; feature: ENVO:2100002; material: ENVO:00002003 | host: Homo sapiens | place: USA | collected 2012 ...
CAGCGTCAGATGTGTATAAGAGACAGCGGCAGCGGCCCGACCCCCGCCATCGCCTGTGTGCCGAGGGTGCTGGACCGGGTCATCATCCCCAAGAACATCACCGTCCACCTCGGCCGCCCCGCCGCATCGGCCCAGAACGTCACCGTCTCCTTCCGCAGGTATATCGCCAATGTGGCGTCCAGCGAGGTGTATCCTACCTGGCCTGAGCAGGCCCTCCGCGCCAACATCCACTGCCAGATCTCGCTGGCCCTCAACCGCATCTACACCGAGTGGTATCCCAGCAAGGGCTACACCTTCAACATCACCAACTCCACCAGCTACGACCAGTACTATGTGCACGGCCGGACCGTGTTCGACGTCATGGTGCGGCTGACAGATGACATCTTCAACACCTATATCCGCAAGACCGGCACCGTCAACCCCTACTACGCCGAGTACTGCGACGGCAAGAGCGTCACCTGCCCCGGCCTCAAGCAGTGGGGCACCGTCACGCTGGCCAATCAGGGCCGGAACGCCCTCAGCATCCTCAAATATTACTACGGAAACAACATCGAGATCGTCCGCACGAACAATATCCAGTCCATCCCCCGGAGCTACCCCGGAAGCCCCCTGCGGCAGGGCAGCACCGGCAGCGCGGTGTTCACCTTACAGCGCCAGCTCAACCGCATCACGAAGGATTATCCCTTCCTCGGGCTGCTGACGGTGGACGGCATCTTCGGCAGCCGGATGACCGCGACGGTCAAAAAGTTCCAGAAGCAGTTCGGCCTCACCGCCGACGGCGTGGTGGGCCGCAGCACATGGTACAAGATCAGCTACATCTACGTCTCGGTCAAGGACCTCGCCGAGCTGACCAGCGAGGGAGAGACGTCCAACGGCACCCTCTCCAACGGCACATGGGACCCCAGCAGCGCGCCCCTCAAGGTGGGTTCGACCGGCCGGGAGGTGGAGCAGCTGCAGTTCTGGCTGAGCACGCTGGCCCAGTACGAGAGCCGCATCCCCTCCGTCACGGTGGACGGCGTCTACGGCAGCGGCACAGCGGCGGCCGTCCGGGCGTTCCAGCGGCGCTACGGCCTGACGGTGGACGGCATCGTGGGGCGGGCCACATGGACCGAGCTGTACGACCAGTTCCGCAGCATCCAGTCCGACAACGGCACCCCCAACGCCTACCCCGGCACTGCCCTGCGCCAAGGCAGCAGCGGCCAGAACGTCCGGCTGGTGCAGTTCTGGCTCAAGATCGCGCGGACGGTCTACCAGAGCCTCCGCAATGTGACGGTGGACGGCATCTTCGGCCCGGCCACGACGGCAGCGGTGCGGCGGTTCCAGACCTACTTCGGCCTTGCCAGTGACGGCGTCGTGGGCCGCACGACGTGGAACAAGCTCTACGAGGTCTACAACGACATCGCCAACCGCCTGCTCTCGTCCAGCCTGCGGCCCGGCGAATATCCGGGCCTGCTGCGCAGCGGCTCCAGCGGCACAGCGGTGCGGGAGCTGCAGTTCTACCTCTATCTCATGAGCGCCTACCAGAGCAGCATCCCCTCCGTCTCCATCGATGGCCGTTTCGGCGCGGCCACCGAGGCCGCCGTCCGGGCCTACCAGCGGTTCGCCGGGCTGACGGTGGACGGCATCGTGGGCCGGAAAACATGGGATTCGCTCTACAGAAAGGCCTCGGCCCTCCGCTCCTCCGGGCCTGTGGTCACCCTCAAGCGCCTGCCCTATCCCGGCACGCCGCTGACCATCGGCAGCGACAGCAGCGCCGTGCTCTACTACACCCTGCTTTTGCAGCGCATCGCCTACTATTATGACAGCGTGGCATCCCCCACGCTTTCCAGACAATACACGCAGGAAACGGCAGACGCCACCGCCAGTGCACAGGAGCTTCTGGGCCTGCCCGCCACCGGCACAGCCGACGCCGAGACGTGGACGGCGGTGGAGGCTCTGAGCTTACAGCTGGCGGCCTTTACGCCCAACCCTGACCGGCATCCCGGGCAAGGGCCGGACTACCCGGGCCGGGCCATGAAGGAAGGCAGCGTGGGGCCTGACGTCAGCCTCATCGAGGGCTGGGTCAACGACCGCTCCCAGCTCTACTGCGAGGAGGACTACGTCACCGACAATGCCTCCTTCGGCCCGGAGGACACTGCCGCCGTGAAAGAAACACAGCAACGGGCGGGCCTTGAGACGAACGGCGTCGTAGACCGGCCCACTTGGGCCGCGCTCCGCGCCCAGAGCCACACTGCCTGCGACAGCTGCACCGAGGAGGGATGAGAGATGGCACGCTTACTGGTCTATGATGCCTACGAGAACAAGGTCTACACCTATTCCAGCCTGAACGAAAATGACCCCATGCCCTACAGCACCGGCACGACCCTGACCGTCCGGGAGTTCCGGGGCAGGTCCAACAGTCCGGTGCTTTGGACGACCATTGCGGCCATGGAGGCATGGAACCTGACCCGCCGCAAGTACGGCAGAGGCATCCCGGTGGGGTACGCCTTCCGTCGCATCTGGGAGGGCGGCCACGGCACCCGCAGTCAGCACTACGCAGGCGTGTCCTTCGATGTGGGGCAGCGCCTCAGCCAGACCCAGCGCACCGCCATCTACAGAGCCGCCCGCTCCACCGGGGCGTGGGGCTACGTTGAGCCGCTGAGCCAGACCCCCACATGGGTGCACCTCGACCGGCGCTACGGCACCCCCGCCTGCAGCGGCACCACGGCGGGCTACCCCACCCTCCGCAGGGGGAGCCGGGGCTGCTACGTCATGATCCTTCAGGATGCCCTCTCGACGCTGGGCTACCAGACCGGCAGCCGCATCGACGGCATCTTCGGCAGCCGGACGGAGGAGGCCCTCCGGGGCTATCAGCGCCGCACCAGCCTCCGCGTGGACGGCGTCTGCGGCTGCAACAGCTGGAAAAAGATCTCCACCGCCGTGCTGGGCGTGGGACGAACCAGAACGACCATTGATTGATTGATTGATTTTCATATATAGTAGCAGAAAACAAAAAGACTGCTGCAAAGTACGACCTCTCCGGCACAGCAAAGCCGTGACGGAGAGGTTGCTTGCAGCAGTCTCTTATTTTTATGGTTCAATCCTCCAGCACCACATCCTCGCGGAGCACCTGCCCGATGGGCTTTGCGATGCACAGGTCGGCTTCGGCGTCTGCGCCCGTAGGCTGCATATTGATGACCACGAGGTGGTCGCCCCGGAAATAGCGGATGAGGCCCGCCGCCGGGTAGACCACAAGGCTGGTGCCGCCGATGATGAGGGTGTCGGCCCGGCGGATGGCCGAGACAGCCCCGGACAGCACCTGTTCGTCGAGGCCCTCTTCATAAAGGACCACGTCCGGCTTGACGATGCCGCCGCACTTGAGGCAGCGGGGCACACCGGTGCTGTTGGCGATGAAGTCCACGCCGTAGAACGCGCCGCAGTTCACGCAGTAGTTGCGCAGCGTGCTGCCGTGCAGCTCGTATACCTTCTGTGACCCTGCGGCCTGATGGAGGCCGTCGATGTTCTGGGTGATGACGGCCTTCAGCTTTCCCTCCCGCTCGAGCTTGGCCAGACGGAGGTGGGCCGCGTTGGGCTTTGCGCCCCGGACGATGAGCTTATCGCGGTAGAAGCGGTAAAACTCCTCGGGGTGCGTTTCCCAGAAGGTGTGGCTCAGGATGGTCTCGGGCGGGTAGTCGTATTTCTGATGGTAGAGGCCGTCCACGCTGCGGAAATCCGGGATGCCGCTCTCGGTGGACACGCCTGCACCGCCAAAAAAGACGATGTTCTGGCTCTGCGAAATGATTCTTTCCAACTTTTCAACCATATTCAACACCTCTTTTGTATTACTTGCCGGAAAACAGCTTAAAATTTTGTATATTCTGCGCGTTATTCTCCACGTTTCAGCGGTCGTTCTCCGCAAACATCCGCCCCAGCTGGGAAAAAATGTCCTGCGGGAGCATCCCATACTCGCCCCTCCGGGCAGCCGCCCGGTCGGCGGCGGCACCATGGAGCCAGACCGCGCAGGCGGCGGCATCGTAGGCAGGCAGGCCGCAGGCCAGCAGAGCCGACGTCATACCGGCCAGCACATCGCCGCTGCCGCCCCGGGCGAGGCCCGGGTTGCCGGTGGGGTTGATACAGACCCGCCCATCCGGCCCGGCGACCACGGTCCGCGCTCCCTTCAGCACCACGACCGCGTTCCATTGGGCGGCATACCGCCGGGCGATGCCCTCCCGGTCGGCTTGGACCGCCTCCACCGAAAGCCCGGTCAGCCGGGACATCTCGCCCGGGTGGGGCGTCAGGATCAGCTCTTTGGCCGGGCGGGGCAGCTCCTCGCCCCCATTCATGAGGCTGGCGGCGGCGTTCAGGCCGTCGGCATCCAGCACCGCACTGCCCGAAAAACCGGTGAGCAGCTTCTTCACCAGCGTCCGCGTCTCGGCGGCGCGGGCGCTGCTCTGGGCCAGATACCCCAGCCCCGGCCCGATGAGAAGGACGGTGGCCTTCTGCCGGAGGATGCGGGGGATGCTCTGGGGCGAGATGCCCCCCTCTGCCCCCGGCTCACAGGGGCAGAGACAGCATTCCGGCAGGCGGGCCGCTACCGCCGCCATCACCGGCTCGACGCTGGCCAGCGTGACGATGCCCGCGCCGGTGCGCAGGGCACCCTCCACGGTCAGCGCCGCAGCGCCCCGGTAGCAGGCACTGCCCGCCACCGCCAGCACTGCCCCGAAGCTGCCCTTGTTGCTCTCGCGGCCCCGCTTCGGGATGCGGGACCAGACAGATCCAGCGGTGATGTCCGGTGTCATGCTCACGCCTCCCCCTGAATGTAGCGCTTGATCTCTTTCTCTACGTCCTGCACCTCTTGGTGGAACATCCGGGCCGAGACGCGGAGCGCACCGTGGCCCAGAATGATGACCTGTTCCATACCGTCGGAGGTCGCCACCCGCACCCGGCGGTTCCTGCCGATCTCATGGGTGACGCGCTCGATGAACATATCCGCCGTCTCGGCCTCTTTCGTATAGACGACATGGATGTTGTGATACTCCTCGATGCTGCCGGGGCTGCCCGGTACGCGGTAGGCGTCAAAGACGAGGATGAGGACGCACTTCTTGAAGCCCTGATAGTTGCAAAGAATATCCATCAGCCGGTGGCGGGCGGCGTCGAGGCTCTCTTTGGCGAGTGCATTCAGCTCGTCCCACGCGAAGATGATGTTGTAGCCATCCACCAGCAGGTATTCCGGCGCGATCTCCCACTGTTCGGCGGCAAAATCGGGCCGCTCCTTCTTCTGCACCGGGCGGAACGCCGCCAGCGGGTCTCGCTTGATGGGGCCATAGGTGCGCTCGAAGATCTTCAGCAGCTCGGCGTCCTCTTCCAGCGTGGCACGGTACGCGGCCATCCGGCGGGGCCGGGCGGCGCTCTCTTCTGCCGTCGGGGCGGTGTGGCCCCAGCCGCTGTCCACGTGCATATGGCTGCGCACCTGTTCCCACGGCACAACGAAGCCCGCGCCGTGGGAGCAGAAGACCGAATCGGCGGGGTTGTCCAAGTCGTGCTCCGGCTCATAGCCCGCCGCCGCGATGACCTCCGCCGCATTGTGGCAGGGGCGGTAGCCGTCCAGCGTCAGGCTCAGATGTCCCCGGCCCCGGCTGTAGCTCACCACCTCCATCGGGTAGCTGCGCATGGCTGCCACCGGCGCAAAGCCGGTGAGAGCGGCCGTCTGGCCGTCGGGGGCGGTCTCGGGCGGTTCGAAGCTGCCCTCCATCCTCTGGATGTCGCTCATGGCCCGGCCAATGTTCTCCGCAGGCACTTCCAAGCGGAAGGAATACCACGGCTCAAGGAGCTGAGTCTTTTTGATCTGGTCTGCCATCATCAGGCCCTGCCGCACGGCGCGGTAGGTGGCCTGACGGAAGTCGCCGCCCTCGGTGTGCTTGAGGTGGGCGCGGCCCGCGATGAGGGTGATCTTCATGTCCGTCAGCGGTGCGCCCATGAGGACGCCGACGTGCTGCTTTTCTTCCAGATGCGTCAGCACGAGACGCTGCCAGTTCTTGTCCAGCTCCTCTTCCCGGCAGTCGGCGGCAAACTGCATCCCGCTGCCCCGGGGCAGCGGCTCCAGCTTCAGGTGGACCTCGGCGTAGTGGCGCAGCGGCTCATAATGGCCCACGCCCTCGATGGCCTCCGTTATCGTTTCCTTATATAATATGCCGCCGGAGTCGAATTCCACGTCCAGCCCATACCGCTCCGCCAACAGGCTTTTCAGTACCTCGAGCTGGATCTCTCCCATGAGCTGGACGTGGATCTCGCCCAGCGTCTCGTTCCAGACGACGTGGAGCTGCGGCTCTTCCTCTTCCAGACGGTGGAGCCTGCCCAGCGCGGCATGGACGTCCGCGCCCTCGGGCAGGCAGACCCGGTAGCTCAGCACCGGTTCCAGCACAGGGAGGTCGCTGTCCCGCTCGGCGCCGAGTCCGGTGCCGGGGCGGGCCTTGGTCAGGCCGGTGACGGCGCAGACCTGTCCCGGCCCGACGGCCTCTGCCAGCGTATACTTTGCACCCGAATAGAGCCGCAGCTGGTTGGCCTTTTCGGCCCAAGGCTCTCCGTCCGCTTCGCCGGTGAGCTGGGCCTTGACCTTCAGCTCCCCGCCCGTGACCCGCAGCCACGTCAGCCGCTCGCCCCGCTCATCCTGCGAGACCTTGAACACCCGGGCACCAAAGGCTTCCAGCGCCGGGGCGGCACGGGTGTATCTGTCAAGCCCCTCCAGCAGCTCATCCACGCCCTGCAATCCGCCTGCGTTCTCCCGCTGAAGGGCCACGCCGAACCAGCAGGGAAAGACGTGCCGCCGGGCGATGGCGGGGATGATGTCCTCCGCCGTCAGGCCGCCTGCATCCAGCATCGTCTCCATCAGGCGCTCGTCGCAGAGGGCCAGCGCCTCGTCCCGTTCGGCCTGCGGGGCACCGAAGTCCACGAAGCCCTCGCCCAGACGGCGGGAAAGCTGCCCCAGAAGGGCTTCTTTCCCCGGGCCGGGCAGGTCCATCTTGTTGAGAAAGACGAAGGTGGGGATATGATACCGCCGCAGCAGACGCCAGAGGGTCTCGGTGTGGCTCTGGACGCCGTCGGTGCCGCTGACGACCAGCACCGCGTAGTCCAGCACTTGCAGCGTCCGCTCTGTCTCGGTGGAAAAATCCACATGGCCGGGGGTGTCCAGCAGAGTGATGCCGGTGCGGCCCGTCTTCAGCAGGGCCTGCTTGGAAAAGATCGTGATACCCCGCGCTTTTTCCAGCGTGTCGGTGTCGAGGAAGGCGTCCTTGTTGTCCACCCGGCCCAGCCTGCGGATGCTGCCTGCACGGTAGAGCATTGCTTCGGAGAGAGTGGTCTTGCCGGAGTCCACATGGGCGAGGATGCCCACCACCAGCTGTTTTTCGCTTTTTTCTGCCATGTCTTCCGTCCTCACACTGCGCCTGCGATGAGGCTGATGATGAGCAGCGCTGCGCCCAAGAGCAAATTCGAAAGCATACTGCAATAGATGCGTTCCTCCGGCTCCAACTCCTCGAAGGAGACGATGCGCTCGTCCGCAAAGTCCACGATGGACTTGGTGGCGTGGAGCTTCTTCTTTTTGCCCATGTCCTTGAACTCCTCGCCCAGATGGTGGACGGTCACGCCGTCCAGACGGAGGTAGTTCACCCACGCCCACGCCAGCAGCACGACGCCCAGCAGCAGGGCCGGGGCCTGCCACATCGTGAATTTGCCGTCGCTGACGTAGCGGTCCCACAGCAGCATCAGGACGGCCACGACCGACACCCGGGTGACGGATTTATACAGAACGGGGCGGAACATATATTTTTGATACATTGAGATCAGCTTTTTCATCCAAGGGCGCTCCTTTTATAGAAGTAACATTCTTTTTTATTGTAGCATGATTTTGTGAAAAAAGATAGCCGCTTTGCGTTTTCCAACTTTCGTTGTATCCATCTTTCGTCCTGCAAAAGTACGACTTCTTTTCATTCTTTACCGTTTTTTTGCCATCATTTTTCAGAGAAAAGCATCCGTTACTATTTTGTTTTTATTTTAGGGCTGTATGTCATTGACTTCTTTTGCCCACAATGTTAGAATACGAAAGGTGCGGCCCCGGGCGCTTTGTGCGTTTTGGCACCCGGAGCGCGCCGTTTTTTGCATTTAGGATAGGAAAAAAGGAAAACAATATCTCGGAGGAGCGTATCTCAATGAACATCGATTTTGAGTCCCGCAACATCACCCGCCGCAGCTTCCTGAAGGGCGCCGGCGTCGTGGGTGCCGCCGGCCTGCTGTCCGCCTGCGGCGGCAGCAAGTCCAACAACTCCGGCAGCACGGCTGCTTCCGGCGTGGAGGCCCCCAACTCCACTGGTGCCACTCCCCTCAAGGAGTACATCTCCTGGGAGTCTGCCAACCGTGAGATCGAGAGCTGGAACCTGCTGTACAGCCAGACCCTCAGCGACGCCAACGTCGTCACCAACCTGTGGGACGGCCTGATGAGCTTCGACTGCTACGGCAAGCTGGTGCCTGCCATCGCCACCAGCTGGGAGGCCAACGAGGACTCCACCGTCTGGACCTTCCACCTGCGCGACGACGTGGACTGGGTGGACTGCAACGGCGAGGTGAAGGAGCACATCACCGCCACCGATTTTCTGGTCGGTCTGGAGTGGGTGCTGAACGCCTCCAAGAACGAGGCCAACAACACCTCCATGCCCACCCTGTACATCGTGGGCGCTGAGGAGTACTACGAGAAGACCAAGGATATGGGCGCTGCCGCCGCCGACCTGCACTATCAGGATATGCTGGACGCAGGCGTGGGCATCGAGGCTCCCGACGACTACACTCTGGTGTTCACCTGCAAGAACTCCTGCCCCTACTTTGATACCGTGGCCTCCTACACCAGCTTCTACCCCGCCTCTCAGGCGCTGATCGACGAGCTGGGCATCGAGACCTTCCGTGGCTGCGACAACACCAATATGTGGTACTGCGGCCCCTATATCGTCGAGGAGTATATCCAGGGCAACACCAAGAGCTATATCCCCAACCCCCACTACTACGATGCTGCCAACGTCAGCCGCTTCGAGCGTCTGACCGTGACCATGATCTCCGATCAGGCCATCGCATTCCAGCTCTACCAGAACCGCGAGCTGGACGAGATCGACCTGAACGAGAGCACCATCACCACCATTACCTCCGACCCCAGCAACGAATACAACAGCCAGCTCTGTGAGAAGCGCGCCCGTCCCTCTGCCTACGCCATGCACTTCAACTACCAGAAGAACAACGCCGACGGCACCCCCGATGTGAACTGGAACAAGGCCATCGCCAACACCGCTTTCCGTCAGTGCTTCTACCGCGGCCTGAACCTGAAGGCATGGTTCTCCCGCTACAACAAGATCAACCCCCTGAAGTGCGAGAACGACTACTACACCATGAAGGGCCTGTGCTACAACACGCAGGGCGCTGAGTACACCACTCTGGTGGCCAAGGAGATGGGCTTCGACACCGAGAAGTACGATGGCGAGACCATGATCCGCCTGCGTGCCAACGGCGGCGACATCTCTGCTCTGAAGAAGCAGGCCATGGAGGAGCTGAGCGCCATCGGCGTCACCTTCCCCGTCAAGGCCACCTACTTCATCATCGCCAGCAGCACCTCCGCACTGGACAACGCCACCATCCTGAAGCAGTGCTTCTCCGACAGCTTCGGCGACGACTTCATCAAGCTGGACGTCCAGACCTACGTCTCCAGCCTGACGCAGGAGGTGCGCACTCCTCAGCTCCAGAGCTTTGTCATCAACGGCTGGAGCGCCGACTTCGGCGACCCCATCAACTTCCTCGGTCAGGAGACCCTCCACGACGACAACGCTTTCTACTCTCACTACTACTCCAACATCGCCCGGGTGGCTGAGGCTCCTGCCGACTACCAGAAAGACCTGATGGACGCTTTCGAGCAGTACACCGATCTGGTCAATGCCGCCAACGCCATCGTCAACGACACCGACGCCCGCTACGAGGCCTTCGCCAAGGCTGAGGCCTATATGCTGGAGAACGTGCTGGTCAGCCCCACCTATTACGACATCGCATGGTCTCTGACCCACGCCAACGAGTACAGCAAGATCAACGCCATGTACGGCGGCTGCAACTACAAGGCCGTCAACTGGGAGACCAGCGAAGAGGCCTACACCACCGTCCAGTACGAGCAGTTCGCCAAGGCATTCGATCAGGCTTCTCAGGGCTGATCCGGCGCGAAAAGTCATACAATTTCAGCTTTCACATGAAACATTTTCATTTTCATGTGTCTGCTGAATCAATAAGATTCAATCCGTACCAGAGTGGTTTTTCTTGACTTCTCGGCGATGGGATGATAGAATACTTGCAACCGATACGGATTCTGCAAAGGCGCAGAAACAGGTCATTAAAAATCTGTCTCTGCGCCCTTTTTGTACCCATTTTTACTCTGTGGAAGAGTAAACTGGCACTATTGGGATCACTATTGGGATAGAGAAACGGAGCGCGCAGAGCCGTACCAGCGATTACAGGAGGGAAAGAATATGTACCACGATTTTGAGTCTCACGCCATCACCCGCCGCAGCTTCCTCAAGGGCGCAGGCGCTGTGGGCGCAGCCGGTCTGCTGGCCGCCTGCGGCGGCAGTTCCTCTTCCAGCACTGCTGCCAGCGCCTCCTCTGCATCCTCCGGTGCAGCGGCCTCCGGCAAGGGCCTGAGCGAGCTGTTCACCTACGAGACCTCCGGCCGCGAGATCGAGAGCTGGAATATGCTCTACAGCCAGCAGGCCATCGACTTCAACGTCACCACCAACCTCATCGACGGCCTCATCGGCTTCGACAGCTACGGCAAGCCCGTCCCCGCCATCGCCAAGAGCTGGGAGCACAACGTAGACTCCACCGTCTGGACCTTCCACCTGCGGGATGACGTGGACTGGGTGGACATCAACGGCGAGGTGCAGGAGCATCTGACCAGCAAGGACTTCCTCACCGGCTTCGAGTGGGTGCTGAACGCTAAGAAGAATCAGGCCTCCAACACCTCCATGCCCTCCACCACCGTCGTGGGCGCAGCCGACTACTATGACAAGACCTATGCGATGGACGACGCAGCCGCCGCGGCCCTGACCTACGACGATATGATGGCCGCAGGCGTCGGCATCGACGCACCGGACGACTACACCGTCGTCTTTACCTGCCTGAACCCCTGCCCCTACTTCGACACCGTGGCTTCCTACGTCTGCTGCTACCCGGCCCCTCCGGCTCTGGTGGAGAAGCTGGGCGTCGAGGGCTTCCGCGGCGTGGACTACACCCAGCAGTGGTGCTGCGGCCCCTACCTCATCGAGGAATTTGTGGCCGACAACTCCAAGCGCTTCATCCCGAACCCCCACTATTATGCGGCAGACGAGTGCACCCGCTTCGAGCGCGTGTCCCTGAGCATGATCACCGACCTGACCGTGGGCTACCAGCTGTACCAGAACCGCGAGCTGGACGAGCTGGAGCTGAGCGAGAGCACCCTGACCACCATCACCTCCGACAGCTCCAACGCCTACAATGACCAGCTCTGCGAGAAGCGCCCCACCAAGTACGCCTACGACTTCCACTTCAACTTCAACTGCCTCAACTCCGACGGCACCCCCAACGAGAACTGGAACAAGGCCGTGGCCAACCGGGCGTTCCGCCGCTGCTTCCAAGAGGGCCTGAACCTCATCCCCTACTACGCACGCTTCAACAAGATCAACCCCCTCAAGTGCGAAAACAGCTTCTACACCATGAAGGGCGTCTGCTATAACTCCAAAGGCACCGACTACGTTGATCTGGTGGCCAAGGAGCTGGGCATCGACGGCGAGAAGTACGACGGCGAGACCATGATCCACCTGCGCAAGTCCACCGCCGACTCCATCGCCGCCCTCAAGAAGCAGGCCATGGACGAGCTTTCCGCCGTCGGCGTCACCTTCCCGGTGAAAGTCCCCTTCTTCTTCGTGGCCGGCAACACCGTCCAGCAGGACAACGCCACCGTCCTCAAGCAGTGCTTCACCGATAGCTTCGGCGACGACTTCATCCAGCTGGAGCTTGGCACCTACGTCTCCAGCCTTGCCAAGGAGGTCCGCATCCCCAAGCTGCACGGCTTCGTCATCAACGGCTGGGGCGCAGACTTCGGCGACCCCATCAACTTTGTGGGGCAGGAGATTCTGCATGACTCCAACGCCTACTATGCCGTCAACTACTCCAACATCCCCCTCGTGGCGGAGAATCCCGCCGACTACCAGAAAGAGCTGGTAGAGGAGTTCGAGCAGTTCACCGACCTCGTCAACGCCGCCAACGCCATCGTGGACGACACCGATGCCCGCTACGAGGCCTTCGCAAAGGCCGAGGCCTACATGATCAACAACTCGCTGGCCGTCCCCTGCTACTACGACGTCCACTGGTGCCTCACCCACGTCAACGAGTACACCAAGATCAACGCCATGTACGGCCCCTGCAACTACAAGTACATCAACTGGGAGACCAGCGAGGACGCCTACACCACGGCCCAGTACGAGGAATTCGCCAAGGCATTCGATGCGGCAAAAGCTTAACTTTTTCTGAACTTTTTCCCCGCCGGGATCTCCTGTCCCCGGCCTATATCCCCCACAGCGGGAGCTGTTCTCATCTCGAGAACAGCTCTCGCTGTTTTGTTTTTTGGCCGCTTTGTCTTATTTTCGTCACCCTTCATTGCGGTAAAGTAAATTTATTTCATGCGTGTACGGCGTATTCCTTTCTTTTAGAAGAAAAAGCGATTTCCATTCCATTGACAACCATTTATTTCGATGGTACAATATATGTCGTGTTAAGGATTTTACGGGAGGAGCACAGGCACAGACAGAGGGGTCTGTTTCTGCGCTCTTTTGTATTCTCTGGCAATACAGGGAGGGCAGATGATCTCGTAAAAGAGTGGGAAATCGGCAGGGCACTGTACCCTGCGCCATAGAGCCGAGACACAAAAGAATAATTGGGAGGAAAACACAATGAACGCAAATTTTGAGTCTCATTCCATCAGCCGCCGCAGCTTCCTCAAGGCTTCCGGTGTCGTGGGCGCTGCAAGCATCCTGGCCGCTTGCGGTGGTTCTTCCAGCAGCACTGCTGCCAGCACCTCCGGTGCTGCCTCCGGCGCAGCCGCACCCGCAGCCGACGCCATCACCGATTACGTCTCCTTCGAGACCGCTAACCGTGAGCTGGAGACTTGGAACTTCCTGTACAGCCAGTCCGCTTCCGCCCTGAACGTCACCACCAACTGCTGGGACGGCCTGCTGAGCTTCGACTGCTACGGCAAGGCAGTGCCCGCCATCGCATCCAGCTGGGAGCACAACGAGGACTCCACCGTCTGGACCTTCCACCTGCGCGACAATGTCGATTGGTGCGACGTCAACGGCGAGGTCAAGTCTCACCTGACCTCCAAGGACTTCCTCGTGGGCTTCGAGTGGGTCCTGAACGCCCTCAAGAACGAGGCCTTCAACACCTCCATGCCCTCTGAGACCGTCGTGGGCGCTGCCGAGTACTACGACCTGACCAAGGACAAGGGCGACGCTGCTGCCGATATGACCTACGAGGATATGCTGGCTGCTGGTGTCGGCGTCGAGGCACCGGACGACTACACTCTGGTCTTCACCTGCAAGAACCCCTGCCCCTACTTCGACACCGTCGCTGCTTACAACAGCTTCTACCCCGCCTCTGAGGACCTCATCAACGAGCTGGGCATCGATGGCTTCCGCGCCTGCGATTACTCCACCATGTGGTACAATGGTCCGTACCTCATCGAGGAGTACATCCAGCAGAACACCAAGAGCTTCATCCCCAACCCCAACTACTACGCTGCAGACGACTGCACCCGTTTCGAGCATCATACCATCACCATGATCCCCGACCTGTCCATGGGCCTGCAGCTGTACGAGAACGGCGAGGTCGATAACATCGACCTGACCGAGTCCAATCTGACCACCATCACCTCTGACTCCAACAACGAGCACAACAAGTTCCTGTGCGAGAAGCGCCCCACCAAGTACAGCTTCCAGATGCACCTGAACTTCCAGCGCAAGGATGAGAACGGCAATCTGGACGAGAACTGGAACAAGGCTGTTTCCAACCGCGCGTTCCGTCAGTGCTTCTACAAGGGCATCGACTTCACCAACTACTACGCCCGCACCAACAAGATCAACCCCCTGAAGTGCGAGAACGACTACTACACCATGCCCGGTGTCTGCTACAACACCAAGGGTGAGGAGTACACCACTCTGGTCGCCAAGGAGATGGGCTTCGACGGTCAGGCTTACGACGGCAAGACCATGATCCGCCACCGCGACAACGGCGGCGACATCGCCGACCTGAAGAAGCAGGCCATGGAAGAGCTGAGCGCCATCGGCGTCACCTTCCCCGTCCACTGCCACCACTACATCAAGAGCGGCGACACCACTGCTCTGGATACCGCGACCGTCCTGAAGCAGTGCTTCTCCGAGAGCCTCGGCGATGACTTCGTCGTGCTGGACATCGGCACCTACGTCTCTTCCCTCTACAAGGAAGTCCGTAACGTCCAGCTGCACTCCATCCTGCAGAACGGCTGGGGCGCTGACTTCGGCGATCCCGTCAACTTCCTCGGTCAGGAAGTCCTGAGCGACGACAACGCTTACTACGCTCAGACCACCTCCTGGATCGCAGCCGTCGAGGCCGACCCGAAGGATTACCAGAAGGAGCTGCTGGCAGATTATCAGGAGTTCACCGATCTGGTCACTGAGGCAAAGGCCATCGTCACCGATATCGATGCACGCTATGCCGCATTCGCAAAGGCTGAGGCTTCCATGCTGAACAACGCACTGTGCATCCCCTGCCTGTTCGAGGTGTTCTGGTGCCTGACTCACGTCAACGAGTACACCAAGATCAACGCCATGTACGGTCCCTGCAACTACAAGGCCGTCAACTGGGAGACCCGTCAGGGCGACGGCTACACCACCGAGGAGTACGAGGCTTTCTCCGCTGCATTCGATGCAGCAACCAAGGCCTGATGATTATTTTATAAAGGTTTGGTTATCATGTTAAAATACACCGTCAAGCGGCTGGCTCAGTCGCTCGTCACAATTTTATTGATCGCAACCATCGTCTTTCTGCTGATGCGCTGCCTGCCTACGGACTACTACTTCACGGAAGAACAGCTCATGAAGTTTACCGAAGAGCAGAAATACGCTGCACTGGAAGCCGCCGGTCTGACCGACCCCATCGGCACCCAGCTGCTGCACTTCTACAACGACCTGCTCCATCTGGACTTCGGCACTTCCCGCCGCATCCAGAACGGTGCCTCTGTCGTGAAGGTCATCGGCAAGAAGTTCGGCGTCTCCATGCGCCTCGGCCTGATCTCTGCCGGCATCTCGTTGGTGGTGGGCGTCCTGCTGGGCATCCTGCAGACCGCCTTCAAGGACAAGGTCTTTGACTGGATCGGCACTGCCTACACCGTTTTCGTCAACGCGGTGCCCTCTCTGGTCTCCTATTCGCTGGTGCTGGTGTTCGGCTCCAAATATCTGGGCTTCCCCACGCTGTACTCGACCCGCAACGTCGGCCCGTCCAGCGTGCTGCCCATCGTCTGCCTGTCGCTGGCTTCCATCGCAGGCTATGCCCTGTGGACCCGCCGCTACATGGTGGATGAGCTGACCCGCGACTATATCAAGCTGGCCCGCGTCAAGGGCCTCAGCTCCAGCGAGATCATGTTCAAGCACGTCCTGCGCAACGCCATGGTCCCCATGGTGCAGTATATCCCCCAGTCCATCCTGCTGACGGTGGGCGGCTCTCTGCTGATGGAGCGGTTCTTCTCCGTCCCCGGCATGGGCCCCCTGCTGACCGACGCCATCCAGCGCTATGACCTGAACGTCGTGCAGACGCTGGTCATCCTCTACGCTGTGCTGGGCATCGTGGGTGTTTTTATGGGCGACGTGCTGATGATGCTCGTTGACCCGCGCATTACTCTGACCGGAAAGGAGGCCGCACGCTGATGGCAAAAGCATCGGATTTTGAGGGCAAGAAGCAGGACGAGCTGTTCTACTTCGTCGAGTACTCTCCGGAGGAAGCCGAGCGTGTCGGCTACTCCAACTACAGCTACTGGGGTTCTGTCGTCCAGAACTTCCTCAAGCACAAGGCTGCTGTCGTCTGCCTGTTCCTGTTCCTGTTCCTCGTGGTCTTCTCCTTCATCGCACTGGCCATCGGCAAGTACGATTATCAGACGCTGGTGACGGATTCCTCTCTGGCGTTCCAGAAGCCCAACGGTGAATACTGGTTCGGCACCGACAACCTCGGCCGCGACTACTGGTGTCAGGTGTGGTACGCCACGCAGGTGTCCATCCGTCTGGCCCTCATCGTCGCCGTGGGCGAAAGCATCCTCGGCGTCATCATCGGCCTGATCTGGGGCTATGTCCGTGAGCTGGACCGCTTCTTCACGGAGCTGTACAACCTCATCGACAATGTGCCCTACATCATCTACATGACCCTGATCGCACTGGTCGTCGGCCAGAGCTTCACCATCATGGCCGTCTCGATGATCGCCATCGGCTGGCTGGTCATGGCCCGCCGCGTCCGCAACATGGTGTTCATGTTCCGCGACCGCGAGTACAACCTCGCGTCCCGCTGCCTTGGCACCCCGCTGTGGCGCGTCCTGACCAAGAACATCCTGCCGTATCTGGTCTCCGTCATCATCCTGCGCATGGCGCTGAGCATCCCCGCCACCATCAACCTCGAGTCCACCCTGTCCTATCTGGGCATCGGTCTGGGCATCGAGACCCCGTCGCTGGGCCTCATCCTGAGCAAGGTGCGCGGCTTCTTCCTCGACTACCCCTACCTGCTGGTCTTCCCCGCATCCATCGTGTCCATCATCTCCATTTCCTTCTATATCATGGGCAATGCTTTCTCGGATGCTGCTGACCCGCGCAACCACGTTTAACAGATGGGAGAGAAAATCACAAAAATGGATAGACAACCGATCATCTCTGCCAAAGACGTGGAGATCACCTTTAGCCTGCGCGGCAAAAAGCTGAACGCGATCCGCAAGTGCTCGCTGGACCTGTACGACGGCGAGACACTGGCCATCGTGGGCGAGTCCGGCTCGGGCAAGTCCGTATTCACCAAGACCTTCGTGGGTATGCTGGATGTCAACGGTAAGATCACCGGCGGCTCCATCCTGTACGAGGGCCGCGACATGACCAAGTTCACCGAGAAGGACTGGCTGGGCGTGCGCGGCAAGAAGATCGCCATGGTCATGCAGGACCCGATGACCAGCCTGAACCCGCTGAAGAAAATCGGCAAGCAGATCCAGGAGAGCATCGAGCACCATCAGGGCCTGAAGGGCGAGGCTGCCAAGAAGGCCGCCATCGAGATGCTGGCCAAGGTCGGCATCCCCGACCCGGAGCGCCGCTACGAGCAGTATCCTCATGAGTTCTCCGGCGGTATGCGTCAGCGCGTGGTCATCGCCATCGCTGCTGCCTGCCGTCCGCAGGTGCTCATCTGCGACGAGCCGACCACCGCTCTGGACGTGACCATTCAGGCACAGATCCTGCAGCTCATCCGCGACCTGCAGAAAGAGCTGGGCATGTCGGTCATCTACATCACCCATGACTTGGGTGTTGTGGCCAACGTGGCCGACCGCGTGGCCGTCATGTACGCCGGCCAGATCGTCGAGTACGGCACCGTGGAGGAGATCTTCTACGATGCATGGCATCCCTACACTTGGGCGCTGCTGCAGGCTCTGCCTCAGCTGGGCACCAAGGGCGAGGCTCTGCCCACCATCGACGGCACGCCGCCGAACCTGTTCAATGAGATCAAGGGTGACGCATTTGCGCCCCGCAACAAGCACGCGCTGGCCATCGACTTCGTGGCAGAACCTCCGTTCTTTCAGGTGTCCGAGACCCACGCGGCAAAGACATGGTATCTGGACCCGCGCGCTCCCAAGATCGAGCGTCCGCACTCCATCCAGAACCTGCGTGAAAAAATGGGAAAGATGGGAGGTTCCAACTTAAATGGCTGAACGCGAAAAGCTGATTGAGCTGAAAGACCTTCAGATCACCTTTGGCTCCGGCAAAAAGAAGTTCGTGGCCGTGGACCACGTCAATTTTGACATCTACAAGGGCGAGACCTTCTCGCTGGTCGGCGAGTCCGGCTCCGGCAAGACCACCATTGGCCGTGCCATCTGCCGCATCAACCCGACCTCGGGCGGCGACATCTTCTTCAAGGGCCAGAAGATCAACGGCAAGATCCCCAAGGAGCTGGACCGCGAGGTCATCCGCAAGGTGCAGATGATCTTTCAGGACCCCATGGCCTCTCTGAACGAGCGCGCCAAGGTCGAGTACATCGTGGCGGAAGGTCTGCTGAACCACCACCTGTACAAAGATCAGGATGACCTGCACGAAAAGGTCATGAACGCTCTGCACGAGGTCGGTCTGCTGCCGGAGTTTGCCTCCCGCTTCCCCCATGAGTTCTCGGGCGGCCAGCGCCAGCGCATCGGCATCGCCCGTGCGCTGGTCATGGAGCCGGAGTTCATCGTGGCCGATGAGCCGATCTCCGCACTGGACGTCTCCATCCGTGCGCAGGTGCTGAACCTGCTGAACAGCATGAAGAAGTCCCGCGGTCTGACCTACCTGTTCATCGCCCACGACCTGTCGGTCGTCCGGTTCATCTCCGACCGCATCGCCGTCATCAGCAAGGGCCGCATCGTGGAGCTTGCAGAGGCTGAAGAGCTGTTCCTCCATCCCCTGCACCCCTACACCAAGGCTCTGCTGAGTGCCGTCCCCATCCCCGACCCGGGTCTGGAAAAGAAGAAGAAGCTTCTGGTCTACGACCCCTCCTGCCACGATTACAGCGTGGACAAGCCGGTCTGGGAAGAGATCGCAAACGGCCACTTCGTCTATGGCAACCAGAAGGAGCTGGAAGGCTACCGCAAGGAATACCAAAGCCAGCTCTAAGCACGGTCACTTGACTGTATTTTAACACAAACGCCCCGCCGCATTGGGAATCTCCCTTTTGCGGCGGGGTTTTGTGCTGTAGAAAAACGAGGCCGCCTCCCGACTCTGCGCCGGGAAGCGGCCTCGTTGTGTTTTATATCAGTCTTGCACCGGGCTTCGGCTCGTGGGCCTGCCAGAGAGTGATCCACTCGGGCAGGCGCAGGGCCTTCAGCCGCTCCGGAAGGGCGGCAAGGTCGCCGCCGGTGAGATACCACCCACCGCCCAGAGCCGCCAGCGTCAGCAGCAAAAGCACCGCCAGCAGGACGCGGAGGGGGTGCTTCTTCTTTTGTGGCCGGGGCTTGGCCCCGCCCTGCGGCGGGTTTTCGGCGTGGTTCTGAGCGGCCTGTCCGGCGGGGAGGAAGCCCGTCCCCTCTGCCTGCGGCAGACCGGCGGCGGCGCGGCGTATCATGTCCAGCAGCCAGAGCGCGGCGTTGTCCGCTGCGGGAACCGTGCGGAGCCAGCAGCCCTTTTTCGCACTGAGCACCAGAACATGGTCGCTCTCCCGCTCCGCGCAGGCCACAGCCAGCTCTGTGCCCACGATGCGGCGAGCCGCCTGCGCCCGGGCAAGGGCCAGACGGACGGGTTCGGGCTTGTCTCCCTCCCCGCCGAGCTTGGCCCGGGCACGCTTTTCGATCTGGGGGCCGGTCTTGGCGTCGGCGTAGCTCATGGTGCCGAAGTCGTAGACCTTCTCCGCGCCGGGCACCTTCTCGAGCCGGGCTTCCAGCAGAGCACCAGCGGCGGCATCGCCGCAGGCCAGCAGGCGGTCATGGGCTTCCAGCGCCTGCACGGCGGCAGCCGCCAGACTGGTATCCCCTGCCCCATACACATCTGCACCGAAGCTGCTGCGCAGGCTCTGGGCCGCTTTCTTCAGCCCAGAGGGCGTGTCTGCATGGACAGCCAGCAGCGTCTCTGCGCCCCGGCACTTCCACTGGGCCTCTGCCCTCCACTGGGGCGCAAACCGCGCCACCGCAGCTGCCAGCCGTCCCTGCGGCGCACCGTACAGGCGCAGCACACAGCGGGTCTCCTCTGCCAAATCCCATCAACCCCTTATTATGATGTTTCCCGGACGAAAGCCCTGTCCAGCGCGGCCAGCGCCGCGTCGTCCGACTGCCGGGCGGCGGTGAGGGCCTGCGTCCCTTCGGGGACTTTGCCCTGTGCCAGACGCAGCCCCATCTCCAGTGCCGCCTGTGCGGCCCGGGCACGCACCAGCGCACGGTCGGGCCGGGAGACGAAGAGCTTTTTGACATAGGCCACGCCATCCCGGGCAGCGCCGAGATAGACGGTGCCTACAGGGCGGACCTCGTCGCCGCCGGTCGGGCCAGCCACGCCGGTGACGCTCAGGGCGATGTCGGCCCCCGAGGCCGCTGCCGCGCCCAGCGCCATCTGTGCCGCCACGGGAGCGGACACGACGTTGTATTTCCCGATAACCGCCGGGTCTACACCCACGAGCTTGGTCTTGGCCTGCTCCCAGTAGGTCACGAAGCCATAGCCGAACACCTCGCTGGAGCCGGACACGGAGGTCAGCCGCTGGGCGATGAGTCCGCCAGTGCAGCTCTCAGCGGTGGAGATGGTCAGCCCTTTTTCCTTCAGGGTATCCACCACTGTCTCTTCCAGCCCGTCCACATCCTCATCATACACCGCATCGCCCAGCGTATCATAGAACTTTTTGGCATATGCGCGGCACATTTTTTCGCCGTCCTCGTCGGAGCGGGCGCGGGCCGTGATCCGGATCTCGCACTCGCCGGTCTTGCAGTAGATGGCGGCGGTGGGATTCGGGTTTTCCAGCAGGTCACGGACTCTATACTCGATGTCGCTCTCGCCGCCCAGCACCCGGAGGGTGACGGAGTGGAGGGTGCAGTTCTGGCGCTCCATCAGCAGGGGGCGGACGCTCTCAGTCCACATGGCTTTCATCTCGTGGGGCACGCCGGGCATGAGGACAGCACAGCGGCCATCCTGCTCAAACCATGCACCGGGCGCAGTCCCATGGTTGTTGATGATCTTATGGCCCTTGGCGGGCACCATCGCCTGCTTGCGGTTGTTGGGGGTCGTCTCGCGGCCGGTACGGGCAAAGTAGCCGGTGATCTTCTCCCACTCGGACGCATCGAAGACCAGCTCGTCGCCGAAGCAGGCGGCGACGGTCTCCTTGGTCAGGTCGTCCGCCGTGGGGCCGAGGCCGCCGGTGAAGACCAGCAGGTCGCAGCGGCTCTTGGCCTCGTTGACGAAGTCGGCCAGACGGCCATGGTTGTCGCCGATGGTGCTCTCCCGCTGGACGGTGATGCCCAAATCGGCCAGCTCCCGGCTGAGGTACTGCGCGTTGGTGTTGAGGATATTGCCGAGAAGAAGCTCGGTGCCCACACTGATGATCTCTGCTGTCATGGCTCAGCCCTCGAATTCCACGTCGTCGGTAATGCGCAGACGGATGCGCTCGGTGGCCTCGGCAGCTTCGGTTTCCAGCTGGGCCAGACCGGGCATCCCGGCCTCGGCCTCAAGGATCTCTTCCAGCTCGGGGCGGATCTTCGGGTGCGGCGGGGTGAAGATGGTGCAGCAGTCCTCGTAGGGCAGGATGCTCGTCTCAAAGGTATTGATGTGGCGGGCCGTCTCGACGATCTCGGTCTTGTCCATGCCGATCAGGGGGCGGAGGATGGGCAGGTCCTGCGCGGCATCGGTGCACTGCAGGGCCTTGACGGTCTGGCTGGCCACCTGCGCAAGGCTCTCACCGGTGACGAGGGCCTCACAGCCCTGCTTCTTGGCGATGATGTTGGCAATGCGCATCATGCTGCGGCGCATCAGGACGGTGAAGAGGACGTCCGGAGCGTTGTCGCGGATGTACTCCTGCGGCTTGGTGTAGGGCACCACAAAGAGGTTGGTGCTGCCGGTATAGGGGGTGATCCGCTGGGCCAGCGCCTTGACTTTCAGTTTTGCGCGCTCCGAAGTATACGGAGGGGACGCAAAATGGATGTGGTCGAGGCCGAGACCGCGCTTTGCCATCCGGTACGCCGCCACCGGGCTGTCGATGCCGCCGGAGAGCATATTGAGGGCGCGGCCGGAGGTTCCCACCGGAAGGCCGCCCTCACCCTGTATTTTCGGGCCGTGGATATACGCGCCGTAATCGCGGATCTCCACGATGACCTTGAACTGCGGGTTCTTGACGTCCACCCGCAGGTAGTTGTGCTTGCCCAGCAGGTAAGCGCCCAGCTCCCGCATCAGCTCAGGGCTGGTCATGGGGAAAGTCTTGTCCGAGCGGCGGGCCTCCACCTTGAAGGTCTTGATGCCATGGAGACTGTCGCCCAGATAGTCCTCGGCGGTCTGGCAGATGGTGTCAAAGTCCTTCTCGCAGACCACGGCGCGGCTGAGCGCGGCGAGACCGAACACCTTGCTCACCCGCTCAAAGGCGAGGTCCATGTCGATGTTGTCCTCCTCCGGCTCCATGTAAAAGGTGGACTGGGTGCAGTAGACGCGGAACTTGCCCACCGTCTTGAGGCGGTAGCGCAGGATCTTCATCATCGTCGATTCGAACTGGTTGCGGTTGAGGCCCTTCAGGGACATCTCGCCCTGATAGCCCATAATGACTTCTCGCATAGTAGTTACTCCTGATATTATGTTGTGCGTTCGTCGGTGTTCCGGGAGCTTCTCCGAGGACCGTCCGCTGGGGTGGGACCCTGTTGCCGAAGGCAATAGGGCGGGCGATGGAATGGCCCGATTCGTGTCCGAGGAGAAAGCTCCCGGAACGCGCCCCTTACTTTCTGATTCTCTGCAAATGCTTCATGCCGTCCTCAAAGCGCTCGAGGAAAGCATCCACATCCTCCGGGGTGTTGTCGGCACAGAAGGACACCCGGATGGCCGTATCAATGGCCAGCGGGTCGCGGCCCATCGCCGCCAGCGTGTGGCTGGGCTGTCCCCTGCCGCAGGCGCTGGCCGACGAGACATAGATCTGCTTCTCCGACAGCCACGCCAGCATGGTCTCGCTCTTGATGCAGTTCTCGCTGAAGTTCAGCACCTCCGGCACCGCCCCCGCCGGGCTGTTGATCTCCACCTCCGGGAAGATGGAAAGGCCGGCGCGCAGACGGTCGTTGAGGGCACGCATGGCCTTGTCGCGGCTCCGGATGCTGCCCGCAAGGCGGGTGGCCGCGGCGGCGAGGCCCATCGCGTAGGGCAGGTTCTCGGTGCCGGGGCGGAGGCCGCGCTCCTGCTCGCCGCCGAGGTAAGGCGGCTGGAACGCCTGCACCAGCCGGTCGCTCAGATAGAGGGCACCGACGCCCTTGGGCGCGTGGATCTTGTGGCCGCTGACCGCCATCGTGTCGATGTTTTCCAGCTTGATGGGCACCCGCATCCACGCCTGCACCGCGTCCACATGGACGATGGTGCGGCTGTTGCGGCGCTTGACCTCCGCGGCCAGACGCTCCACATCGTTGCGGGTGCCGATCTCGTTGTTGACCATCATGCAGGCCACGAGGATGGTGTTCTTGTCCACCGCTTCCAGCATCCTGCCCATGTCCAACGTGCCGTCAGGCTGCGGGGCCACCACAGTGACATGATAGCCCTGCGCGGCCAGACGCTCCAGCGGGCGCTGGACGCTGGGGTGCTCGAAGCCCGACACCACGATGCCCTTGCCGAAGGTGCGGGTCTGGGCCGCGCCCAGAAGGGCCAGATTGTTGCCCTCGCTGCCGCAGGAGGTGAAGTACAGCTCCTTCGACTTGCAGCCCAGCGTGCGGGCCACAGCAGCGCGGGCCGCGTTCAGGGCCTCTTCGCTCCGCGCTCCCGGGGCGTAGAGGCTGGACGGATTGGCCCAGTGCTCCCGCATGGCCTTGTCTATCACGTCTGCCACCTCGGGAGCGACGATGGTGGTGGCGGCGTTGTCCAGATAATGCAGTTCTGGATTTTGCAGCATAATTTCATTCCTGCCTTTTGTGCATAAAATATCAGATTAAGTATACCACAAAGTTCCGCAGAACGCAAAATATTCGTGCAGCAAAAAAGGGGCCGCCCCCTTGCGGGGCAGCCCCTTTCAGCAGCTTGCGATTTGGGTTCAGACGTTCTCGTTTGCCTTCTGCAGCCAGATGCTACCGATGTCCAGCGCATTGTACAGGCCGTTCTTGGTGGTCTGACGGGCCACGCGGGCCTCACGGGGCTTGGATTCATCGGTAGAGAGCAGCTGCAGATGGACCTTGTCTGCCACATCCACGCCGCCCACCGTCTTGGTGGACTGGATCTGCAGATAAAGCACATACGGGTCGGTCATACAGCCATAATACAGCTCATTGTCCTTGCGGACGAGGGGCTTGCCTTTATAAGTCAATTTCGGAGTAAATGGCATCGTGAAAGCCTCCCTATCATATTTGATTCACTTTAGTATATCATATTTACAATAGGAAACGCAAGGGCAGGCCCCCTGAATATGGGAATTTTTCCTCACGGGTTGCACGGGCCGGAGCGGTGCTGTATAATAGGGGTGAAAGCTATCGTTCCGCCACAGGAGGACATTATGGCAGATTATCAGGAATATCGCCGCCGCATCCTTCACCGGCGCTGGCGCAGGGTGTTCATCACCGCCGCGCTGCTCATCCTTTTGGTGCTTCTGGCCGCTGTAGGCATCCTCTGGAAGCGTCTCCACCGTGAGCCGTCCCCCAATACCGCCCAGCAAGGCCCCACCATCCTGCAGCAGGAGCTGACCGGCAGCGAGTGGAACACCATCAGCTACACTCCGGCCCGCCGCCTCAACGTCCAGACCCTCGATAACGGCATGACCGCGATGGATTTCCGCCTTGCAGCCCAGACCGCCAGCCCCGCCGTGGAGCGGAGCAGCTTTTCGGACGTCAGCTTCTTGGGTGACAGTCTGACGCAGGGGATGCAGCTGTACGACACCGGCCTGCCCAACGCCCATTTTTGCGCCTACAAGGGCGTCGGCCCCAACGCCGTCGTCAACAACACCACCTGCCGCCGGGCCGACGGCGAAAAGGAGATCCCGATGGAGGCGCTGGCCTCCCAGCAGCCCCGGGCGCTCTACATCCTGCTGGGCACCAATGTGCTCACCGCCGACAACGACTATTCCAGCTTCCTCACCTACTATCGGCTGATGCTGGATATGATCTCGCAGGCGCTGCCCAACACGAAGATCTACGTCCAGTCCATCACCCCCGTCCGGCCTGAAGTGAGCCAGAAGTCCCCCGGCCTCTACAAACAGCGCCTGTGTGAGATCAACGACGCCCTCTCGGCCATCGCACTGGAAAAGGGCTGCACCTTCCTGAACCTCTGGGAGGCACTGGCCGACGAGAACGGCGACCTGATCGCCGAATACGCCCAGCCGGACGGCTACCATCTGCTGCCCGCCGGGTATGACGCATGGGTGGAGTACCTCTGCACCCACACCTGACCGAACCATAAACATAAATGAGAGATGCTGCCCCCAGAGCTTTCCGAGGCTTTGCTTTGCCCGGTCTGCTCCGGGGCAGCATATTTTTTTCGGGGTGTAACTGGGCCGAAAACGCTGCAGGCAAAGCAATGCAGCCCCCTCGGCCTCAACAAAAAGAAAAGCACCGTACTTCCTGCGAAGTACCTGTCTCTTATACACATCTCCGAGCCCACGAGACCGTACTAGATCTCG
>ERZ1027014.392-NODE-392-length-22860-cov-11.126244_pt1 | contig 22860 bp, 18 predicted proteins | sample MGYA00519287_ERZ1027014 | MGnify/ENA primary metagenome ERZ1027014 (study PRJEB26926, sample SAMN06164698) | human gut metagenome | biome: ENVO:00009003; feature: ENVO:2100002; material: ENVO:00002003 | host: Homo sapiens | place: USA | collected 2012 ...
TATCGCATGCTCCGGGAGTTCGTGGATTTTGCCAATGTATTTAACTAACTTTCCAGTTACAGCAGTTGCTTCAGCATCTGGTTGACGCTGGCGGGATCTGCCTTGCCTTTCATGGCCTTCATGGTCTGGCCTACCAGGAAGCCGATGGCTTTCTCCTTGCCGTTGTGGTAATCCTCGACAGACTGGGAATTAGCGGCAATGACTTCCTCCACGACTTTACGCAATGCACTTTCGTCATTGACGGTCTTCAGTCCCTTCTCCTCCACATACTGTTCGGGATCTACATCTTCCTCAAACATCACCTGGAAAACTTCCTTCGCCACGGAGGAATTGATCACTTTGCCATCCACCAGCGTGATCAGCCTGCTCAGATGCTCCGGTGAGAAACGGATGTCCTCCGGCTCCATCTCTTTTTCTTTTAACAGGCGCATAGTCTCCACCATCAGCCAGTTGGACACCTTCTTGGGCTGGCTTCCCAGTGCCACGGAAGCTTCAAAGATATCTGCCAGATGCTTGGAGCCGGTGATGATATCGATATCATATTCCGGAATATCATATTCTTCCTTGTAACGCTTCATCTTCTCGGTGCGGAATTCCGGCTGTCTGCTGCGGATGCTATCCATCCACTCATCGCTGATATAGACCGGTACCAGGTCGGGATCCGGAAAATAACGATAGTCCTGTGCATCCTCCTTGGAACGCATGGCGTAGGAATATTCCTTATTATCATCCCAGCGTCTGGTCTCCTGAATGACCTCTTTGCCGGCCTCCAGCAGATCGATCTGTCGCTCCCGCTCCCCCTGAATGGCTCTGGCGATGGCCTTGAAGGAATTCAGGTTCTTCATCTCGGTACGGGTTCCGAACTTTTCCGCTCCCACTTCTCTCACGGACAGATTGACATCGGCACGCATGGAGCCTTCCTGAAGCTTACAGTCGGACGCTCCCAGATACTGGATCAGCAGACGTAATTTTTCCAAATAGGCAATGACCTCCTCCGCGCTGCGCATATCCGGCTCGGATACGATCTCGATCAGAGGCACACCGGAGCGGTTGTAGTCCACCAGTGTGCAATCTTCCCAGTCGTCATGCACCAGTTTACCGGCATCCTCCTCCATGTGGATCTCGTGGATACGCACCGGCTTCGTGTAAGCGTTGCCGTTCTCTCCCGCTACCTCGATTTCAACCGAGCCATTCCTGCAGATGGGCAGATACAACTGAGAGATCTGATAGTTTTGAGGGTTATCGGGATAGAAATAATTTTTTCTGTCAAATTTGCAATACTGTGTAATGGTACAATTCGTCGCAAGGCCTACTGCCACCGCATATTCTACCACCTGCTTATTCAGCACGGGAAGAGATCCCGGCATACCGGTACATACCGGGCAGGTGTGGGTGTTGGGTCTGCCGCCGAACGCCGTGGAACAGCCGCAGAATATTTTCGTCTTCGTGGCAAGCTCTACATGCACTTCCAGACCAATTACTGTTTCATATTGTTTTGCCATGTCGCTTACCTCCTCTGCTCATAGGTATATGCTGCACGGATCAGTGTCTTCTCTTTGAAGCAGTCACCGATCAGCTGCATGCCGATAGGCAGGCCTTGGGAATCCGTACCGCAGGGAACGCTGATACCGGGCAGTCCCGCCAGGTTGATGGAGATGGTGTAGATATCTCCCAAATACATCTTGATGGGATCCGCCAGACTGCTGCCCAGCTTCGGTGCGGTAGTGGGTGCCACCGGTCCTAAGATCACATCGTATTTTGCAAAAGCTTCGTCAAAAGCCTTCTTGATCAATGCTTTCACACGGAGTGCCTTCAGGTAATAAGCATCATAATAACCGGAGCTTAATACAAAGGATCCCAGCATGATACGACGCTTTACCTCGGGGCCAAAGCCCTGCGAACGACTTCTCTTGTACATGGTGTGCAGGTCCTCCGCATCCTGTGCACGGTAACCGTATTTTACACCGTCGAAACGCTCGAGATTGGAACTTGCCTCTGCAGCCGCGATCGTATAATAAGTGGGGATCGCATAGTCTACCAGACTTAAGTCGAACTCCTCCACTTCTGCACCCTGCGCTTTCAACACTTCCGCTGCTGCCAGTACCGCATCCCTGACCTCGGGATCCAGTCCTTCCCCGAAATAGTCTCTGGGAATACCAATCTTCATTCCCTTCACATCCGCTACCAGTGCGGAGGTGAAATCTGTGTTCTCCCGCTTCATGGAAGTGGAGTCCTTAGGGTCATGGGAGGTGATGGCCTCCAGTACGGTGGCACAGTCCGTCACGTCCTTCGTCAGCGGTCCGATCTGGTCCAGAGAGGAACCATAAGCAATCAGTCCGTAACGGGATACAGTTCCATAGGTGGGCTTCATGCCGACGACTCCGCAATAGGATGCGGGCTGTCGAATGGAACCGCCGGTATCGGAACCCAGTGCTGCAAAGCATTCTTCCACTGCCACTGCCGCTGCAGAGCCGCCGGAGGAACCGCCGGGCACATGCTCCGGGTTTCTGGGATTCTTTGTCACTCCGTAATAAGAAGTCTCCGTGGTGCTGCCCATGGCAAACTCATCCATATTGGTCTTGCCCAGGATCACTGCGCCTGCCTTTTCCAGATTCAGCACTGCTTCCGCACTGAAGGTCGGCACAAAATTCTCTAAGATTTTAGAAGAGCAGGTAGTCAGGGTTCCCTCGGTGCACATATTGTCTTTGATAGCAAAGGGAACCCCGGCCAGAGGCCCGGTCAGTTCGCCCGCTTCGATTTTTTTCTGTACTTCCGCTGCCTGCTGCAATGCCTTTTCCCGTTCTACGGTCACATAGCAGTGGTAGGTATCTTCGCTGGCTGCGATCTTATCCAGAACGGCCTGCGTGGCTTCCACCGACGTAGTCTTACCTTCCCGGATCGCCTTAGCCAGCTCTACTGCTGTCAGGGATAAAATATCCATATCCATTCTCCTTTTTTAATGTCTGACGGAAAACCATTACCGCCTAAATGCTGTAACCAGATGATAAAGCGGTATTCTACCCGATTTCTAATCGAAAGTCCAAGGCTTTTGACATTAATCAAAAGTCCTTGGTACCACAAACATGTTGTCCTTCTCGCCGGGTGCATTGGCCAGGGTCTGTTCACTCTCATCCCCATTGGTCACCACATCCTCACGGAAGACATTCTGAACCGGGAATACATGAGACATAGGTTCCACTCCCGTTGTATCCAGTTCACTCAATTTGTCGATATAGTCCAGCATTCTGCCCATATCCTTTTTCGCCGCTTCCTTCTCTTCATCAGAAAGCTCAAGTTTTGCCAGAATGCCTACATATTCTATGGTCTCGTCACTGATCACGTTCGCCATACTAATTTCCATTCCTTTCCTGTTCTTTCCGCACTAATCTCTCACTTTAATGTGTACCTCACGCAGCTGCTGTTCCGTCACTTCGCCGGGAGCCCCGCACATCAGATCCTGTGCATTGCCGTTCATAGGGAAAGCGATCACCTCACGGATGTTATCCTCGTTCCGAAGCAGCATGATCATACGATCCACGCCGGGAGCCATTCCCGCATGAGGGGGAGCTCCGAACTGGAATGCCTGATACAGTGCTCCGAACTTGGTCTTTAATGTCTCTTCGTCATAACCTGCGATGGCGAAAGCTTTTTTCATGATCTCGATGTCATGGTTACGTACTGCGCCGGAGGAGAGTTCCACACCGTTGCATACGATGTCGTACTGATAAGCCAGGATCTCCAGCGGATCCATGGTGTTCAGTGCTTCCAGACCGCCCTGGGGCATAGAGAACGGATTGTGGGTGAATCCGATCTGCTTCGTCTCGGGATCCAGCTCAAACATCGGGAAATCGTTCACATAGCAGAAACGGTAAGCATTCTTCTCGATCAGATCCAGCTTCTCGCCCAGCTCAGTACGGATATGACCGGCATAGTAGTTCGCCTTATCCTCTTTGTCCGCAATAAAGAAGATGGTATCTCCGGCAGAAAGTCCTGCCATTTCTGCCAGTTCTCCCTTCATCTCTTCGGGAATAAATTTATCGATGGGTCCCTTGTAGCTCATATCCTCTGCCACTTCGAGATAACCAAGTCCACCCATACCAAGAGAAGTTGCAAAGCTTAGCAGCTTCTCATGGAAGCCTTTGGACATCTCCGCATGTACCTTGATGGCACGGACGGTTCTGCCGATAAACGGCTTAAACGTACATCTCTGGAAGAACTCCGTCACATCCATAATTCTCAAAGGATTGCGCAGATCCGGCTTGTCACAGCCGAACTCCAGCATGGCCTGTTTGTAACTGATAATAGGGAACGGTGTCTCAGTGATCCTGCTGCCTTCGGGAGCAAATTTCTCAAAGGTATCATGCAATACTTCCTCACCGACCTCGAAGACATCCTCCTGAGTCACGAAGCTCATCTCGAAATCCAGCTGATAGAACTCTCCGGGAGATCTGTCTGCTCTGGCATCCTCATCACGGAAGCAGGGAGCGATCTGGAAATACTTATCGAAGCCGGAAGCCATAAGCAGCTGCTTATACTGCTGCGGTGCCTGGGGCAGCGCATAGAATTTTCCTTTAAATTTTCTACTGGGAACAATATAGTCTCTGGCGCCCTCGGGAGAAGAAGCACACAGGATCGGGGTCTGGATCTCCAAAAATCCCATGTCCGTCATCTTCTGACGCAGATAACTGATCACCTTGGAACGAAATACAATGTTGTCCTTTACTTTTGCATTTCTAAGGTCAAGATAACGATATTTTAATCTCACATCTTCCCGGATCTCTTTAGACGTCTGGATCTCGAAAGGAAGCTGTTTATATACTCTTCCCAACACATCGATCTTGTGTGCTTCCAGTTCGATGGTGCCGGAAGGAATCTTCGGGTTGTAGGTTTCTTCGTCTCTGTGCTCCATGAGACCGGTTATGGACAGGCACATTTCCTTGGTGATGCCCTTTAAAAGCTCCGGCTTACGGATGACCACCTGTAATACACCGTACATATCCCGCAGATCGATAAAGGATACGCCGCCGTGGTCACGGATGTTCTCCACCCAGCCTGCCACCTGCAAAGTCTGTCCGATCTGCTGTTCACTGATCTCTTTCATTGTTAAATCTCTGTACATATCGCACCTCCTGTTATATAGTGTCCCGAATGTGCGCTCCCTGTACAGCTTATTTTTGAATACAAAAAGCCCCGGGACATGTTAAAACATATCCCGGGACGAATCATCTAATCCGTGGTACCACCCGAATTGACAGGCGCCTTTGCCTATCCACTCTTGTCACTTAACGCGTGCAACGTGTCATCCTAGCTGCATGTGATATTCTGCAGTTCAGATCACCTGCTCCGGAGTGTTCCCTTCGCCAGCTTCCGCAAACAGCGCTCTCAGTCGGTGACGCTGTATTCCTGTCGTTTCCCTTGGCAAGAGTCTCTTTCATAGCATTTACAAAATAGTTTTTCAACTTAGGTTTATAATATTCGCACAAATCAAATCTGTCAAGCGTTTTTTCATTGTAACAGTTCAGCCATGGACATATCCGAGCGCAAAAATCATGCTTGCATGATTTTTCGAACGAATATGTTCATGAGATGAGCGCCGGTTTATGAGCAAAGGTAGTCACGAAGTGACGGAAAGCGTGTCAACGCGACTTTGCGAATGGCGCGGGCTGAACGGAAGATTAGTTGCTGCAACTTTAGTTGCTGCAACTTTAGTTGCATGCACTCTTGAACTGATTCCAGATCTCCGCATGCAGATCCTCTGCCTCCTGGGAGATATTCTGCACGATCTCGCCCTCCGCTGCATCTTCCGGCAATACGATCATTTTCTTCATGTCGTCGGAAATATACGCTTCCGCAGCTTTGTTGGTGCAGTAGTAGCCGATATACTCATAGCATTTCGCCGCATTCTCAGGATCGTTGATATAGTCCAAAAATGCATAAGCCGCATCTGCATTGGGTGCCTGGGAAGGTATAAATCCGGCCATGATGCCGAAGCCCAGTCCCTCCTTGGGATATACCACTTCCAGATCCGGTCTCGCCTGCAGTGCCGCAGATACCTGGGAAGTATACAGGAACGCTGCTGCCACCTCGCCGCTGATCAGATAATCCTGCGTATTATTGTCATTGATCACACGGATATTGGGAGCCAGACTCAGAAGCTTCTCTCCTGCTGCCCGGATCACATCCAGATCCTCGGTGTTGAAAGATTCTCCCATGGTCTTTAAGGTGATGCCGTCGATAACACGATAGTTTGCCGTCAGTGCCACGTTATTTTCCAGTGCCGGATTCCACAGATCCTCATAGCTTGTGATCTTCACATCCGTCAGTCCCGGATCGTATACGATCAGAGGAATGCCCGCTCCGTAGGGCACGGTATATTCGTTCTTCGGGTCATAGAACTGAGACATAAATACAGGATTCAGGTTATCATAAGTACTGATCCTGGAAGTATCCAGCTTCTGAGCCAGGCTCTCCTGAATGGCCAGCTCAATGATATAGTCATCCGCAATGACCAGATCGTAATCACCGCCCTTGGTTTCTTCCAGCTTCGCCAGCATATCCTCATCATAGTCAAAATTAGAATAATTGATACGGATACCGGTCTCTTTTTCAAAACCATCTAAAATCTCCTGGGGGAACATGCCGTCCCAGGTATAGAGATTCAGTTCTCCCTTATCTTCTTTACCGCCTGCTCCACAGCCGGTAAACAACGTGGCCAGCATGGTCGCTGCCAACAGCATTGCCAACTTTTTCTTCATAATCTCCTCCTTCGATACAGTTCTCCTGCATCATCTGCTATACATTTTTATGTTGTTACTTATCCGCAATTGCATTTGCGGAATCGTTCTTTCCTCATTTTCCCCCGGCAGCTTTCTCTACAGCTGTCTGCGACTTACGTCCCAGCACATACGCCCCCGCCAGACACAACAATATCACAAACAGCATGACCGTGGCAAGTGCATTGATCTCCGGTGTCACACCGGTCTTTAATTTCGTGTAGATCTTCACCGGCAGGGTATTGACCTTCGGTCCAGTGACAAAAATACTGATCACCACATCGTCGAAGGACATGGCAAATGCAAGCAGCACTCCCGACAGGATCGCCGGAAGAATCTGTGGCAGGATCACATCCCTAAATACCTGCCACTTCGTAGCTCCCAGATCCAGCGCCGCCTCTTCCAGAGACCGGTCCATTCCCACCAGTCTCGCCCGTACCATAGTGAACACATAGGGCACACAGAACGTGGTATGGGCGATCACCAGCGTGACCATACCAAAGGGCAGTCCCATCAGGGAAAATACGGACAAAAATACCATGCCCAGAATGATCTCCGGGATCATGATGGGGAGTGTGGACACATAGGCCACGGCATCGTCCAATTTCCGTTTTCTGCGGCTCATCCCCAGCGCTCCCGAAGTGCCGATCAACACCGCAAAGGCACAGCTAAGTACCGCAAGGATCAGGCTGTTAATCAGTGCTTCCCCCAGATCTCTGTCCCGGAACAACTCCCGGTACCATTTCAGGGAAAAACCCTCCCACACAGAGGTCAGTTTGGAAGCATTGAAGGAATACACCACCGTCAGCAGGATTGGAATATAGGTCAGCACCGTAATCACCGCCACATATACAAAGGGCCATTTTTTCTTTTTCATACGCTACATCATCCCTTCCAGCTGTGAGGTTCCGGTGATCTTGCGGTACAGGCGGATCATCACGGAAGTCAGTATCATCAACACCGCAGACAGCGCCGCCGCAAAGGGCTGATTCCGTCCCTTGGTGATCTGTTCCTGAATCACACTGCCCACCAGCACGATCTTATTGCCGCCCAGGATATCCGCTATGAAAAACAGTCCCATGGACGGAATAAAGGACAGCACCACGCCGGACAAAAGTCCCGGCAGCGTCAACCGGAAGCTGACGGTCCAGAAGGCTTTCCACGCCGAGGCTCCCAGATCTCTGGAGGCTTCCACCAGAGAGGCATCCAGCTTCTCCGCACTGGAATACACCGCCAGGATCATAAACGGCAGCAGGGAATAGATCATTCCCACCACCACCGCCGGATAGGTGTAGAGCAGCTTCAACGGCTGCTTCGTCAGGTGCAGCCCCATCAGGATCTTATCCAGTACACCATTGCTGCGAAAGACAATAATCCAGCCGTACAGGCGGATCAGCGCACTGGTCCAGAACGGGATCATGATGAGTAGCAGCATCCTGCGCTTCCAGACAGCGTTCATTTTCGCCATGAAATAGCCGTACGGATACCCGATCAGTGCCACGAAAAAGGTGGCGGTAAATGCCAGCTTCAGAGACTGCCAGAAAGTATCCAGATACAGCGGTTCCAATATTCTTTTGTAATTGTCCAACGTGAACGTAAAGTCCACACCCCAGACCTGTGCTCTCTGCAAAAAGCTCAAAAGGAACAGATACAGGATCGGCAGAGCCACGAACAGAATCGTGAACACATACATAGGGATCATCAGTCCGACATTCCCGCTTCTCCTGCGGCTGTTACTTGTGATTTTCGTCTTTGTCATTATCTATTACCTTTACTGCGTCTTTCGCATCCCAGCCGATCTTCACCTTCTGTCCCGGCTGTAAGTCATTGTCGATTCCATAGCGGCTGGCGGTCAGAGTCTGTCCGTCCGGCAGACGGAACAAAATGCGTAACTGCCCTCCGGCAAAGCTTTTTTCCACCACCACAGCTTCCCGGGTGCAGACAGTCTCTCCGTCCATCAGAATGTTTTCCGAGCGGATGGCAAACGTCTCTCCTCCCAGACGGAGGATATTGGCATTTCCCACGAAATCCGCCACATAGCTGGTCTTCGGCTGATAATACACCTCATTGGGTGTCCCCAACTGTTCCAGCACGCCTTCATGCACGACGCCGATGCGGTCGGACATGTTGATAGCCTCTTCCTGATCATGGGTGATATAGATAAAAGTGATCCCCAGACGCTTCTGCAGCCGTTTCAATTCCAGCTGCATCTGTCTGCGCAGCTTCAGATCCAGTGCTCCCAGCGGTTCATCTAACAGCAATACTTTCGGCTCATTGATCACCGCTCTGGCAATGGCAATGCGCTGCTTCTGTCCGCCGGACAGCTGATCCGGCATCCGTTTTCCGTACTCTTCCAGCTGGACCAGACGAAGTGCCTGCTCCACTCTCTCTGCAATCTCTGCCTTGGGAACTTTTCGGATCTTCAATCCATATCCTACGTTGTCCGACACATTCATATGCGGAAACAGGGCATAATTCTGGAACACCGTATTGACATCCCGTTTGTTCGGCTCACGGTTCGTAATGTCCTGTCCTTCCAGGATCACCTGTCCGACATCCGGCAGTTCCAACCCCGCAATAATACGCAGCGTCGTGGTCTTGCCGCAGCCAGAAGCTCCCAACAGGGTAATAAATTCTCCCTGTGCCACCTCCAGATCAATGCCTTTTAATACTTCTGTATTGTCAAATGATTTCCGGATCTGCCGAAGTTGTAATATACTTTCGCCCATGCACCGGCTCCTTTCCTCATTTTCATATATCATTTTTGATACAGATTCTACCGTATTTTTTTATCTCAGTCAATCCTTTATCCCCAGGCAATAAAAACGCTAAAAACAGGCTGCCGGCTTCAGAGCCGCCAGAATATCAGGCATTAAAAAATGCCAAGCCACAGGTTTTCATCCTGGGCTCAGCACCATATTTTACAACTCAACAACCCGGTCATTCACCTGTGTAAAGCTGCCTCCGTCCATATTTTTACGTACAAAGGGAACCCCCCTGCGCACATAGTATACATTATCCTGAAGCAGGGCATCCGGATTCTCTGACGGGCTGATCGTACCACCGAGATCATCATAGCTGATATTATCGCGGAAGGTATTATGGATCGCCTCCTGCAGACAGAACATCACACAGCCGCCTTCATTCTGCCTGCTGTAATTGGATTCATACACCGTTCCGTCCCCGGAATCCGCATCATATGCCATGCCGTCCTGATTGAGTCTGGTGTCCGTGACTTCATTATAACGAAACAGGGCATCCTTGCATTTCCAGGGCCAGATCCCGGCTGCCACTTTTCCCATCCGGTCACCCGGCTCGCAATAGATCCGGTCATTGATCTCGCAGGCCACAGAGTCTGCCATATTATGCTCCACCAGAGGACGCAGGGCATACATCGGCGTGATCCCATCCCCACCGGCCTCTTTTACATAATTATTCCGTATCTGCATATTTTCATGTCCATAGTTCAGAAAAACGGCTTCCGTAAGCTCTGCCCCCCGGAACTTATCATGGGCATAGGTATAGCCTGCTGCAATTCCCCAGCGGCTGACCCGGTGCACGAAGCATCCTTCAATAACGATATCCCGATACCGTGCCACACCCGTCAGCTCCTCACATTCCGGGCGGAGCGCTGTCATATAGATCCCACCGTTGTTCATGTGTTTATCGTAGACATTCCCATGGACATCATGGATCCACAGATTCCTAAGTGTAATGCCGCTCCGCACCCCTTTGTCCTTAGCTGCCACAGCCACACCGGTACGGTTCATTTTCTCACCCAAGCTATAACGCTCTCCCGGGATCATGCTGCCTTCATTCGTGATCTCCAGATCCTCGACCACAATATGCTCTGCATCGTACAAAAGCACTGCGGAAGATACATAGCCGTGATACACATGCGTAGGTGCATCCAGCGGGGTCCCATAATCCTGATACCAGATCCCCTGTCCGCAGGCATCGATCCGCGGCGGTGCATCTGCTGTGCCGTACGCTCCGATCACGATCGGTGCCTCTTTCGTACCGCTGTCTGTCACATGCAGATATTGTCCGTAAAATACACTGCCCCGCTCCAGCAGGACACGGTCGCCCGGCTGCAGGTGTCTTCGATTGACAGCAGACAGACTGGCAAACGCCGTACTGCATGTGCGTCCGTCATTTTCATCACTGCCTGTTCTCTGACTCACATAATATGTCGCAGATAAGCCTGTCATATGCATCCTCCCGTAACCGTTTCTCAATGATCTGTGACACCTCCTCATAGGTAAAATAATCCCCATGATAGCGTCCGAACAGATCTCTATTCTGTTCGTAAAAATCCCGTTTCTCCTGCTCCGTGAAATCCGGGCAATAACCACCTTCCCGGACCTTCTCACACGGCTGCACAAAATCCAGCTTCAGGCGGGTCAGCTCATATTGCAGATACGCCGGTGCGGAAAAATAATGCGGTCCGTAGAACCGCTGTCCTTCCTGTTCCATTCTCCGCAGCTCTTCATTGTGCTTCTGTCGTCGGGTCTCCAGACCCTCCATGGTGGGATCCTCGATCAGGCCCATTCTATGCGCCAAAAGGAAGGCTCCCTGAGCCTTCCTGATATGCGCCTGTGTCATAGTTTCCTGTTTTTGCATTTTCTGTTGCATTATTTCACTGCTCCCGTAATTCCATTTGCAAAGCTCTTCTGTAAACACAGGAAGATGATCGCTGTAGGAAGTGTACAGATCAATACTCCCAGCATCAGCATACCATAATCCACACTGTATCCACTCTTCAGATTGGCTACTAACATCGGCATGGTGATCGCCTTGCTGTCCTGTAAAATGATCGTCGGCCACAGATAATTATTCCACGCATTCATAAATGTAACCGTCATCGCCGCTCCATAGGTAGATTTCATCACCGGGATGAACATCCGGAAGAAAATCTGTATTTCGCTCAGACCTTCCAGTCTGGCAGCCTCGATAATATCATGAGGGAAAGAACGTGCCGCCTGTCTGAAAAGCATGATCATAAACGGAGTCGAGATGGATGGCAGTGCCAGTGCGATCCAGGTATTTACCAGCTTCCAGGAGGTAAACATCTTGAACAGGGGGATCATGATCGCTACGAACGGAAGCATCATTGCCAGCAGCAGAATACTCATCAGAATATCCTTGCCCTTATCATGATAGATCTCAAATCCATAACCGGCAATGGAACAGATCAGCAGTGTCACAACCGTGATCACGATCGCATTGCGGAAGGAATTAAACATTGCAAGTCCGAGATTCTGCATGTCGACCAGGGTCTTGAAATTCTCGATCATATAGGTACCCGGGATCAAGCGTCCTCTTACCACATCAATACTCTGGTTAGTCGCGCCGCACAGCATATAATACAGCGGAAATGCTGACAGAAAACTTGCTATCACTAAGATCGTGTAGGAAATCATTTGTTTGAATTTAGTCACGTTTGTCACCCACCTTCATCTGAATTGCAGACAGAACCGCTACCATCACAAGTATGCATACAGACAACGCTGCCGCATAATTAAATTTCGGTGTCTCCACAAAGGAGATATTGTAGATGTAATGCGCCAATGTCATTGTAGATTTTCCGGGACCGCCTGCTGTCAGGTTCATAGACTCATCGAACAGCTGCAGTGTTCCCGAAGTAGACATGATCGCCGTCATCAGAATGGTCGGCTTTAACAACGGTATCGTGATCTTCATAAACTGCTGGAACGGTGTCGCGCCGTCGATGTAGCTTGCCTCATATACAGAATAATCGATATTCTGTAATCCTGCCAGATAGAATACCATATTATATCCGGTCCATCTCCAGATCAGTGCGATCACGATGACCCAACGCGCCGGCCATGTACTCTGGAACCAGTCCACAGAAGACAGTCCGATGGCCATCAGCACTCTGTTGACCACTCCATCCGGAGCAAACAATGACTTAAATATCATGGAATAAGATACCAGTGACGTTGCACACGGAAGAAAGATCAAAGTGCGGAAAATACCTTTCCCTTTTATCTTAGGATTATTCAGCAGCTGCGCCAGCATCAGTGCGAGCACAAGCATGATCGGTACCTGAATCACAAAATAAAAGAAGGTATTGAACAAGCATTGCTGGAATGTTTTATCCTTGAAGATTCTGGCATAATTCGCTACACCATTAAAGACTCCTCCTGTCTTCCGGAAAGAAAGAAGGATGGCCTGTGACATCGGATAGAAACAAAATACAAATATTAAAATCGATGCCGGGAGCAGGAATGCCCATCCGGTCAGATTATGCCTTTTTTCCAAACTTAATTTTGCTTTCTTCTTTTCCATGTTTCTCTCCTACAACAGTACCGGGAACGCACTGCTGCACCCCCGGTACTATCCAGTTTCCATACTCTGGTGATTATTCAGCGATATTAAACTCTACGGTATCCTGAGCGTTTTTGATCTCTGTATCGATATCAGCGTTCTTCTGGACAACGTTGGTGATTGCATCTGTCAGTGCGCTTCTGATGTCAGAGTAGTATGCACCGTAGTCAATTCCGGGAACATGTCCGGCGAACTCTACGATATCCTTGTACACTGCCTGACCGCCGTAGAACTCATTGCCCTCATTATAGGTCTCAGACTGTGCTGCGGGCAGGTAACTTGCGATCGCTCCTGCATTTACCAGCAGATCATCGTATAAATCTACATCCGCACCAAAGGTAGCGTTCAGGAAATCAAATGCCAGATCGGTATTTTTGCAGTTAGAAGATACTGCCCAGCTTGCACCACCGCAGTTAGCGTAGTTGGTTGCGCCTTCTACATCATCTAACTTAGGCATATTCACGATTGCCCATTTACCTGCCTGATCCTCTGCTGCCTGAATGGAGGACATGATCCAGCAGCCCTGGATAACGCCTGCAGCAGTACCCTTGTTCATGGAAGCGATATACTGATCCCAGTCGGTATAATCTGCCATGATTCCTTCATCGATCAGCTGCTTATAGGTCTCGATTGCTTTCTTCAGTGCTGCGTTGTCAACCAGTGTCACCTTTCCATCCACCATGGGAGAAGCGCCTGCAGACTGTAACATCTCGATCACAATCTCAGAACCGCCGGAGCAGGTCAGCATGGGAACATCATTCGCAGCCATTACCTTCTTGGACAGCTCCATGAACTCAGACCATGTGGTATCCTTGAAATCTTCTACCTTAAGGCCTGCTGCTTCTACCATATCGGAACGGATCGCCATGATGGTAGCACCATTATCAAAAGGAATACCATAATGTGTTCCATCTACAGTGGAGTCAGCCAGCTTACCCATGGAAAACTGGGAGAAATCAATTCCGCAGTCATCCAGTGCTGTGAAGATTCCGGGATAATTGGTTGCATTTTTGTGGAAGGAATAATCCTGCATCAGGAAGATATCAGGTAAAGTGCTGTAATCACCTGCTTCAGCCGCTGTGATCAGAGCAGTCTCGATATCGCTATATACCTTCTCCTGAATGTCTAACTTGAAGTTGGGATGATCCACCTGATATGCCTTCTCTGCCTGCTTCATTGCATAGACATTGAAGTTAGGATCCCAGCACCATACGGTCAGTGTCTCGTCTTCTGCGGAAACAGTCGTTTCTGCTGCTGCCTCTGTTTCCTTGGATGTCTCGCTGGGTGCTGCGCTCTGCACATCATTGCCGGCAGGCTTGCTGCCACATCCGGTCAGCATGGACATAGCCATTGCCGCTACTAAGAGCACGCTTAATACTTTCTTTTTCATCTTAAATAACCTCCTTATACTTGTAAAGTACTACCTTATAAAATATGAAACGCCTTTTGCCTTCCATAAGTTACCTGTCTTCCATATCGTCCACCCAACGCATTTCGCCGGGTTTCAGATCCAACACATATGCACATTTTCCTTTGATATACAGCTCTGTGTGCTGTGCCTGTGCCGAGTTGTTGATCACTGCGATCTTGCCGGTCTTCTGGAATACCGTTACTTCGGTATCCACATTCGTTACATAGTAACGTTTCATCTCCTGCTCCATGCCGGCTGCATAATAGATTGCCCGAAGCAGAAGTCTGCAGTTCTGGGGAGAATACGGAAGACCTGCAAAATATACGCTGTGTCCTCTGCCATATTCATTGACCACCAGCTGGCTGTATTCCCCATCCATCGCAAGGATCTGATAATGTCCGCCCTGTGCATAGACGCGGCTGGTGCCCTCGCCGAAATCTAAGCTTCCGTCAATATCCTCTAAGATAAAGTGATCGTCATTTTTCTCATTATATTTGTCCGTACTGAGAGAGAAGCACATCTCGCGGTCTACACCGAGCACATCGGACAATTGGAAATATCTTCCCTGATACTGATAAGCGGTAGGCTCACCCACACCGATGAAGCCACCTCCCTGATCCACAAAGCGTCTGATATTGGTCAGGACCTTTTCGTCGATCCAGTTCTCCGCGCCGCTGAATGCTGTGTACGCATCCCCGACATTAATGATGACCTTGATTTCCTCAGGGATGCCATTCCTGACATCATCAAAGGAAATGAACTCGACCTCAAAAGGCATTCCGCTTAAGCATTCCAGTACTCCCTCTGCGGAATAAGTTTCCCTGTGCCAGATCGCATGATGTACCTGATTGGACATCCACCTTCTCTGACTGCCCCAGCAGTTCAGGATCGCCACCTTGAAAGGTGCCACATAGGAAGCTGTCCCCTGCATATTTTCATGGATCTCCCGAAACTGCGTTACTACATTTTGTATTTCATCAATGAAACCGGGCCAATTACTTGCCAGCTTCAGATAGCCGCCATATCCAATCCTGTCCAGGGGAGACCTGAGTAATGCACGCCTTGCTTTTCTCCAGTTATCCCTTGCCTCTCCGATCGGGTCACCACCCTCGCAGAACACATCCGGGAAAAAGTAAGGTAACAGCCGTCCTTCGGTATAATCCACTCCCTTGATATCAGAGATCATGCGGAGTGTCACACCGCTTCCGACAGAGCCTACCACTGCATCCAGTCCGATGCCTGCGAAATATTTACCGTAGGGCTCTGTTCCGATCCAATGATCTCCGAGGAACATCATAGCTTCCTTGCCATAAGAATGTACAATGTCTACCAGCTCCTTCGCCAGCGCACATACCTCGATCTGCTGGAACTCTATGAAATCCAGGAACTGTTTGCTGGGAACGCGGAACATGCTGTTGTGATATCCCTGATCCACAATGTACTCCGGGCGGAATTTGTAACCTGCCCATTTTTCAAACTGTTCCAGGATATAGGGGCTCACACTTGCGCTGTATCCAAACCACTCTACAAATTTTTCCCGCTTCTTGTCATCGAAGGTCAGTGTAAACTGATGGAAAAAGGTAGTGAAGCGGACCACATCGATATGAGGATTGTCTTCACACCATTTTCTCAGCTTGTCTTTGACATACTGTTTGGTCTTGGGCTGTCTCACATCGTAAGTGAGCTGATGCGGTGTATCCTTCCAGTCATTCGTGATGAAATTGTACATGTGTACCGGATCCCAGATCAAAAATGCCAGAAAGCTTACCGTATACTCATGATAGGGGATCGTACGGATCTCCACTTCACCGGATGCCTCATCAAATTCCCATGCATCCGTCGGCACCACTTCACCGGTCGTTCTGTCGATCACTTCCCACCAACGCTTCGGATCGTCCAGCGTATTGACCTTAAGCTGCTCCGTATGGAAGCCTTCCATCAGTCGGATGCGGAGTGTTTCCCCTCTGGCGGTGATGCGGTTGCTGATCAGGTATTCCTGCTGGATCTCCTCCGGATGCTTCATTGCCCACGCATTATCCTTTCGCGTGGTATAATAAGTTGCATATTTCTTCACCGGCTCTGACAAAAGTGCTTCCGGCATTTCGGTTCCGTCACAGTCTCTTAAAGCGTCTGCACCCAGAAGATTTTTTAAGCGTATCGTTTCGTCAATGATGTCTGCATCGGTCGGCAGCGTCAGTCTTCCTGTCATCGCATGGTTTCCTCCCATCACTTTTGTACTATCTTGCAGCTGATGACTAAAGTATATCGGCTTCCTGACCTGATATCAATTTCTTTGTTGCTTGTTTTGTTATGTTTATTGCTATTTTGTTACTAAAATAGTGGATTTTTTGAAATGATTATGTATAATATGCTTATCATGATCATACATATTTTTATTTTTTCGTCTTTATTACGAATGTTTTTGTGAAATGTTGTTCTTTTTATATATTTAATATAAAAAATACGATAGATTGGAAAATAGTACACAATAAAAATAAGATAAAGAAGGTATCTGGTTATGAGTAATGAATTTATCAATATCGGCTCCGCAAACAGTTCTCCGGAACATTTTCAGCTGCGTTACATCTCCATCTCCAAATACGAAGGTGACTGGCAGTCCCTTCCGCATACACATCACTTTTCAGAACTGTTCTATGTCCTGCGGGGTGAGGGAGCCTTCTATATAGAGAATGAAAAGGTGCCTGTGAAGACGGACGATCTGGTCATCATCAATCCTTATGTAGAGCACACGGAGAAAACGCTTCCCAACGATCCCATGGAATATATCGTATTCGGTGTGGACGGACTTGCATTTTCGTTTTCCGGTGCGGGGCAAGACAACCCGAAGGGCTACAGCTTCTACAGCTACGGCTCTGATAAAAAACAGTTCATCAACTTTGCCCAGCTGATGATGCAGGAATTCCGCGACAAGCTTCCCGGCTTTGAACAGGTATGTCACGGACTGCTTCAGGTGCTCCTGGTATATATTTCCCGGAAGCAGAACCTGTCCGTCATCTCTGACTCCTCCTTCCAGTTGTCCAAGGAATGTGCTCTGGCGAAGCGTTATATCGATTCCAACTATTCCCAGAACATTACACTGGATTCCCTGGCGGAGATCACACATATCAACAAATTCTATCTGGCACACTCCTTTACCGAATGTGTCGGACAGTCTCCGATCAATTACCTGACAGACCGGAGGCTGGAAGCCTGCAAGGGGCTTCTGGTATCCTCCAATCTGTCGGTAGCTCAGGTAGCCACCAGCGTCGGCTTTTCTTCGCAGTCTTATTTCTCGCAGATCTTCCGTAAAAAGACCGGCATGACACCGCGCCAGTACCGGAGCCGGTATGCCAGAAAATAATGTGTACACTCATAAAAGACCTCACTGCCGGCGCATCTGCCGACTGTGAGGTCTTTTATAATGGACATTTATTCACTTATTTGATCCAGCCCCAGCATAATCCCAGATATTCCACCAGAAAATACATGCCCCGCAGCCATACCAGCACGGCACAGCCATAGAACATCCAGGCATTTTCCTTCTGTCTGTCCACGATTTTTCCCGTCATGGACAAAGTGGCACAGATGAGTAATGTCATCGTTCCGAAAGCCGCCCGGTCCGGATAGTGTGGGGACAGGATCATGGCACCCCAGGACAACAGTGCCCCCAGCAATAACAGCACTGTATTTCTGCCCAGGTTTTCTTTCAGAATGCCTTTGCAGACGATCAGTGCAAATACCGTAAGCAGCAGGGCAGGGAACAGATACTCCATAACTCCCTTCGCTTCTGCGTAGCAGCGCAGATACATTCTCCACAGCAGGCTGTAGGCTTCTTCCCCCGTCTCCCCGCTGCGGACAAAATTGCCCGGTGCAGTGATCATCAGAATGGTTCCCGCCAGGCAGCTGATGTTTCCCAGATACATCCACACCGGAGCTTTTTTGTGCTCTCTGTGTCTTAACAGGATCACCAGAAGACTCAGGAGCCATACCGCAGGCCCCATATTCTCATTGCTCCAGCCTGCGATCAGTCCCAGTGGAAGGATCCAGATAACGATGCCGGGAAGATTTTTTTCCTCATATTTCAGATAGCAGAACAAAAATGCCAGAAGAAATCCTGTCATGTACAGATAATTCGCTGCACCTGCTTCCCAGAACATGCTCATTTTCCAGTTGGCATTCAATCCCAGGATCATCCCAATCGCTGCGAACCAGTACGAAAATCCGCGTCTGCCGGACACCTCACAGGCCAGCCAGCCCAGCAAAAGCGTCATGCCTGTATTCAGGATATCCGCCCAGTGTTCTCCGGCCAGCAGGATCAGCTGTAACAGGCCATGAGCCATACTTCTGCCGCCCCAGTTGAAATAATGCCAGATCTGCGCACGGATAATGTCACTGAGATTCCGGATCGGTGTATCCGCATACAATACCGTCGAATACCACTCATCATCCATCATAAATTCGATCTCATAGTTGACGCGCCACACGATCAGTGCTGTCAATGCGATCAGCACCGGGCTGATCCACCGGATTGCTTTTTTCTGCTTTTCCTGCATATATCTGCTCCATTCCTCTTATGGCAAAGAACGGCTGCCTATAACTGAATCTTTTTCAGACGATCCACTGCCTCCACGGTATTCTCATAGCTTCCGAAAGCCGTCAGACGGAAATAATGCTCTCCGCTGGGTCCGAAACCGGATCCGGGCGTACCCACCACGTTGACATTCTCCAGAAGGTAATCGAAGAACTCCCAGCTGGTCATGCCGTTAGGCGCTTTCAGCCAGATATAGGGAGCGTTCACACCGCCGGATACCGTGAAGCCCGCTTCCTGCAAGCCCTTCAGGATATACTGTGCGTTGTTCATGTAATAAGCAACCTGCTCCTTCAGCTGTGCCTTGCCTGCTGCAGAGTATACTGCCTCACCGGCGCGCTGTACGATATAGGGTGCTCCATTGTATTTGGTGCCGTGTCTTCTTGCCCACAGTGCATGGAGGCTCACATCCCCGCTCTTTAAATCCTTGGGGATCACGGTAAAGCCCAGACGCACTCCGGTAAAGCCGGCATTCTTGGAGAAGGAACGGAACTCGATGGCACAGGTTCTGGCTCCTTCACATTCATAGATACTGTGAGGCACATCCGGTTCGGAAATATATGCTTCGTATGCCGCATCATAGAGAATGACAGCGCCTACCTTATTGGCATAGTCCACCCACTCCTGCAACTGCGCCTTGGTAATGGTGGCACCGGTAGGATTATTGGGGAAGCACAGATAGATCAGATCCGGGGTCTCCTTCGGCAGCTCCGGTGCAAAACCGTTCTCTGCCAGACAGGGCATATAGATCACATCACTCCAGGTCTCGGACTTCGGATCGTAAGTGCCGGTTCTGCCCGCCATAACATTAGAATCTACGTATACGGGGTAAACGGGGTCACATACTGCAATCTTGTTGTCCAGACTGAAGATCTCCTGAATATTGCCACAGTCACATTTTGCTCCGTCCGATACAAAGATCTCGTCCGGTGCAATGTCACAGCCTCTTGCCTTATAATCATTCTCTGCAATGGCATTGCGCAGGAATTCATAACCAAGGTCGGGAGCGTAACCATGAAAAGTCTCCGCTTTTCCCATCTCATCCACTGCACCGTGCAGCGCATCAATGATAGCGGGCGCCAAAGGCTGTGTCACGTCACCGATGCCCAGACGGATGATCTTCTTGTCCGGGTGTGCTGCGGAATACGCACTTACCTTTTTGCCGATGGTGGAAAATAAATAGCTTCCGGGAAGTTTTAAATAGTTGTCGTTTACTTTAAACATAGTACGTTCTCCTCTCTATTATCCCTGGTGCAGTATTGCTGTCACCTTGCTGTCGTAAATAAGCAATTTTTCCGCACTACGTGCTCTCAGATGGAGTACGGGTCCACTTCACCTTCAAATACGATCTTCGCAGGACCGGTCATGTAGACCAGATTCTCCTTGCGGTCCCATTTGATGTGCAGTTCACCGCCTAATAGTTTAACAGTTATTTCCTCGTCCGTCAAACCATTTAGTACACAAGCCACCGCCGTGGCGCAACATCCGGTACCACAGGCAAGGGTCTCCCCGGTACCTCTCTCCCAGACGCGCATAAACACATTTTTCCGATCCAGAATCTCTACGAATTCGGTATTGGTCCGGTTAGGAAAACAGGTATGATGCTCAAACTTCGGGCCGATCTTCTCAATGTCAAGATCCTTTACCCCTTCCATAAATACGATGGCATGGGGATTGCCCATGGATACACATGTCATGTGGTATTCCGTGTCGTCTACCATGATGGGAGCATTCACTACCGCCGGTCCGTCTGCCGTCTCCTGTGTGGCTTCCACTGTTACCGGCACCTCTGCCGGAGCAAGGATGGGATTTCCCATGTTCACCTGTACCAGCGTCACCTGTCCTCTGTCCGTGGCGGTCTTTCCCTCCACGGTGAGTTTCAGATATTTTATTTTTCCGGCGCTGACGATGGTAATGTCCTTCTTGTCCGTCAGTCCCTTGTCGTAGACATATTTTGCCACGCAGCGGATGCCGTTGCCGCACATCTCCGAACGGCTGCCGTCCGCATTGTACATTTCCATCTCAAAATCCGCTTCTTCCGCCGGATTGATAAAGATCACACCGTCGCCGCCGATTCCGAAATGTCTGTCACTTAAGCTTCTTACGATCTCCGGCTTCTCTTCCGGTGAAAGCTTCTCCGTAAAGCCGTTGACATATACATAATCGTTGCCGCAGCCCTGCATTTTTGTAAATTTCATGGATTGCTGTTCCTCCTGTTGTTCTCTTTCACATATCATGTCTGTAACGCCCAGATCCCTGTAATCATTTCCGGGCCGTCCTGCTTACTCCGTCATCATGGACAATACCATCTGTGCCGTCTCCACCAGATTGGTACCACTGTCCATACTGGTCTTCTGAAGGTAGCGGTGGGCTTCTTCTTCCGTCATATGATTTCGTGCCATCAGTAATTCCTTGGCATCCTTGATTGCTTTTTCATCCGCTGCATTCCGCACTTTCGGCTGCATACGGCGTTTTCTTCTGCGGCGTTCCACACCTTCCACCATCAGGTTCACGGTATTGATCAGGTCCTGTACCTTTAACGGCATGGAAAGACATACGATGCCATTGCCATAGCATTCACTGATCAGATTCTGGGATGCCATCAGCAGCATCTCGAAACCTTCCGGCAGATCTTCATGTAGTTCTGTGTATATCATGTCCGCCAGCTTGTAGCTGCAGATCACAATACCGTCGTTCAGACCGTCCGCCTGACTGATAGCCTGAGTGCCTGTGGTACAGATACCCGTGACCTGAAAGCCACTGCGCACCAGAATATTCTTGACGCCTTTGGCTTCCTCCAGCTTCGGCAGTACGACAATAATGTTCGTCATCGGCCCACCTCCTTTCTTCTGTGTTTTTTATATCATCCTACAAAAGAAAGGACTCTTTTAATACTTATACAGATACTCCTGAATCTCCCATTCGGATACCTGAGAACGGTACTCATGCCACTCTTTCCGCTTGGCATCGATGTATTTTCCGGCAATATGATCTCCAAGCACTTTCTGAATGAAAGTATCCTTCTCCAGTTCCTCCACTGCCTCCAGAAGTGTGCCGGGCAGCTGATCGATATGCAATTCCTCACGCTCTTTTTCTGACAGGGCAAAAATATTGGCATTGATGCTCTGAGGCGGCTCTATTTTCTCCCGGATGCCCTCTAATCCTGCACTCAGGCAGACTGCCAGTGTCAGATAAGGGTTAGCAGCAGAATCGGGACTACGCAGCTCGATACGGGTGCCCTCTCCGTCTGCAGCAGCCGGAATACGGATCAGGGGGCTGCGGTTCGTCGTGCTCCATGCAATGTAGACCGGTGCCTCGAAACCGGGTACCAGACGCTTGTAGGAATTCACCAGCGGATTCGTAATGGCTGCCATTCCTTTGATATGTCTCATGATACCGCCGATGAAATAGTAAGCCTCTTCGCTCAGACCATTGGGATCGGAAGCATCCTGGAAAATGTTTTTTCCATCCTTCTGCAAGGACATATTGATGTGCATGCCGGAACCGTTGACACCGAACTTGGGCTTCGGCATAAAAGTAGCGTGCAATCCATGACGTCTCGCAATGGTGCGTACGGCCATCTTGAAGGTCATGATGTTGTCTGCGGTATTTAATGCCTCATCGTATCTGAAATCAATCTCATGCTGGGCCGGAGCCATCTCGTGATGGGAAGCCTCGATGACAAATCCCATATCTGTCTCTTATACACATCTCCGAGCCCACGAGACCGTACTAGA
>ERZ1027014.395-NODE-395-length-22770-cov-10.457055_pt1 | contig 22770 bp, 13 predicted proteins | sample MGYA00519287_ERZ1027014 | MGnify/ENA primary metagenome ERZ1027014 (study PRJEB26926, sample SAMN06164698) | human gut metagenome | biome: ENVO:00009003; feature: ENVO:2100002; material: ENVO:00002003 | host: Homo sapiens | place: USA | collected 2012 ...
GGGCGGTTGTGTTACCGTGAACATCCTTGCCCTCTCAGGCGCTTTGCGCCAGCTCCCCCAAAGGGGGAGCCTTATAGGCGGGCATTGACCTCTAGGTCGATTTGCGTACAGACACCTTCAAGATTCCGGTCAACATCGTGATTGGAAAAGCGAAGCACCTTCAAACCGTAAGCACGCAATATCTGGCTTCGTTCTTCATCGTAACACTGGCCCTGTTCTGTATAATGTTGCGACCCATCGATTTCGACGACCAGACGAGCCTGCGCACAGTAAAAGTCTACGATGAAAGACTCAATGATCCGCTGCTTGTAGAACTTTACAGGGTAAGTGTGCAGATACTCATACCAGAGCTTGCGTTCCTGTGGGGTCATGTCACGACGAAGTCGGCGAGCAGTGTCCAGCATTCGGAAGTTCTTTACAACGGTCGTCTTCTTCATGATGGTGTCCTCGAAAGCGGAAGAGAAGAGGCCTTACGGAATATCCAAAGCATCTCCCTTTGGGAGAGGTGTCACCGGAGGTGACGGAGAGGGCAAGCTCGTGAGGGTAGGGTTGCTCACGCAGCGATAGGCAGGCTCTTTGTCAGAGCGATGTTATCGCGGGGCGGTTGTGTTACCGTGAACATCCTTGCCCTCTCAGGCGCTTTGCGCCAGCTCTCCCAGAGGGAGAGCCTTGGGCGAAGAGAAGAGGCCTTACGGAATATCCAAAGCATCTCCCTTTGGGAGAGGTGCCACCGGAGGTGACGGAGAGGGCAAGCTCGTGAGGGTAGGGCTGCTCACGCAGCGATAGGCAGGCTCTTTGTCAGGGCGATGCTATCGCAATGCGGCTGTGTCACCGTCAGCAGCCTTGCCCTCTCAGGCGCTTCGCGCCAGCTCTCCCAGAGGGAGAGACTTTGCAACGGGTAAGATTCACATTTTGCCATTACCTATTACTATATCAAAGTAATAAGTCCAAATTGTAAACGACGTGGATTCTTAATAAAAAAATAAGATATGCCCGGAGGCAGGTGCCTCCGGGCATACCATTACGAGGCATTGTCATCCGGCGGCCCGAGAGCCGCCGGACGAAATACACTTCAGATTTTAGGGGTTACTGATTACTTCAGGACAGCGTCGAAAGAGGTGACATTGTCGTTGAAGTCAACCTTGGCAGAAGTGGTGCCCAGAGTGTAGACGACAGAAGCCAGACCCAGAGTACGCATGACCTTGTTGCCGAAGCCCATGTCGTCATCGCCGTACAGAGCATTCTTCAGCTTGCCGTCGTCGCCGAACATCTTGACGCCGTCGTCGCCGCCCCAGTTGCCGCCGAACATAACACCGAGGGTGTTATCGACGACGATCTTCTGGAAAGAGTTGCTGACCAGAGTGATCACGTTGGTGTTGAACTGCTTGACGTTAGCAGCGTTCCAGATAGGAGCGGTGGTGTCAGCCAGAACGGAGAACAGGTCAGCGCCGCCGTAGACGACCTCAGAGTTAACAGCAGTAAAGTTTGCAGGCATCATCATAATGAATTACTCCCTTCAAATGAATGAAAAACAAATTTAGTCGGCCCAGTTCCCAGATGCGCATCCGGAAAGAAAGCCATTTATGTAACCGCGTGCGCACGCGGCTGCAACGAATTAGTAGGTGATGGACTCGCCATCGTCCTCGTCCTCCACCACTTTCGCGGCGGCGGCAGGTGTGGGCTGTTCCGCTTTTTTCTTGCTGCGGAAAATGCCCTGCTGCAGGCTCCAAAGCTCGTAGTACTTGCCCTGCTTTGCCAGCAGCTCTTCGTGGGTGCCCCGCTCCACGATCTCGCCGTGATCCATGACCAAGATAAGGTCACAATCCCGGATGGTCGAGAGGCGGTGGGCGACGATCAGCATCGAGCGGTCTGCAAGCTGGTTGTAGATCATATCAAAGATGGTATTCTCTGTGCCAAAGTCCAGACTGCTGGTGGATTCGTCCAAGATATAGAGGTTCGCATCCTTCAGGAAGGCCCGGGCCAGAGCCAGACGCTGCTTCTCGCCGCCCGAGAGGCCGTTGCCGGCTTCCTCGAGGTAGGTGTTGTACTGCAGCGGCAGCTTCCGGATGAACTCGTGGGCATCTGCCTTTTTGGCAGCGGCCTTGACCTCATCGAGGCTGGCCTCCGGTCGGGAAATGCGGATGTTGTCGTAGATGGTCTTGCTGAACAGCTCGACGTTCTGGGGGACATAGGCGATGGCACGGCGGACAGAGGCATTGCTGTACTCGTCCAGCGGGACACCGCCCACGCGGATGGAACCTTCCTCCGGCTCATAATACTTGAGCAGAAGCTTGGTGATGGTGGATTTGCCGCTGCCGCTGCTGCCCACGAGGGCCACCTTCTTGCCGTAAGGGATAGTGAAGGAGACGTGACTCAGGGCCGGGGAACGGCTGCCGTAGCGGAAGGAGACATCCTTGAACTCAATATCACCGTCGATCTTTTCCATCTCGGTGTATTCCCGGGTCTCGTCCTGCTCGGACTCGTAATCCATGATCTCGGTCAGACGCTTGATGGAGATCTGTGCCTGCTGGATGGACATCTGCAGGCTGACCAGCTCGCTGACCGGAGAAGTAAAGTAAGAGGAAAGGGTGCTGAACGCCATATAGCTGCCCAGCGTCATCTCACCATTCAGCACCTGCATGATACCGACGTAGGACGTTACCATGCCGAGGATGGTGGTGATGAGGGTGGAGACAAGGGACTGCACCGTGCTGATCTTGCTGGAGCGCAGGCTTATCTTCAGGCTCTTGATGTACTCCCGCTCCAAAGCCTCCAGCTCCCGGTCTTCCTCTGCATTGCACTTGACCGTCTCGATACCGCGCAGACTTTCGATCATCTGGCTGTTCAGGATGGCCGACTGCTGCATCGTCTCTTCGTTGATCCGCTTGAAGGGCTGCTTGAAGATGAAGACGAGCAGGATGCTCAGCAGGGTGGTGAAGATGGAGATGGAGAAGAGGGTGGCATTCATCCGGAAGAGGATGACGCCGGTGACGCAGGCCATCACGATATCCATCGCAACGCTCAGCGCAATGCTGGTGAACACCGATTTGATGGTGCTGGCGTCGGAGTAGCGGGTCGTGATCTCGCCGGTCTTGCGGGTGGCGAAGAACTTCATGGGCATCTTGAAGACGTGCCCGAAGTAGCCCAGCATCAGCGGGATGTCGATCTTGATGGACAGATAGATGAGCACCCACTGCCGCACCATGCTGATGAGGGCGCTGGTGACGCTGACTAAGCTGAACACCAGGATCATCGAGATCAGCAGGCTCTTCAGACCGTAGGGGAGGATCTCATCCATCAGGATCTTGTTGAACATCGAGGATGCGATTCCCAGAACTGTCATGATGATCGAGCTGAGGATGGCGTAGAAGAATAGCTTTTTCTGGGGGAGCAGCAGGTCGAGGAAACGCTTGACCATACTGCCATGCTCCTGCTTGCCTGCCTTGAACTCCGAGGTGGGGGTCAGCAGGAGCAGGACGCCGGTAAAGTTCTTGTAGAACTCATCAAGGGAGATCTTCTTCAGCTCTTTTGCCGGGTCGCCGATGATGACGTAATCCCGACACTTGAACTTTTTCCCCTCGTCAGCGCATTTTTTTCGTGCCTCCTCTTCCTTGAGGACGTGCCGCCGACGCTCGCCGTCGTCCTTGATGGTCGTTTTTTTAAAGACGGTCACGAAATGGGCGAGGCCCTCGTCGGTGATGACCTGCGCAATGCAGGGGACGGAAAACTCACTGAGGAAATTTTCGCGGTCTACGCGGACGGCGGCGGTGCTGAACCCCAGCTCCTCCGCGGCCTTCTGCAGACCGGTCAGGTTTGTGCCTTTCAGGTCCGTACCCATCATGTCCCGCAGGCGGGTGATGGTGATCTCCTTTTTGTAATGGAGGCACACCATTGCGAGACAGGCGGCAGCGCAGTCCGTAGTGTCGTGCTGCCGGACGTAGGTATAACGCATAGATGCTTCCTTTTTGGTTTCTATCTCAAAACGCCCCTGCGCCAGCTGGCGGACGGACGGTTTGGCGAAGAAGAAAGGGCTTCTGACTGCTGCGCCTTACACACTTCCCGATAAAAGCAGCATACAGCTCTCTGCCTCGCCCCGCCCTGCGGCCAAGCGGAGCAGAGAGCAGCTGCTATCAAAAGAAGGGAGCGCCTACCCTTTGATCATTTTGGTCGGCCCGGAGAAGGTATTTTGACGTATCATCTCCTGAACCTTGGGCATAGTATAACACATTCTGTCGGCTTGTTCAAGAGGACAATTTTTAATAAACCCTTAATTTTTGAAAAAAATGTGAAAAAAATCTCAGTTTGGTAACAAAAGAAATGCACAAAAAGCGCGGCGGACCGCGAAAGTCCGCCGCGCTTTTTTACAGATCGTGCAGAATGATAAAACAATTACAGATCGATCTTTGTGATCTTGACGACATCCTTGTTGAAGCCGACCTTAGCAGATGCGGTGCCCAGAGTGTAGACGAAAGAAGCCAGACCCAGAGTACGCATGGTCTTGTTCAGGAAGGACATATCGCCAGCGTCAGCGCCGTACAGCCAAGTCTTCAGGGTACCGTCAGAGCCAAACAGCTTGAGGCCGTCGTCGCCGCCCCAGTTACCACCGAACATGGTACCCAGAGTTGCGTCGATAATACCCTTCTGGAAGCTGTTGCTGACCAGAGTGATGACATTGGTGGAGAACTGCTTCACGTTAGCAGCAGTCCAAGCGTTGGGCAGGTAATCAGCCACGGCACCGCCGTAGACGACCTCTGCGTTGACAGCAGAGAAGTTTGCAGGCATCATCATAATGAATTACTCCCTTCAAATGAAAAAAACGAATATAATCGGTCCCCTCCCGGTTGCGCAACCGGGAAAACCTATGTAACCGAGTGCGCACTCGGCAACATCACGAGTTAAGTGGGCTGTAGTGCCTTTTTGGAGACACCTCTACTACATTTTACCATACTTCCCCATCTGCCACAAGGCCAAACAGCCAAGAAAACAGCCAAAACAGGGAAAAAGTAGAAAAAATGCGTGGAAAGTACGCTGCCGCCTGCCCCTCACAGCCGCTCGGCTGGGGCAAAAACGCCAGAATCTCCAAAAAATCCATTACAGCTTGGATGTAGTGTAACACAAATACGCCATTTCTTCAAGAGGACTTTTTTTAATTTACCCTTAATTTTTGAAAATAATGTGAAAAAGGCTACAGTTTGGTTACACGAGAGGGACAAAATCTACCGGTTTTGCAAAGCCTCTCCCTCTGGGAGAGGTGTCACCGCAGGTGACGGAGAGGGCAAGCCCGTGGCGATAGAGCCGCATACATAGCGATAGGCAGGCTCTTTGTCAGAGGGATGTTATCGCCGCGCAGCAGTTTCGCTGGCAGCGTCCTTGCCCTCTCAGGCGCTTCGCGCCAGCTCTCCCAAAGGGAGAGCCTTTGAAAACAAAAAGCGGCGGGGAAAGCTCCCCGCCGCAAAAGCGCCTCTTGCCTGACTCGAACAGGCGACACCCTGATTAACAGTCAGGTGCTCTAACCGACTGAGCTAAAGAGGCATCTATATAAAACGGCATACAGCCGTTTTATTACTAAAAATGGTGACCCGTACCGGAATCGAACCGATGTTAAAGGCGTGAGAGGCCTCTGTCTTAACCGCTTGACCAACGGGCCATACTACCATTTGCATCGGGTGTTGTTCCCGACTCGATTATTTTAGCACAGCCTCCCCGCTTTGTCAACAGGTATTTTCAATTTTTTCGGCAATTTCTTCAAAAATCAGAACAGATGCCGCACGCCGCCCCTGACAGCCCCCAGAAGGACGCTCAGGTAGAGGCCCATGACGCTCTCCACCTCGCCCATCTCCATGCTCTGGCGCTGGGGCAGGTCGGCCAGCGTGCCCCGGTAGAGGCAGCGCAGCTGAGGCAGCTCGGCGTAATCGCTGGGGTGCATAAGGGTGCTGGGCTTGGGCAGGTCCAGCGCGCCGCTCTTCTGGAGCACCTCGCTGACGAACTGGGAGCAGAAATAATGCCGGCGGCGCTGCCAGCGGATATGCATCCAGCAGAGCAGCAGGCCCAGCGAATTGAAGCGGTACAGCTCGCCGTGGTGCATCATGTGCTGGGTGCGGCGCTTGGCCCGGATGTAGGCCTCGTCGGTCACTTCCAGCGCATAGAGGGCGCAGGGGATGTTCTCCCGCATGAGGAACACGCCCCGGTTCAGGTACTCCCGGCTGGGGCCTGCGGGGAACATGGTGTAGCCGTTCTTCCGGGTAGAGCTGTAGAGGGTGCTCAGATCCTCGTCGAAGGCGAGAGAGATGTGGGTGTACTGCGCCCCGGTAAGGCGGTACACGAGGTTCGAGAGCAGGGTCCCGGAGCGGGTGAGGAATATGTAAAGCGTCTTCATCGTTGTTGTTTCTCCATGCTGGCGGCTCATGGCCGTGAGTCAAGTCTGCTCAGTATACCATAGGCCGCGTCTTTTTTCCAGATGCATCGCAAAATATACACAATATTTGTGCTTCTATTTATAATACGGCCTTCCGCCGCCAAAAATTGCACCGCGCTGCCCTCTCGTTTCCCGCCCTTGTATCCCAAATCGATAAAATTTTATCAAAGATTTGTTTTTGGCCGGTTTTCTTTAATTTGTGCGGCCAAACGGGGCCGGATTTTTTACGAAATCGCCTCAAATGGAAAAGATTCTTAATAAGATTTGTTGCTTTTACCCGAAGGAAATCACTCTGCCGGTTGATTTTAGACCCGATTTATGTATAATGGTATACAGGAGAATACGCATCTGTATTTCTTTCATCGTCCCGCTGCGGTGCCCTTTTGGCTGAGGGCGGCTTGCCGCAGGCGCGCGGGGCAATGACCTGAACGAAAGAAGAGGTATAAGTATCATGGCAAAGTTAGATCTGAGCAAGTATGGTATCACCGGCACGACCGAGATCGTGTACAACCCCTCTTATGAGCAGCTGTTCAACGAGGAGACCAAGCCCGAGCTGGAAGGCTACGAGAAGGGTCAGGTCAGCGAGCTGGGCGCTGTCAACGTCATGACCGGCATCTACACCGGCCGCTCCCCCAAGGATAAGTTCATCGTCATGGACGAGAACTCCAAGGACACCGTGTGGTGGACTTCCGACGAGTACAAGAACGACAACCACCCCGCTTCTCAGGAAGCATGGGAGGCCGTGAAGGAGATCGCCAAGAAGGAGCTTTCCAACAAGCGCCTGTACGTCGTCGATGCTTTCTGCGGCGCCAACAAGGACACCCGCATGGCCGTCCGCTTCATCATGGAAGTGGCCTGGCAGGCACATTTCGTCACCAATATGTTCATCAAGCCCACCGCTGAGGAGCTGGCAAACTTCGAGCCTGATTTCGTGGTCTACAACGCTTCCAAGGCCAAGGTCGAGAACTACAAGGAGCTGGGCCTGAACTCCGAGACTGCTGTCCTGTTCAACATCACCAGCAAGGAGCAGGTCATCGTCAACACCTGGTACGGCGGCGAGATGAAGAAGGGTATGTTCTCCATGATGAACTACTTCCTGCCGCTGAAGGGCATTGCTTCCATGCACTGCTCTGCCAACACCGATATGGAGGGCAAGAACACTGCCATCTTCTTCGGTCTGTCCGGCACCGGCAAGACCACCCTGTCCACCGACCCCAAGCGCCTGCTCATCGGCGATGACGAGCACGGCTGGGACGACAACGGCGTCTTCAACTTCGAGGGCGGCTGCTACGCAAAGGTCATCAATCTGGACAAGGACTCCGAGCCTGACATCTACAACGCCATCAAGCGCAACGCTCTGCTGGAGAACGTCACTCTGGACGCCGAGGGCCACATCGATTTCGCCGACAAGAGCGTGACCGAGAACACCCGCGTCTCCTACCCCATCGACCACATCCAGAACATCGTGCGCCCCATCTCTTCTGCTCCCGCTGCCAAGAACGTCATCTTCCTGTCTGCGGATGCATTCGGCGTCCTGCCCCCGGTCTCCATCCTGACCCCGGAGCAGACCCAGTACTACTTCCTGTCCGGCTTTACCGCAAAGCTGGCCGGCACCGAGCGCGGCATCACCGAGCCTACCCCCACCTTCTCTGCCTGCTTCGGTCAGGCCTTCCTCGAGCTGCACCCCACCAAGTACGCTGAGGAGCTGGTCAAGAAGATGCAGAAGAGCGGCGCCAAGGCTTATCTGGTCAACACCGGCTGGAACGGCACCGGCAAGCGCATCTCCATCAAGGATACCCGCGGCATCATCGACGCCATCCTGAGTGGTGCCATCAACGAGGCTCCCACCAAGAAGATCCCCTACTTCGACTTTGAGGTTCCCACCGCTCTGCCCGGTGTTGACCCCGCCATCCTCGACCCCCGCGACACCTACGCAGATGCCGCTCAGTGGGAAGAGAAGGCCAAGGATCTGGCTGGCCGCTTCATCAAGAACTTCGCAAAGTACGAGGGCAACGAGCACGGCAAGGCTCTGGTCTCTGCCGGCCCCCAGCTGTAAGCTGACAGCGCCTCTTACATAAAGAGCTTCAAGCCCCCTGCCCGAACTCTAAGGAGTCCCGGGCAGGGGGCTTTTTATTTCCCCAAAAATGACCGATCCTATTTTTTTTTTTGCAGAAATCTGTTATACTGAACCCAGCTTCTGCCCTGCGGCAGGAAGCATAGAGGGGGATATTGCATATGAAAAAGGCAACGGTCAACGACTACTTCCGACATCACTGGATGAAGCTCATGCTCTTCGCGCTCTTTACGGCGGCGGTATCCTTTTTCGCGCCGCTGAAAAACTTCCAGCTCAAGTGGCTCATCGACTCCAAGAGCAAGCAGGAGGCGCTGGGCTATATGGGGCTGGTGTTCCTCATCACCTTCACCAGCTGGTTTTTCGAACGGCTGAGCCGCCGCTCCTTTACAAAACTCGCCTGCGGCGCAGTGGAGCAGGTACGGGGGCAGGTCATGGAGCGGGTGCTGCGCCGCCCGGTGTCCCAATATCAGCGGGAGGGCGACGCAGCCTATCTCTCCCTGCTGACCACCGACCTGCGCACTCTCTACGACGACTATTATATGTCCCTCTTCAACATCGCGTTCTGGGGCGGCATCATGCTCTGTGCGCTGGGGATGTACCTTTACATCAGCCCGGTGATGCTGGCGGCCATCCTGCTTGTGACCGTGCCGCCGCTGGTCCTGCCCCGGAAGATGAATGAGCAGCTCAAAGCCTCCCGAGACGCTTTTTCGCTCCAGATGGCGGGCTACACCCAGCAGCTCAAGGAGCTTCTGGGCGGGTTCGAGGTCATCCGGGGCTTTCTGCGGGAGGACGCCTATGCCGCCCGCCACCGGGATGCTGCCCGGCAGGCTCGCGACAGCGAGCAGGCCTACCAGCAGAGCCTCAACGCCATGGTGGTCAACACCTCTCTCATCAGCAACCTCATCTTCCCCATCGTCATGCTGGTGGGCCTTTTTCTCGCTTTCGACGGGAGGCTGACGATGGGCACCGTCTCCACCGCCGCCAGCATGGCGAACTTCGTCATCACGCCCTGTAATCAAATCGCCCAGTGCTGGGCCAAGGTCAAGTCCTCGAAGGGCATTCGTCAGCGGCTGGAAGCAGCCATGTCCGGCCCGGAAGAAATCTCTGCGGGCCGGGCCATCGGCAAGCTTGAGCACATCGAGTGCAAGGACACCGGCTTTGCCTACCCCGGAGCCGCTGCACCGGTGCTGCGCGGCGTCCGGCTGACGGTCTCCGGGCAGGAAAAGGCCGTCCTCGTGGGCGAAAGCGGCTGCGGCAAGTCTACACTGGCAAAGCTGCTGTTCCAGTACTACCCAGACTATACCGGCAGCATCCTCTTCAACGGCCAGCAGCTACGGGACATCGACCGTCAGAGCCTCTACCAGCGGGTAGGATACATTGCCCAGACAACCTATCTCTTCAATGACACCCTCCGCAGCAACATCTGCCTCGGCGCGGACTTCCCCGAGGCTCAGCTTTCCCACGCCATCGGGACGGCGGGCCTCACCGACTGGGTGAGCACCCTGCCCGACGGCCTCGACACCCTCATCAGCGAGAACGGCAAGAATCTCTCGGGCGGGCAGCGCCAGCGCATCGGCATTGCACGGCTAGCGCTTCGCCGGTACGACCTCATCATCGCCGATGAGATCACCGCCAGCCTCGACCCTGACACCAGCGGTCAAGTCATGGAAAATCTGCTCGCCCTCCCCTGCATGGTGGTGGCCATCACCCACGATGTCTCGGGGGCGTTCATGAATCAGTTTGACAAGGTATACCGGGTGGAGCACGGAAGCGTCACACAAGCATAAAAAGGAGGGCCTGTGCCGGGTTTCAGCACAGGCCCTCCTCTTGTTTTTACCGGTTATTTTGCCGCATCGAACTCGGCGAGGATGTCGGCCTCCGGGGCCGGGGTCACAAGGCTGACCACCACGCAGACAGCCAGCGAGACGAGGAAGGCGGGCAGCAGCTCATAGATGCCGAAGACGCCGCCCAGCGGGCTGACGAGGTACTTCCAGACAAAGACCATCAGGCCGCCGGAGAGCATACCGGCCAACGCGCCCTGCCAGTTGCAGCGCTTCCAGAACAGAGCGCAGAGGACGACCGCGCCGAAGGCGCCGCCGAATCCGGCCCACGCGAAGCTGACGATGCCGAAGACGCTGGAGTTGGGGTCGCGGGCCAGCACCACGCCCACCACGCTGACGCAGACGATGGTCAGGCGGGCGGCGAAGAGGCTCTGCTTCTCGCTCAGCTTGAGGTGGGCGAACTCCTGCAGGATGTTCTGGGACACGCTGGACGCAGCGGCCAGCATCTGGCTGTCCGCCGTGGACATGGTGGCCGCGAGGATGCCTGCAAGGATGAGTCCGGCCAGAATGGCCGCCAGTACGCCGTGCTGGCTGATGAGGCTGGCGACGCGGACGATGAGGGTCTCACTGGTGGAGCCGCTGAGGAATTCCAGCGCACCGGCCTTGGTCATGCCGAGGCCCACCATGCCGATGAGGATGGATGCTGCCATGGCGATGACCACCCAGACGGTCGCAATGCGGCGGCTGAGCACCAGCTTCTTCTCATCCTCGATGGCCATGAAGCGGAGCAGGATATGGGGCATTCCAAAGTAGCCGAGGCCCCACGCCATCGTGGAGACGATGTCCAGCAGGCTGTAGGACGTCGCCCCGCCGGTCACGGCGTCGTGGCTGGCGGTCATGGTCAGGTAGCCGGAAAGGCTCTGGGCGTTCTCCACCACAGCGCCCCAGCCTCCGGCCACGACGATGCCATAGCCCAGAACCGCCACGAGGGCCAGCGACATGACCACCGACTGGATGAGGTCGGTGGTGGTGACGGCCCGGAAGCCGCCCAGAATGGTATAGCCCACGATGACGAGGGCCGACACCAGCATGGCGGCCATGTAGTCCACCCCGAAAAGGCTGTGGAACAGCTTGCCGCAGGCCGCAAATCCCGAAGCTGTGTAGGGCACGAAAAAGACGATGATGATGACCGCGCCCAAAGCGTTCAGCAGGTTGCGCTGGTCATGGAAGCGGAGCGACAAGAACTGCGGCACGGTGATGGCGTCGAGGTTGGCCGAGTAGCGGCGCAGACGCCGGGCCACGATGAGCCAGTTGAGCCATGTGCCCAGCGCAAGGCCGATGGCCGTCCAGCCCGGCGAGGCGATGCCGCTCAGGTAGGCCAGACCCGGCATACCCATCAGAAGCCAGCTGGACATATCGCTGGCCTCGGCGCTCATGGCCGTGACCAGCGGGCCCATCTTCCGCCCGCCGAGGTAGAAGTCGGCGCTGTCGTTGTTGGTCTTGCTGTAGGCGAAGCCCACCAGCAGCATGGCCGCAAGATAAACGATGATGGTGACGATGATACAGATCTCACTCATATACATTTCCCCCTTTGCTGCTTTCTCTATAAAAGCATGGCACGAAAAGCATGGCACGATTTTACCACACTAAAGCAGCAAAGTGCAACCCTCTCCGACAGATTCTTCCCCTATGACCGAAAATTCGTCCTTTCCAGCGTCCAAAATCGCCCAATATGCCAATAGGCCGCCCCCTTTTCAGGGGACGGCCTGTTGGTTTGGATGAAGAAAATGATGAAAATAGAGAGGATGTCAGCTTATTTTGCGGCCTCGCCCTCGGGGAAGATGATCTTGTTCACGAAGAAGAAGATCACCATCGAGATGCCGCCGTTGAGCACGGTGGTGCCGATGTTGTAGATGAAGTCGGGCACCAGCAGACCGGCCACCGCCACCCAGATGCAGTTGATGGAGTTGACGATGCAGGTGATGAGACAGAAGGCCAGCAGGTACCAGCCGATCTGTTTTGCCAGATTGCCCTTGCTGCGGAAGACGAGGCTGCGCTGGATGGGGAAATTGATGCACTCGCCGATGATCATGGCCACCATGTAGGCGCAGAAGTAGGGCAGGCCGCCGTGGGCCGCATCGTAGCCGAGGATGTTCCACTTGAAGGTCTCCCCGAAGAGGGTGATGTCGATGCCCGGCCAGCCGAAGTCCACCACCGGCAGACCGGCAAAAGCTTTGGGCAGAAATTGCAGCAGCAGGTACTTGAACACGGTGATGAGGTTGGACACGATAACGAACAGTCCGCCCTCCCGCACCCATTTGGCCGCAGCCGGATGCTTCTGGGCAAAAGTATTCCAGAAATTCACGGTCGTTCCTCCTTCTCAGCCCTGACGCAGCCGCTTTTCCAGCTGGGCGTTCAGGATGGCGTTCTTGATAAATTCGTAGATGACCCGGACGATGCCCACCAGCCAGAAGCCCTTCAGCTCCCAGACGAGGCCGTCCACCATCCCCATGCTGACCATGCCGTTGGTCATCTTGGCCAGCGCACGGAGGGGCATATTGTACTGGAAGACGGTGTTCAGGTCGGGCTTGCCCTTTGCAAAGCTGGCGTCGAGACGGCTGCGCAGCACCTTCTGGGCCAGCCAGCCCAGCGGGCTGCGGCCATGATCCATCTCGCCCAGCGTCATGTTCCGGTCGATGCGGACGACGTCCTCCGGGATGGGATGGCCCAGCAGGGCCTCGAACTCGGCGTCGGTCACATAGGTGATCTGACCGGAGACGTAGTGGGTCAGGCTCAGGCCCGCGTAGGGGTCGGGGGCATTGGTGCCCTTGACGGTGATGTCTGCCGTCAGGCGGATGTCCACGCTGGACGCGCCCACCCGGAGCTGGTAGCTGCCGCCCTCGACCTCCCATGCGTTGGTCTTGACGTTCCAGTAGCGGAACGCCTTATCGTCCAGCGCGATGGCCACGGTCTTGCTCTCGCCGGGGGCGAGAGAGACCTTTGCAAAGCCCTTCAGCTCCTGCTCGGGGCGGAAGACCTTCGCATCCGGCTTTGCGACGTAGAGCTGGACGATCTCGGCACCGGCGGTGCTGCCGGTGTTGGTGACGGTGAGGGTCACGCCCGTTTCGTCGGCCTTGAGGCCGCTGTATTCGAAGGTGGTGTAGCTCAGGCCGTAGCCGAAGGGGAAGGCAGGCTTCACACCGGCGGTCTGATAGTAGCGGTAGCCCACATACAGGCCCTCGCGGTACTCCACGTTCCGGCCCTCGCCGCCGAAGTTTGCCTTGGCGGGGGTGTCGTCGTGGGCCTTTGCCCACGTCTGGGACAGCTTGCCGCAGGGGCAGAGCTTTCCGGTGAGGATGTCCGCTGCCGCACCGGCACCCGCCTGTCCGCCCAGCGCGCCGTAGACCAGCGCCTTGCACCGGCCCACCCACGGGGTCTCCACCGGCGCACCGGCGCTCAGCAGGACGACGACATTCGGGTTGACGGCGGCCACTGCGTCCAGAAGCTGCTGCTGGTTCTCGGCCAGCGCCATATCGGCGCGGTCAAGGCCCTCGCTCTCCCGCAGCTCATCGAGGCCGAGGCAGAGCAGGACGGTGTCGGCCTGCTTTGCGAGGGAGACGGCCTCCTCCTGCTTTTTGGGGTCTGCGGCTCCCTGACGGTCGAAGCCGGAGGCGTAGCCCACGAAGGAGATGCCGCTGTCGTCGGCTTTGATGCAGTCCAGCAGAGCATCTACCTGAAGCGCATTGACGGCGCTGGAGCCTGCGCCCTGATAGCGGGGCGTCTGGGCAAAGTCGCCGATGACGGCCAGCTTTTCGCCCGCCTTCAGGGGCAGGATGCCGTCCTCGTTCTTGAGCAGGACGATGCTCTCGGCGGCGGCGCGGCGGGCCAGTGCGTGGTGGGCAGCCGCGTCAAAGGTGCGGGGGGCTTTCTCCACTGCCGCGTGGGTGGAGAGCACCAGCTCCAGCAGCTCGTCGAGGCGGGCGTCGAGGTCGGCCTCGGTGACTTTGCCGTTCTTCACGGCCTTCATCAGCTCCCGGATGGAGTCGCCGCCGGGGCAGGGCATCTCGAGGGTGGAGCCGTTCTTCACGCCGAGGGCGTGGTCGTTGGAGCCGCCCCAGTCGGTGACGACCGCCCCATCGAAGCCCCAGTCCTTCCGCAGGATGTCCTGCAGGAGATGGGCGTTCTCGTTGGCGTAGGTGCCGTTGATGAGGTTGTAGGAGGTCATGATGGTCTTGGGCCGGGCCTCCTTGACCACGATCTCGAAGCCGGTCAGGTACAGCTCCCGCAGGGTGCGCTCGTCCACCACCGAGTCGGAGGCCATCCGGCGCAGCTCCTGACTGTTGACCGCGAAGTGCTTGGGGCAGGCCGCGATGCCTTTTTTCTGGATGCCCCGCACATAGGCCGCAGCCATTTTGCCCGCAAGGATGGGGTCCTCCGAAAAATACTCGAAGTCACGGCCGCAGAGGGGGCTGCGCTGGATGTTCAGGCCGGGGCCGAGGAGGACAGCCACCTCCTGTGCGGCGGCCTCCTCGCCCATCGCCTCGCCCACAGCCTCGCCGAGGGCCTCGTCCCAGCTGCACGCCGTGGCGGAGGAGGTCGGGAAGCAGGTGGCCGGGACGCTGGGGTTCAGGCCCAGATGGTCGGCCGCCCCCGCCTGCTTGCGGACGCCGTTGGGGCCGTCCGACAGGGTAATGGACGGGATGCCCTTGCCGGGCAGGGCACGGGTGGTAAAGACCGTCTCGCCCGAGAGCAGGGCACATTTCTGTTCTAGGTTCAGTTTCCGGATGATGTCAGTGTGCTTCATCGCATTTTCCTCATTGATCCCTGAGCGGGGCAAAGGCCCGCTGTTCGCTGCAGCGGGCCTTTGCCATCGGTTTTGTTCAGGTGCTGCACGGAGAGTGCTTACGTCTTAGACTTCTTCCTCTTCCTTGCGCTTTTTGTAGTTCTTGATGGCGGTGTACTCCAGACCCACGATGAGCAGTGCGGCGACGACGTCTGCACCGATCAGGACGATCTTCCACTTTGCCATACCGGGGTTCAGGTTCTCCTCATCGTAAGCGCGGCTGTTGACCACGGTGTAGAGGATGTTCTTGGCAGCGGTGCGCATGGCCTGCTTGCTGCTGTTGGTCAGAACGGTCACGTTGTTGTAATCGTTGCCCGTGGTGCAGAGCATCAGGTCGCCGCCGTTGCGGACAGCCTGATCGGCGGTCATGTAGCCGTAGACGCCGAAGTAGTCGGTCTCGACGAAGCCGAGGAAGCCCCACTCGCCGCGCAGGACGTTCTGCAGCAGCTCAGAGCAGCCGCCGGCCCAGCGATTGCCGATGTAGTTGAAAGAGGACATGACTGCGTGGCAGTCTGCATCCTTGACCGACATCTCGAAGGGCTTGAGGTAGATCTCACGGATGGCCTGCTCGTTGGACCAGGTGGCCGCCATGCAGTTGCGGTTGCCCTCCTGATCGTTCAGGGCAAAGTGCTTCATGTAAGCGTAGACGCCGTGCTCCTGTGCGCCTGCGATGGCACTTGCAGCCATTGCGCCGGACAGGACGCCGTCCTCCGAGTAATACTCGAAATTGCGGCCGGAGAATGCGGTGCGGTGGATGTTCATGGCCGGGCCGTACCAGCCGGAGGTGTTCATCTCGTTGGCCATCTTGCCGATGCTGTCGCCGAAGTCATGGGCCAGATCCTTGCTCCAGGTCATGCCGATGAGGGTAGCAGCCGGGAAGCCGACCGAGCCGACGCCGGTGAAGTTGTTGTTGATGGAGGCGGGGCCATCGCAGTCGTTGGTGCGCACCTTGCCGACGCTGTCCACCGCTGCGGTCTGATAGCCGCCGAAGCCGATGGTCTGCTGCAGGTCGTCGATGCTCATCTCGTCCAGCAGGTCATCCCACTTGGAGTCGTTGTAATCCACGCCGCGCAGGTCAGCCAGCTTGAGGCCGTTCTTTGCGCCGGTGGTAATGTCCTCTGCATTGGGGTCCTCGTCCTTCTCGTAGCCGGACTCGGTGTAGGTGAAGCAGTTCTCGAAGCCAGCCTTGACCTCGTCGCTCATCTCGTAGGTGGCAGGAGCGGCAGTGGCTTCATCGTAGTTTGCGAAGCCGTCTGCACGGGACAGATAGGTGATCTCGCCCTCAGCGAAATCGAACTGGTTGGTGGCCACGACCTCATCGCTCCCGCGCTTGTTGGACTCGTTGTAGACGATGTCCGAAGCGACAGTGCAGGTCTTGGAGTCCAGAGCGGTGTGGGAGTCTGCGTTGGTGCTGATGACGTAGTCGCCAGCCTCCAGCACATAGCAGCCGTTGTTCTGGTAATCGTAGGAAGCCAGCTCCTCCACCGGGATGGTGAAGTCGATGGTCTCGCTCTCGCCGGGAGCCAGCTCGCCGGTCTTGGCGAAGTCCAGCAGGTTTGCGGAGGCCTTCTCGATGCCGCCGTTGGTATACGGAGGATCGCTGTAGATCTCGACGACATCCTTGCCGGCAACAGAGCCGGTGTTGGTGACAGTGACGGAGAACTTCAGGTCTGCGCCATCGTTGGTGATGTCGCTCATCTTCTGGGTGAAGGTGGTGTAGCTCAGGCCGTAGCCGAAGGGATAGACCACTTCCTTGTCGTAGTCGATGAGGCCCTCATCGGCAGCCGTCTCATAGAACTTGTAGCCGACATAGATGCCCTCGACGTAGTTGACGAAGGAGGGAGTGGTGCCCTCGGGGTCGAACATACTTGCATTGGAGTTGAACTCGGAAGCGTTGGTGTACTTGAAGTCGCCGAAGTTGTTCCACCACGGAGAGGCGGTCAGGTCGGTGACATAGGTGTCTGCGGTGCGGCCGGAGGGGTTGACCTCACCGGCGACCACGCGGCCAAAGCCCTCAAAGCCGGACTGGCCGGTGCCGGGGCAGAGCAGAACGCCCTTGATCTGGGGATAATCCTTGACCCAGCCCATCTCGAAGGCGTTTGCGCCGTTGTAGACGACGATGACATTGTCGAAGTTGGAAGTGACCAGATCGATCAGCTCTTCCTCGCGGTTGGACAGCTGCAGGAAGTGGTCGCCCGCATCCCAGTCGTTGCCCTCGTTCAGGCTGTCGTCATAAGAGCCGTTGTAATAGCCAGCGCCGCGCTGAGAGCCGCGGTAGTCTGCCACACGGCGGACCCAGCTGCCGTCCACGACAGCAGCCATATCGGTGGGAAGGTCTGCGCCCTCGCCGCCGACGCGGGTGATGACCACCATGGCGGTGTCAGAGTATTCCTTGGCATTTGCCATCATCTCGTCGGTGTACAGGCTGACGTTCGGCTCGGGCAGGGTCCAGTCCTGCTGTGCCATGCCGACGCTGGGACGGGTAGCGCAGTAGTCAGTGTAGAACTTGCTCAGCTCGTCGTTGGTCTCGATGCCCGCATCGTGCAGGCCGGTCAGCAGGTCGGTGACGGGATAGGCGTCGTTCAGTGCGCCGGAGCCGGTGCCACCGTAGCAGGGGCTGGTGGAGGCCCAGCCAAAGACGTTCAGCTTGGAGCCGGAGGCCACAGGCAGGATGTTGTCATCGTTCTGTGCCAGAACGATGCCCTCCTGCGTGATCTCGTTCACCAGCTCGGTCGCCTCTGCGGAGGTCTCCTCGCTGATGGAGCCTTCACCGGAGACCAGATCCAGCATGGTGGACATGGGGCCGATGCAGATGAGGTTGACAACGATGACCAGTGCCAGCAGAATGGCGACACCAGACTGCGCACGGACCATCTTCTTCTTAGCTTTCGGCAGCTTCTTGGCCGCAAACATCGCAACGAGTGCGACCACGACCACGACGCCGAAGGCGATCAGGTAGTTCTGGATGTTGGAAACTACCTGCATTACATCATCCATATTGACGGACAACATAATTCTTCCTCCTTATTCTGAATTCATATTTCCCGGGCACAGCTCCCGGACTGTCGGCATCCATTATAAAGGAATTCAATGAAAATTTACAAAGATTTTCACAACCTGTCATTTCCGAGGCATATTTTGCAGAAGTTTCATTTTGGTTTCAAATTTTATTGTGCTTATCCACAAATACAGGCCCGGTTTTATTGTGCAAAACAGAAAAAACCTCTCCGGCATTGCGAAGCAATGCCGGAGAGGTTTTTCTTTATTCCGGAATCGGCAGCAGGATCCGCAGCGTGAACCAGCCGTCGGCCCAGTGAAGGGTCATGGTGCCGTCGTGGTCCTGCGCTGCCGCCTGCACGCCCCGCAGGTCGTAGCCGCCGTGGGTGTTGTGGCGGGGCAGGCCGTCTGCGCCCAGTTCCACGGGCTGGGCGCAGTAATTCTCGAAGCGGAGCATCACACAGCCGCTCTGGTCATAGACGGCCACCCGCAGCAGCCGCTTTTCGGGGTCCGGCTCTGCCGTGACACACTCGATGGCGTTGTCCAGCGGCGCGCCCACGAGGGTGCACAGCTCCCGGGTCGTCAGGAACCCCAGCTTACTGCCATCGGCCACGCTGGTCATGTTGATGCCCCGCTGCTGGCAGTCCATGCTCTTTGCGGTGAGCAGGGTGTCCAGCACCGGATTGCCGGTCTTGTTCTCGGCCTCATACCGGCGGATGCCGCTTTCCATCCGGGCCAGCGCGGCGTCCTGCTTGGCCCGGTCGCGCTCGGCACGGATGTCTGCGATCTGAATTTTCAACTCATGGTAGCGGCTGTTGATGAGCCGGATGCCCTCTTTGCTCCGCTTGTACTGCTCATACTGGCGGTGGAGCACCTCGTCCATCGCCGCAAGCTCGCTGTGGAGGGCCGCCTCCCGCAGCTGCTCGTGCTGGACGGTCAGGATGAGGACGCCGCAGATGTCCACCAGCGTGCGGATGTAGTAGACGCTCATGTCCACCTCGCGGTCGCCCAAGAAGAGCAGGTTGCTCACCGCGAAGACCATCGCCGCCATGACGACGGCCACGAGGGCCGCTTTTCCGCTGATGACGATGCGGCCCTTGGGGCTGGCGTGCTTGTGCTCCAGCAGCCAGATGCAGCCAAAGACCCCGCTGTAGACCACCGCCAGCAGCGCCAGCGACAGGCCATCGGCCCCGCTGCGCTGGGGCCAGAGGAAACAGTGCAGCTGCCACTCGGCGCTGGCGGCCAGCTCGGCCAGAACAAAGGCCCGGGCGCAGACATACCCGGCCTCCAGCAGCGAGATGGTGCGGGTGAGCCAGAGGTAAAGGTACTGCATCGCCACCGCCGCCGCCATGCAGGGGATCCACCACGCCAGCGGGACGCTGCCCGTGGCCTGCAAAAAAGCGCAGAGGACCAGCGCCCATGCCGCGCTGACGGCGAAGGTGGCTTTCGGGCCGAAGCGGAGGCCCAGCGGCAGGGCGTAGATGCCCACGGCCAGACACTCGGCCAGCGCCGTGTAGAGGCGCGGGATACTGGGCAGCGCCGTCATGCGCCTCCACCTCCGATGTGGTCGGCCAGCGCCGCGAGGAAAGCCTTCCGCCGGGGCCGGCTCAGCTGCAATTCATAAGGTCCTACCTGCACCATCCCCTGCTGCACCCCCTTCACCTGCGCCAGATTGACGAGGTAGCCGCTGTTGCAACGGGCAAAGGGCCGCTCAGCCAGCTTCTCCTCGAAGGCTTTCAGAGTGCCCGCCGCCGCGAAGTCCCCCTCCTCGGTGTAGAAGTGGACGCGGTGGCCCTCGCTTTCCAGATAATAGATGAGGGAGGAGTCCAACCGCCGAAGCCCGCCCTCCACCGGCAGGGCCAGATAGTGCCGCACCCGGCGGCGCAGCTGCTCCTCCACCTTCCGGAGCTGCTGCGAAAAGGCAAAGTAGGGCACCGGTTTGAGCACATAGTCCAGCGCACCCACCGCGTACCCGCCGATGGCGTACTGGGCCATATTCGTGATGAAGACGATGATGACGTCCTTGTCCAGCTCCCGCACCCGCCGGGCTGTCTCCATCCCATCCAGATGCTTCATCTCCACGTCCAGAAACAGGACATCGTACACCGGGCGGTAATCATCCAGCAGCTCCATCCCGTCGGCGAACTCCGTCACAGCAAACTCGGTGCCATACTGCCGGGTGTGCCGCTGCACATAGCCTTGCAGCTGCGCCCGCACCTCTGCCTCGTCCTCCACCAGAGCGATGCGTATCATTGCCGCACCTCCTTTTCCCGCAATTTCTCTGGTTTTTATTGTAACACGAAACCGGGCCGGTGGCAAATCGGAAGGCCCTTTTTCTGCCGCGCCCCCAGTCTAACAGCTAAACACAAAAGCAGCAGCCTCACTCTGCGTTCGGTGAGGCTGCTGCTTTGTTCTTTCAGGGAAGATCTCAGTTCGTCTTGACGGCCACGAGGATGCGGATCTTCTTTCCGCCTGCGCAGCCGAAGTTGTCGTACCAGCCGATGAGCTTGTAGTCCTCGGTGTTGACCTTGGGCAGCGAGGTGGCGAAATACTGGCCGTTCGACCACAGATAGACCTGCATATCGTCGGCGGTCTCATACCGCTTGTCCCCGCTCATGACCGAAGCCGCGCCCAGCCTGTCGATGACCACCGGCGAGAGCTGGAGCATCCGGTTGATGGCCTTGCCGTCGGCAGAGCGGCCGATGGCGATGCCGCCCGCCACGATGGGATACTTGGTGGCGGTGCTGTAGGCCACCTGCTTGCCGCCGGTGTAGCAGACGTAGGTGGCGCCCTCGCCCAGATAGTTGAGGAAATCGCCCAGCGTGCCGCCCACACTGTCGCCGGTGCGGCGGAGCACATAGCTGAAGAGCTGGTCCGTCTTGCCGGTGAGGGTGTTCCAGGTAGAGCTGACGATGCTGCCGTCGATGAGGCCGTAGAGCACATCGCTGGTGCTGGGCACCAGAATGTTCTTCACGTCCTGAAAGGTCTCCTCGTCGGTCTTCTTCACCGTGGTGGTGATCGTTGTCGTCGTGGGGAGGCCTGCGGCCTCCTTTGCGGCGTCCTGCGCCTTCTCGCTGATCTTCTTGTCGATCTTCTTGGCGGCTTCGTCCGTCAGGCGGCGGACGGAATCCAGCGCGGCATACTCCCACAGGTCGCCGGTCACATCGTTGAGGATGACCCGGTCGATCTCACCGGCGGCGTTGGTGGTGTAGTAGCGGACGTCGTTCTCACTCAGCGTTACCCCCGATAGGCGGCTGGGGCGAACTGCCCCAGCCACACCCTCCGACGTCGTATCAAGGATCTGCACGTTGTCTGCAAACGGGGTGTCGCCCAGCGCGGTGCCGTCGGCGCGGATGGTGCCGCTGACCGGGCGGGGCGAGATGGACTTAACGCTCTCTCCGCCCTCGTCCACGCGGACCTCCACCAGCTTGCCCGCCGGGAAATTGAGCTTATTGTTTACGTTGACGGTGCGGGCCGTGCCGTCGGTGCACATGATGGAGACGGCCTGCTGCACTTCGGCGCTGTTGGTTTCCACGAGGGTGCGGGATGAGGACTGCACCACGCCGTAAAAGACGGCGTCGGCCTCATCTCCGGTGAGGACGGAGACTGCGGCGTCGTTCATGCCCAGCAGCAGCGTGACCACCTGACCCACTCCGCCGCCGGACAGGGAGGACAGCTGGTAGGCCACGGAGGGCGAGGCGATGGTGTAGCTGACCCCGGCCACAGTCACAGAGGTCGGGGCGCTGGCCGAGGGCGAGACCGCCGTCACACGGCCCGCGGCACGCTTATTGTAGATCCACAGGGTGCGGGCGCTCTCATTATAATAGTAGACATCATAGGGCGAGAGGGCCGCAGAGGTGGTGACTTCGTCGTTGCGGTAGATGGCCGCCGGGGCAAAGGGCAGGGCCGTGGCCGCATCGGCCACGAAGGGGCCTTTGACGTTGTCCAGCAGGACGGAGGAGATGTCCACCTGACCGTTGCTCACCGCAAAGCCCAGCGTGGAGGCGTAGACCTGACCGCTGCCGTTCATGGCAGTGAGGGCATTGTAGAAGAGCACGGTGCCCTGCTCGAGGGTCAGCACCTCGCCCTGACGGGCGCTGATGTCATTGCGCAGGCCCAGTGCTCTTGCCTTATTGAGCTGGGCCGAGGGGAAGGTGCCGCCGAGGCTCGCCACATCGTAGCCCAGCAGGCGGAGGGCCATGGTGCAGGCCTCCTCCAGCGTAACGGCATTGTCCGGGCGGAAGCTGCCATCGGAGTAGCCGGTCATCCAGCCGTTCTGGACGGCAGTGCGGATGTAGACGGCGTAGGGCGAATCACTGTCCACATCGCTGTACAGACGGCCGGTGCGGCCCTGTGCTGCAGCGGTGTCGCGGTAGGCCGAGAAAGCCGTCAGGAGACGGGCCGCCTGCCCACGGGTGAGGGGCGCGCCCAGAGAAGCGGACTGCTCTGCGGTCAGACCGCCCAGCGCCGTCGCCGTCTGGACTGCCGCGTTGGAGCCGACCGCCGAGGCGGGCAGCACCAGCATGGAAACCGCCACGCAGACGGCCAGCAGGAATGCGAGGAATCTTTTTTTCATGGTAAACTCCTTATAGAATCAACGCCATCGCCTCTCCCTTTGGGAGAGGTGGCGAGCGAATGCGAGACGGAGAGGGCAAGCCGC
>ERZ1027014.414-NODE-414-length-22138-cov-6.897478_pt1 | contig 22138 bp, 24 predicted proteins | sample MGYA00519287_ERZ1027014 | MGnify/ENA primary metagenome ERZ1027014 (study PRJEB26926, sample SAMN06164698) | human gut metagenome | biome: ENVO:00009003; feature: ENVO:2100002; material: ENVO:00002003 | host: Homo sapiens | place: USA | collected 2012 ...
CCTCTCTATTCGTCGGCAGCGTCAGATGTGTATAAGAGACAGGTCCGGTGTTTCAATTTTGCTGGTGGCGTGGCGGATAAACGCCGTGGAGATATATTCTGCCTCGATGCCGGTGCCGTTATCGCTGATCTCGATCAGCTTAACGCCGCCGGATTCAATGCTGACGGTCACCTGCGTGGCACCGGCATCAATGGAGTTTTCCAGCAGCTCCTTAACAACGGATGCCGGACGCTCGACCACCTCACCGGCTGCGATCAGCTCGGCTGTGTGCTTATCCAGAACATGGATCACTGCCATGGTGTTTTCCCTCCTTGTATGGTCTGGGTCAGGTAGAGCAGTTTCATCTGTTCAGGCTGCCCTTCAGGGTCTTTTTCAGCTCGTAGAGGAAGTTCAACGCCTCAATGGGGGTGAGTGTTTCCACATCCAGAGCTTCCAGCTTGTCCATCATCTCGCTGGGCACAGCCGGAGAGTTATACTCCTGCAGGGCATCAAAATCCATCTGCTCTACTTTATTTTTAGGTGCAGTTGCTTCCAGCGTGCGCAGCACCTCATGGGCGCGGCGGGTCACGCTGCCGGGCAGACCTGCCAGCTTTGCCACCTCGATGCCGTAGCTGTCGTCGGCAGGGCCGCGGACGATGCGGCGGAGGAAGGTGATGTCCTCTCCCCGCTTCTTGACGGCGATGTTGTAGTTCTTGACCCCCTCGATGGACCCTTCCAAATCGGTCAGCTCGTGGTAGTGGGTGGCGAAAAGAGTCTTGCAGCCGAGGCCCTTGGCCGGGTCGGAGATGTGCTCCACCACGGCGCGGGCGATGCTCATGCCGTCGAAGGTGGAGGTGCCGCGGCCGATCTCGTCCAGCACGACGAGGCTCTTGGGGGTGGCGTTTTTCAGGATTTCGGCCACCTCAGTCATCTCCACCATGAAGGTGGACTGTCCGGCGGCGAGGTCGTCCGATGCGCCGATGCGGGTAAAGATGGCATCCACGACGCCCACATGACAGCTGGACGCCGGGACGAAGGAGCCGATCTGGGCCATCAGCGTGATCAGCGCGTTCTGACGCATATACGTCGATTTTCCTGCCATATTCGGGCCGGTGATGATGAGGCAGCGGTCGGTGGTGCAGTTGAGCTTCGTATCGTTGGGCACGAAGAGGCTCCCCTTTAGCATCTGCTCCACCACCGGGTGGCGGCCCTCGGTAATGGTCAGCTCGTCGCTGTCGTCCACCACGGGGCGGCAGTAGTTGTTCTCTGCCGCCACCTGCGCCAGCGCCGCCAGCACATCCAGCTCGGCCACGGCGTTGGCCGTCCGCTGGATGCGGTCGAGCTGACCGCCGATCTTTTCCAGCAGCTCGGCAAAGAGCCGGTGCTCCAGTGCGATAAGGCGCTCGTGTGCGCCGAGGATCTTGTTTTCCAGCTCCTTCAGCTCCTGCGTGATGTAGCGCTCGCCGGAGGTGAGGGTCTGTTTGCGGATGTAGGTCTCGGGGACCATCTGCTTATAGGAGTTGCTGACCTCGATGAAGTAACCGAAGACGTGGTTGTAGCCGATCTTCAGCTTGGGGATGCCCGTCTCCTGCCGCAGGCGCGTCTCCAGCTGGGCGAGGACGCCCTTGGTGTTGTCGCGGATGGAGCGCAGCTCATCCACCTCGGAGTGGTAGCCCTTGGCGATGACGCCGCCGTCCTTGAGGGTGGAGGGGGCATCCGGGTCGATGGCTGCGAGGATGGCCGTTTTGACGTCGTCCAGCAGATCGATCTGGCCCGCAAGGGCGGTCAGCTCAGGGCAGCCGCAGCTCTCGGCCTGCGCCCGCAGGTCAGGCAGGCGCTCGCAGGTCTGGGCCATCGTGTAGATCTCCTTGGGCGTGGCCGAACCATAGACCGCACGGGTCATGAGGCGCTCGAGGTCGGCGATGTAGTGGAGCTGCTCGATGAGGTCGCCCCGCTGCATGGTCTGGTTCACGAGGCTCTCTACCGCGCTGAGGCGGCGGTTGATGGCAGCGCTGGACACCAGCGGCTGCTCGATCCAGCTGCGCAGCATCCGCTTGCCCATGGCCGTGCTGGTCTTGTCCAGCACCCAGAGCAGCGTCCCCCGCTTTTCGCGGCCCCGCAGCGTCTCGGTCAGCTCAAGGTTGGCCCGTGTGACCGGCGACAGGCTCATGAACTGAGCCTCGTTGTAGGTGATGACCGTCTTGAGCCGCTCGACGCCCTTGATCTGGGTATCGTGGAGATATTCCAGCAGCGCCGCCATCGCAAAGCGGACGAGACCGTCCTCGGCCATGCCGGTCTTGGCAGGCCAGTCGCGGCCAAACTGGTTCTCGAGGGCGATGGAGACGAGGCCCGGGGCATACCGTTCCTCCTCCACCAGCTCGACGGCGCAGTTCATGTTCTTTTTGAGGTAGGCGGTGATCTCCCGGCAGTCCAGCAGACTCGGGTTCATCAGCACCTCGCTGGGGTGGTAGCGGCAAAGCTCTGCGATGACCGCCGGGGCGATCTTTTCCCGCTTCAGCTCGGTGATGTGGGCCGTGCCGGTAGAGACGTCAGCAAAGCAGAGGCCCGCCGCACCGCCCTTCAGGAAGATGCTGGCGATGTAGTTGTTCTTGTCATCCTGAAGCATACTGCTCTCGATGACGGTGCCCGGCGTGACCACCCGGATGATGTCCCGCTTGACGAGGCCCTTGGCCTTGGCCGGGTCTTCCACCTGCTCGCAGATGGCGACCTTATAGCCCTTTGCGATGAGGCGGGCCACATAGCCCTCGTAGCTGTGGAAGGGCACGCCGCACATGGGCGCACGTTCCTCGAGGCCGCACTGCTTGCCCGTAAGGGTCAGGTCCAGCTCCCGCGAGGCCGTGAGCGCATCGTCGAAGAACATCTCGTAGAAATCGCCGATGCGATAGAAAAGGATCTCGTCCTTATGTTGTTTTTTTATCTCAAGATATTGCTGCATCATGGGCGAAAGCTCTGCCATGACCGTTCACCTTCCTCCCCTTGTTGTCGCGTGGGTGTGGGTTTGGCATCCAAAACCGTCTTTTGCAAGCAAAACGCGGCCCTGCATTGCACAGCCGCGTTTTGTAAGCCTTGGATGGGGATGCCTTTAGTGGCAGCCGCCGCAGGTGGAGCAGCTGCCGGTGCAGGAAGCGGAAGGCTCCTGCACGGTCATGGGGTCGCCGCCGTTCATGGCGGTGTTGATGATGGCGTCGATATAGTTCACGAGGTTCTCGCAGTCGCGCTTGGCCTCGTTGTAGGCCACCATGCCCTCGTCGGCCATGATCTTGCCGTAGAGGTCGTTCACCTTTTCGTTCAGCTCGGCGATGCGTGCATCGCTGCGCTCGGTCTTACCGATCTCGTTGTTCAGGTCCATCCGGGCCAGATTGAACTCGCCGATGAGGTTCTGCAGCTCCTCGTCCTTATCGTTCATCTTGCGGGCCTGATCCATGGCCAGATAGCGGGGGTCGGTCTGAAGTGCCATCGCGGCACGCTTGAAAAGGTCGATGCAATCCATTGTAATAGTCTCCTTTTTTCCTGTGTTCTATATTAGGATAGTATATCCAGAATATCGTTATTCGGTCAGCTCGCCCAGCAGGACGGTGGCGCGGGCATCCGTGAGATGCACCATCGCATAGCTGCCCATGAGGGCCGGGTCGGCCATGAACTCGACGGTGAGATTGTTGTCGAGACGGCCCGAGAGGGTGCCTTCGTTCCGGCCATAGCCCTCCACGAGGACGCGGACGGTCTGGCCCACCTGTGCCTTGACGAGGGCCATTGCAATATCGTCCTGCAGCTTCAGCAGGCGGGTCATCCGGTCGGTCTTCTCCTTGCGGGGGGTGGGGTCGGGCAGGTCGGCGGCCTTGGTGCCGGTGCGCTTGGAGTAGATGAAGGTGAACAGCTGCATATAGCCCACCTTCTGCACCAGCTCGAGGGTCTTCTGGAAGTCCTCCTCCGTCTCACCGGGGAAACCCACGATGATGTCGCTGGAGAAGGTGATGCCGGGGATCTTCTTCCGGGCGTACTCGATCAGCTCCAGATAGTGCTCCACGGTATAGTGGCGGTTCATCTGGACCAACAGCCGATCCGAGCCGCACTGCACCGGCAGGTGCAGGTGCTTGCAGATCTTCGGCTGCGCCGCGATGGTGTCGATGAGCTTGAAGCTGGCATCCTTCGGGTGGCTGGTCATGAAGCGGATGTGATAGTCCCCCGGGACGGTGCAGAGCAGGTTCAGCAGGTCGGAAAAATCCACCTGCTCTTCAAGGCCCTTGCCGTAGCTGTTGACGTTCTGGCCCAGCAGGGTGATCTCCTTGTAGCCTGCCTCTACGAGGCCCTTGAACTCGGCGAGGATGTCGCCGGGCTTCCGGCTCTTTTCGCGGCCGCGGACATAGGGCACGATGCAGTAGGTGCAGAAGTTGTCGCAGCCGTACATGATGGGCAGCCATGCGCGGAACTCGCTCTCGCGGCGGATGGGGATATTCTCCACGATGACGGGGCGCTGGGCCGGCTCCATCAACACCCGCTTGTGCTTTTGCAGCTTCTGGGCGATGAGCTGGGGCAGGGTGTCGATGCCATCCACGCCGAAGACGAGGTCAACGTAGGGGTAGCTCTGGCGCAACTTCTCCACGACGTGCTTCTGGTTGGCCATGCAGCCGCAGAGTCCGATGATGAGGCCGCGCTTTTTCTCCTTCAGGCCCTTGAGGGCGCCCACGTTGCCGAAAACGCGCTGCTCGGCGTGCTCACGGACGGCGCAGGTGTTGAAGAGAATGAGGTCGGCATCCTCGGGCTTGTCGCACAGGCCGTAGCCGATGTCCATCAGCACGCCCTTGATGCGCTCGCCGTCGTTGACGTTCTGCTGACAGCCGTAGCTGTGGACGAAGGCCAGCGGCGGGGTGTCGTAGGCCAGCTTGACCAGCTCAGCCGCCGCGTTGTTATGTTCAAATGCTATGTACTCCAATGGAACCATCCTTCTCTGCCGCCGCGCACCGGCGGCAGACATCGTTATACTATAAAAAGCTCCTTATAGTATACCCTTTTTGGCCTTGGAGGGCAAGAGCTTATTTTTACTGTGCCTGCTTGGCGGCGCAGGCCTCGCACAGGCCGAACAGCACCACGGCGCAGTCCTCCACGACACCCTTCTGGTGGCGCACCAGCTTCATCACCTGCTTTTCGTCCACGTCGGCGTCCACGACACCGCCGCAGCAGTTGCAGTAGAGGTGGCTGTGCCAGCCCAGCGTGTGGTCGAAGCGGTCGGCCTTGCCCGGGATGGAGACACGGCGGACGCGGCCCGCCTCCACGAGGCTGTTGAGGTTGCGGTAGACGGTGCCGAGGCTCAGGCCGGGGCACTCCCTGGCCGCAAGGTCAAAAATCTCTTCTGCGGTGGGGTGGTCGCACAGCTGCTCCACCTTCTGCAATACCAGCTCGCGCTGCTTGGAATAACGCATGGTCTTTCTCCTCTTTCGTATCGTTCTGGGTCCGGATCAAGGCCGGGGTCAGAGCTTGTCCTCCCCCTTGATCTTTGCCCAGTAGGCCCGGGCAGCCTGTTCGGTGCGGTTGTCTCCGAACGTATAGTATTTCACATCCTTGAGCACATCCGGCAGATACTGCTGCTCGACCCAGTGGTTCTCGAAATCGTGGGCGTACTTGTAGTTCTGGCCCTTGACTGCCGCATCCTCGCCGTCGAAGTGCTTGTTCTGGAGCTGGCGCGGGATAGGGCCGGTGCGGCCCGCCTGCACGTCGGCGATGGCGGCGTTGATGGCGTCGTGGGCGCTGTTGGACTTGGGGCTGGTGGCCACGAGGATGACGGCATCCGCCAGCGGGAGACGTGCTTCGGGCAGGCCCACCATGTTGGCGGCGTCCACCGCCGCCTTGACGATGGGGATGATCTGCGGGTATGCGAGGCCCACATCCTCACAGGCGCAGACCATGAGGCGTCGGCAGGCCGAGGGCAGGTCGCCTGCTTCCAGCAGACGGGCCAGATAGTGGAGGGCGGCGTTGGGGTCAGAGCCGCGCATGGACTTCTGGTAGGCTGAGACGATGTCGTAGTGGTCGTCGCCGTCCCGGTCGTACCGCATGGCGGTGCGGCGGGTGACCTGCTGCACCATCCCGAGGGTGACGTGCTTTTTCCCCTCGTCCACAGGGGCCGCCGTCACCACGAAATCGAGGCAGCCCAGCGCCTTGCGCAGATCGCCCCCCGCGCTCTCGGCGAGGTAGGCACAGGCGTCCTCATCCATCGTCACGGGCTGCGGCTCGGACGCCGAGAGCTTTTTCAGGGCGTTGCGGATGCCCCGCTCCACATCGGCGGCAGAGAGGGACTTGAACTCGAACACGGTGCAGCGGGACAGCAGCGCATTATAGATGTAAAAGTAGGGGTTCTCCGTCGTGGAGGCGATGAGGGTAACGGAGCCGTCCTCGATGCACTCCAAGAGGCTCTGCTGCTGCTTTTTGTTGAGGTACTGTATCTCGTCGAGGTAGAGCAGGATGCCCCCTGCCCCGGCCAGCGTGCCGATGTCCTTCAGCACGGCCTTGATGTCGCCGGTGCCGCAGGAGGTGCCATTGAGCTTATGGAGAGTCATCCCGCTGTTCTCGGCGATGATGCGGGCCACGGTGGTCTTGCCCGTGCCGGAAGGGCCGTAGAAGATCATGTTGGGGATGCGGCCGCTCTCGATGGTGCGGCGGAACACCTGCCCCTCGGCCAGAAGATGCTGCTGGCCGCAGACATCGGCCAGCGTTTTGGGGCGCAGACGCTGCGCCAGCGGTTCGTTCATGGGTCTTCCCTCCAAGCATAGGATGCGGTTCGTTCTTTTTTCTAGTATAGCGCATTTTACACGCCGGGGCAAGAGAAATAATAAAAATGATTCTCAGATAATCCACAAAGGATTTACAAATTTCGCAAAACGTGATATGCTTGTACCATTCCAGTCAAGAATCGAGGGAGAGCGTATGCGTGGAAAGACCGCTGCCACCGAAGACCTGACGGCCAAGAAGGAACTGGCGCTGGAGGTCATCCGGCGGCTCAAGGCCGAATACCCCGACGCAGGCTGTACGCTGGACTACGACCATGCGTGGCAGCTTCTGGTAAGCGTCCGGCTGGCGGCCCAGTGCACCGATGCCCGGGTGAACGTGGTGGTGCAGGACCTGTTTGAAAAATATCCGTCGGTGGCCGCGCTGGCCGAAGCCGAGCCGGAGGACATCGAGGCCATCGTCAAGCCCTGCGGTCTGGGCCGCAGCAAGGCCCGGGACATCTCGGCCTGTATGCGCAGGCTCCGGGACGACTACGACTGCAAGGTGCCCACCACCTTCGACGAGCTGCTGGCCCTGCCCGGCGTGGGCCGCAAGAGCGCCAACCTCATCATGGGCGATGTGTTCGGCAAGCCCGCCATCGTCACCGACACTCACTGCATCCGGCTGTGCAACAAGATCGGCCTCGTGGATGGCATCAAGGAGCCGCAGAAGGTGGAGATGGCCCTGTGGAAGATCATCCCGCCCGAGGAGGGCAGCGACCTGTGCCACCGCTTCGTGATGCATGGCCGTGCCGTCTGCAGCGCCCGGAAGCCCGAATGCGAAAAGTGCTGTCTCTCTGACATCTGCCGCTATGCGCGGGAAGAAGCGGCATCCATTGGATAAAGCAAGGAGGTTTTGCTTATGTTCACTCTGACGATCTTACTTATCCTCGCCGTTATGGTCGCCCTGTTCGGCTGCCTGATGGGGCTTTTTTCGATCATCGGCCTCTTCTTTTCCCTGCTGACCGGCATTCTGGTCGGCGCACTGGCCGGTTATCTTGCCAGCCGCTTTATGGGCACGCAGACTTCGTTCCTGCGCAATGTCGTTCTGGGCGTTCTGGGCAGCTTTGTCGGCGAGTTTCTGTTCGGGATGTTCCACATCTACGCCACCGGCAGCTTCAGCTCCTTCGTCATCTCGGTCGTGGGCGCCTGTGTCTGCATCTGGATCGACAACAAGCTGTTCCACTGAGCCGTCTGTCTTGAAAAAGCCGCAGCTTTCGGGGGTGAAAGCTGCGGCTTTTTCGTCTCAGTGGAATCGAATGTCATTTTCCGGCAAACTATGCTATAATAAGCGTTGTGTTTGAAATTGGAAAGGAGCTTTTCTCATGGAAACAACGCATGAGTCGTCGAGACAGACCCTCCGCTCCGCACAGCCCTCCAGGCCCTACGCATTCAGCCGCAAGGTGTTCTGCGAGGGGATGCGGGACGGTGTGCCCATTGCGCTGGGATATTTTGCGGTGTCCTTCTCGCTGGGCATCGCGGCCCGGACGGCGGGCTTCACGCCCCTGCAGGGCTTCGTGGCCAGCCTGCTCAACAACGCTTCGGCCGGCGAGTACGCCGCCTTCGCCCTCATCGCCAGCGGTGCGACCTATCTGGAAGTGGCCATCATCACCCTCATCGCCAACGCCCGCTATCTGCTGATGAGCTGTGCGCTGGCCCAGCGGTTCGCCCCGGGCACCCCCTTCTTCCACCGCCTCATCATCGGCTACGACGTCACCGATGAGCTGTTCGGCATCACCATCGCCCGGCCCGGCTACCTGAACCCCTTCTACACCTACGGCGCCATCGCGCTGGCCGCCCCGGCGTGGGCCTCGGGCACGGCGCTGGGCATCATCGCGGGCAATCTGCTGCCTCTGCGGGCCGTCAGCGCCCTCAGCGTGGCGCTCTACGGGATGTTCCTCGCCATCATCATCCCCCCGGCCCGGAAGGATAAGGTCGTCGCCGGGCTGGTGGTCCTCAGCTTCGCACTGAGCTTCGTCTGCACCTACCTGCCGGGCATCTCCACCCTTTCGGACGGCACCCGCACCATCCTTCTGACGGTGGCGATCTCCTGTGCCGGAGCGCTGCTGTTCCCCATCAAGACCCAGAGTGAGGAGGCTGAACAATGATCCGCAGCAACTGGCTTTACATCGCGGTGATGTTCGCGGTGTCCTACACCATCCGCATCCTGCCCCTGACCCTCATCCGCAAGCCCATCCGGAATCAGTTCATCCAGTCCTTCCTCTACTATGTCCCCTACGTCACACTGGCGGTCATGACCTTTCCGGCCATCGTCAACGCCACCCAAAGCCCGGTGGCCGGTGCGGCAGCGCTGGTGGTGGGCATCGCTGCGGCATGGTACGGGGCCAGCCTGTTTCAGGTGTCGGTGGCCTGCTGTGCCGTCGTCTTTGTGCTGGAACTGTTCCTTGTCCGTTGAGGTGACGGCCCGATGAAAAAGATCCTCGTGACCGGCGCAGGCGGCTTCGTAGGCGCGCGCATTCTGGAGATGTGGCGCGGCCGGTTCGAGCTTTCCGCCTTTCCGCCCGATTTTCTGCGTACTGCCGACGAGACCGCCGTGCGCCGCTTCATCACCGCAGAGCGCCCGGACGTCATCGTCCACACCGCAGCCCTCTCCAACACGCAGGTCTGCCAGCAGCATCCGGAGGAGTCCTTCCGGGCCAACGTCCTGCTGCCCGAGTGGGTGGCAGCGGCAGCAGCGGAGACCGGCGCAAAGCTGCTCTCCTTCAGCTCCGATCAGGTCTACGCAGGAGTGCAGCAGCCCGGACCTCTGGCTGAAGCGCTGCCCCTCTCCCCCGCCAATGTCTACGGTCGGCACAAGCTTGAGGCTGAGGCGCGGGTGATGACCCGCTGCCCGGACGCTGTGGCGCTCCGCTTACCGTGGATGTATGATCTCCCGGGCGGTCGGCTGCCCATCCGGGGCAATCTGCCGCTGAACCTTCTGCAGGCCGCGAAGACCGGCGAAGTGCTGCACTTTTCCCGCCGCGACCACCGGGGCGTGGGCTATGTGCGGGAGGTCATCGCAAACCTTCTCCCCGCGATGGCGCTGCCCGGCGGCGTCTACAACTTCGGCAGCGGGAACGACAAGGATATGGTCGATACTGCGCTGTATTTCGCACACCTGCTCCAAGTGGATGTGCGCATCGAAGAAACGGACTTTGTCCGAAACCTCGTGATGGACGGGCAAAAGCTGCAAGAACATGGCATCGTGTTCCGGTCTACGCAGGGGGCATTCCGGCAGTGCCTTGCAGATCACGGGATGGACATTTGATACACAGACAACAAAACAGGCTCTCCAAAAAGGAGAGCCTGTTTTGCTTATTTCCACAGCTGTTCTGCCACCAGCTCCAGCACACTTCCGGCGATGCAGCGGGCTTTGTCCGAGATGAGGAAGCAGTTTTCCAGTTCCTCGCGGCGGGGGTCCACGTCGGCCACCTTGAAGCCCATCGTGACGGGATACCCGTCCCGCAGCAGGCCCCGCAGGATACCCCCGATGCAGGTCGTGACCGGGGTGCGGGTGCCGTCAAAGGCCTCGATCTCGGCGATGACGTCGCCCGGCTCCACAACATCGCCGATGGCGCGCAGCTCATGGAAGATGCCTTCCCGCGCCGCGTGGACGACCCGCTCTGCGCTGTAGCCGCCGATGACGCCGGGGACGCCGGTGTTCGGGACGGCGATGCCCTCCCGGATGATGCGTCCCAGACGATGGCCGCGCTTGGTCTCCACCACGAAATCAACGTCCTCCCCCGCAGTGAAGCCCGGGCCGAGGGCGATGGTCAGCGGGGCCATATCCCGCGTCGTGCCGAGATTCCTCTTCGCAAGGATGGCGTCCACGACAACGGCGGGCCGCACCTGCGGGATCAGCGCTCCCTTCGGGTCCACCATCACCGGCACATCGCCGCGGCACCAGACGACCACGGCCTCGTCCAGCGTCTGCACGAGGGTGGCACGCATCCCTTCTACGACCGCCTCGCCCTCATAGACGGCCTCGCTTACCGAGACCTGACGGCGGATGGCGGCGGGCTGTTCCGCTTCCAGCACGAGCACCTTCAGCCCCGCCGACCACAGCCGGTGGATGGTGCCGGTGGCAAGGTCGCCGCCGCCCCGCACAAGGATGACTTCATCACGCTTCATTGCTCTTTTCCTCCTTGAGCAGCTGCAAAAATACCTTCATGGAACCGCCGCAGGCTGCAAGCGCCGCGTCGTCCTCCTGCGCGCTGGCCGAATACTCCGCCAGCTGACAGGGTGCGGCCTCGCCTGCCTGCATTTTTGATGCAAGCTGTTGGATGCGGTACTCCATGATGCCGCCGCCCACGCTGCCGACGCACTTCCCATCCGGCAGCATCAGCATCTTTGCGCCCACCTCCCGGGGGGTCGAGCCGTGGCGGGAAACGATGGTCACGAGGACGGGGGGCGGTTCCTGCCCGGCGCAGGCGTCCAGCGCGTTCAACAGGGCGGGCGGGAAGCCCTCGGTCTGCTGACGGCTGTTTTTCACTTGGACGATCTCGGCAAGGATGGACAGGGCGATCTCCTGCGCGGTCTGTCCCCCGATGGCAAGGCCGATGGGGGCATGGAGCCCCTCGACCCCCACGGGGTCGGCCCTGGCCTCGGTGAGCTGACGCCGGACGAGGGCCGCGCGGCTCCTGCTGCCCAGCATACCGACATAGGCAGATCGTTTTTTGCATATCTCCGTGAGGCATTCCACGTCGAAGGCGTGGGCACGGGTAGCTACGACAAAGTAGGTCTCCGCGCTGCCCTCCACCCGGGCGAGCGTCTCCGCGTAGGGGCCGCAGAGCACCGTTTCCGCCCCCGCGCGGCGGAGGGCGTCGGCGTAGTCGGGGCGCTCCTCCAGCCCGGTGACAGGCAGGCCCAGCATGACGGCCAGCCGGACGACGCTCTCGGCCACATGGCCTCCGCCGCAGAGGACAAGCCGGGACGTACCGCCGAACTTTTCCACGAAGACACGCACGCCCTCCAGCGTCAGGAGGCCGCTGGCTCCGCACCCGGCCAGTGCCGGGAGATTCCGGGCCAGCAGACCCTCGGGCTTCGGGGGCCAGACCGGCACACCCTCACAGAGCAAAAGCCGCTGCCCCTGCTCGGGGCCTTCCAGCACAGATGCCAGAATATGCTGGCCCTGTGTGGTGCGCAGCGCCTGTGCAAACTCACGAATCGACATAGAACTTCTCCTTATGGAGTTTTATTGCATGACCGGCGTTGCGGCGTCGTAGCCTGCACCGTCCAGCCGGGGGGTCCAAGCCTCCCAGTCCTCCGGCAGCATCCGCCAGCCGAGGCCGCAGCCCGCCGTGATCTCGCCGGGCAGCGGGATGATGCGCCCCGGGATGCCCCGGGCGGCGCACTCCTTCTCCCAGCCCATCGCGCGGGCGGTGGAGGCAAATGAAAGCACGATATATTGTCTCTTTTTCCGCATCTCACAGTTCCTCGGCCAGCTGACAGACCGCCTCGGCAGCCTCGAACACCTCGGCCTCAGTGTTCTGATGGAAAAAGCTGAACCGCACCATCCCCTGTTCCGCCGTGCCGAGGGCCTTGTGGATGAGGGGGGCACAGTGCGCCCCAGCCCGGACGCAGAGCTTATAATCCTCCCAGAGGATGTCGGCGGCGCGGGCAGCGTCCTCCTCGCCAAAGTTCAGCGAGACGATGGGGGCGCGGTCGGCCTCGGCGAAGCTGCCGTAGACCTTCACGCCGGGGGCATGGACGATCTGCTCATAGAACAGGTAAGTCAGGGCCAGCTCCTTTTTGTGCAGAGCCTCGACGCCCTGCGACAGGAGCCACTCCACCCCTGCCCCGAGGCCTGCGAGACCGGGGACGTTCAGAGTCCCCGCTTCCAGCGCCGTGGGCATCTGGGACGGGTGGACCTCATCGAAGCTATGGATGCCGCTGCCACCCACCACAAGGGGACGGACGGCGAGGCCGGGCCGAACGTACAATCCGCCTGTGCCCTGTGGGCCGAGCAGTGCCTTGTGTCCGGTGAAGCAGAGGACATCCGCCCCCAGTGCCTGCACGTCGATGGGCCGCGCGCCTGCGGTCTGGGCCGCGTCCACAATAAGCGTAAGTCCGTGCTTTTTCGCAAAAGCAGAGACGAACGCAAGGTCGGTCAGGTTTCCGGTCACGTTCGAGGCGTGGGTCACGGCCACAAAGCGGGTGTTCGGGCGGAGAAGCCGTTCGAACTGGTCGTAGCGCAGCCACCCGGCGTCGTCCACCTCCACGAAGCTGACCTGTGCCCCCTGCTCCTGCAGGCGGTAGAGGGGGCGCAGCACCGAGTTGTGCTCACAGACCGTCGTGATGACGTGGTCGCCGGAGCGGACAAGACCGGAGAGCGCCGTGTTCAGCGCCTGCGTCACGTTGGCCGCAAAGGCGATGCAGTCGGGGCTTTCGGCATGGAGAAGTGTTGCAAGAGCCTCCCGGGCGCGGTAGACGAGGCGGGCTGCGTGAAGGGACGGCTCATGGGCACCACGGCCCGGGTTTCCCCCATGGGCCAGTGCATCCAGCACAGCCTGCCCCACGCAGGGCGGCTTCTGAAGGGTAGTGGCGGCGTTATCAAGGTAGATCACGGCTTGACCACGTTCCCGGCAGTGAGCATTTTTTCTGCAATGGCGTACATATTCGTCACGCCGCCCACGGCCAGCTGTTCGGTCAGGCCGTAGAAGTTCAGGCAGGTGCCGCAGGTCAGGATCTCGACGCCCTCGGCCTCCAGTGCCTTGAGGTCATCCAGCATGGGCGAGCCTGCACAGGTGAGGTGAGCGCCGCCGTTGTAGAAGAGGATGGTCTTGGGCAGCTTGTCCTGCTGGGTCAACGAAAAAACGAAGGCCTTCAGCAGGGTCTTGCCCAGCTCCTCCGCACCCTCTCCCATCTTGTCGGACGCGATGGCCACTACCGTGTCGGTGCGGGCGTCGGGGGTGCAGACCGGGGCTTCCGCCTCGGCCTCGACCGGCTCGCCTACCGTGAGGAGGACGCGGTACTCCCGCTCGCCCAGCTTCTCTGCGGTGGACTGACAGCCCTTCTGTTTGGCCATTTTCGTCAGGTTCTGGACGGCGATCTCATTGTCCACCAGCACCTCCACCTCGCCTGCGCCAGCCAGCGCGGCGATGGCTTTCTTTGCCTTGACTACAGGCAGCGGACAGGCGTCTCCTCTGGCATCCACTCTCAGCATAATTTTTCCTCTCTATCGTACGTTTTATCGCAAGGCTAGAAATTAGCGCAACCGTAACAGCATATCTGCGATATGCAAACCAATGTTGTTGCCGTTGCATTAAAAAATTGGTTTGCTATATTCCGGATAAGACACCAATATCTCGGTGTCCTGTCTCTCTGTGATCTCGCCCACGATGGCTGCGGGCAGGCCGACCCCCTTCAGCTCTGTCTCGAGCGGAGCTGCGTCCTCCGGCGCGACCGCCAGCAGCAGACCGCCCGAGGTCTGAGGGTCGAAAAGGATCTCCTCCATGGCGAAGGGCACCCCCTCGAACCGGACGAAGGGGCCTGTGTGGTTGCGGTTTCGCTGACCGGCAGCGGTAAAAAGACAGTCGTCCGCTGCCTGCCACGCACCGGGCAGGACGGGCACGGCACTGGCGTCGATCCGGCAGGACAGCCGCCCGCCCATCATCTCGTGGAGATGGCCGAGGAAGCTGAACCCGGTGACGTCGGTGGCGGCGTGGACGGCGTACCGGCGGCTGCATTCCGCCGCGGACTTGTTCAGGGTCGTCATGGAGGCCACCGCAGCGTCCATCGCGCCGGGAGCGGCCTCGCCCACCCGGTTGGCGGTGCAGATGAGGCCGACGCCCAGCGCCTTGGTCAGGATGAGCTTGTCGCCGGGCTTTCCGGTGTCGTTGGCGGTAAGGCGGCGGGGGTCTACGAGTCCGGTGACGGACAGGCCGTACTTCACGCCGGTGTCGGCGATGGAGTGCCCTCCCGCGAGGATGCCCCCCGCTTCGGCCACCTTTTCCGCGCCGCCGCGCAAGATCTCGCCGAGGACGTTCAGGTCCATGCTCTCCGGGAAGCAGACAAGGTTCAGCGCGGTCTTCACCTCGCCGCCCATGGCGTAGACGTCGCTGAGGGCGTTCGCCGCTGCGATCTGCCCGAAGGTGTAGGGGTCGTCCACCATGGGCGGGAAGAAGTCCACCGTCTGCACCAGCGCGATCTCGTCGGTGATGCGGTAGACGGCGGCGTCGTCCCGGCTGTCATAGCCCACCAGAAGGTTCGGGTCCGGCTCGCCCCGGGGCAGTTTTTCCAGAATATGGCTCAGCACTCCTGCGCCGAGCTTGGCGGTACAGCCGCCGCCCGTGCAGAAGATGATTTTATCCTCCTGTGCCATCAGGCCCTCTCTCCTTCCTCAAAATGGGTCAAAAATCCCGATACATTGTAGGTTTCTTTCAGAACCGCCAGCGTTCTATCCCCCGCTGCGCGGCGCGGGGCGTCGTCGGCCTGATTGAGGATGACATAAAATGCCCGGGTGCCGACATTCTTTCTCCCGCCTGCGCCGCTTGCCAGCAGCTTTGCCAGCCGCTCAGGCGTCAGAGAGGCTTCGGGCGGCACGCCCAGCAGGGCGCAGGCCGCATCCAGCCGGAAGCAGACCTCCGCGAGGGGCCTGCCCAGAGCCGACAGCCCGGCCACGGCCAGCACGATGTCGCTTTCGGGCAGGAGCACCGGCTCATGGGCCGCCGGGGCCTTGCAGGGGCGATGCTTCGCGCCGTCGGCTTCGAGAAGAACGGTATCGGCCCCGGCCATCCATCCGGACAGGCCGGGCGGCTGGGTCAGCTTGCCGTTTTCGGCGGGCGAACCCGCCACGGCATAGGTCCCGGCCTGCCAGAGGGCATCCCGCACGGCCTCATCGGGGGCGTAATTCGCACTGGGGCGCTGGATATGGGTGGTGGTGGAGACCAGCACCCTCTGCCCCTCGGCGGCGCAGAGGCGGGCCATCCCATAGAGAAGCGTTGTCTTTCCGCCGCCCCCCACGAGGGAGACGACATGGCCCTTCTCCCGCAGGAAGGGCAGCGCTTCGAGGCCCTTCATCAGACTTCGCCTGCTTGTTCGGCCACAGCCATAGCGACCTTCTCGGGGGTGATGGGCAGCTCGTAGAAGCGGGTGCCGATGGCGTTGTAGATGGCGTCCGAGATGGCAGGCAGCGGGGTGTTGATGACCACCTCGCCGATGGATTTCGCGCCGAAGGGGCCGTTCGGCTCATAGCTGTTCTCGAACTCGACCCGGATATGGCCTACGTCGGCGCGGGTGGGGATCTTGTACTGCATGAGCGAATTTTCCATGGGCCAGCCCCGCTGGTCGTAGGTGATGTTCTCGGTGAGGGTCATACCGATGCCCTGCAGCAGACCGCCCTCGGCCTGCACCCGGGTAAGGTTCGGGTTGATGGGGGTGCCGCAGTCCACGCAGGCGTCGAACTCCAGCAGCTTCACCTCGCCGGTCTCGGTGTCCACCTCTACCTCAGCCGCGCCCACCATGTAGGGCGGAGGCGACAGGGGCGACATATGGGTCTCCGTGACCTCCAGCGGCACATCGTGGCCGAACATGGAGGCCGTAGCGATGTCGGCCAGCGGGACGCTCCGGGCGGGGTCGGCAGAGACAAACACCGTCTTACCGTCAAATTCCACGTCGCTCTCCTCGCAGCCCAGCAGCTGCGCACCCAGCTTGCAGATCTGACCGCGCAGCTTCAGGGCGCACTTTTCGACGGCCTTGCCGGTGATGTAGGTGGTGCTGGACGCATAGGAGCCGGAGTCGTAGGGGGAGGTGTCGGTGTCGGCACCGTAGACGGTGATGTCATCCATGCCGCATTCCAGCACCTCGGCGGCGATCTGGGCCAGCGTGGTGTCACAGCCGGTGCCCATATCGGCAGCGCCGATGAGGAGGGTATAGAAGCCCTCATCGTTGATCTTCAGGGTGGCGCTGCCCACGTCCATGCCGGAGATGCCGGAGCCTTGCATCGCCATGCCCATGCCGACGGCACGGATCTTCCCGTTGCCCATATCGCGGCGAGGGTACTTTTCGTCCCAGTTTATCATCTCGTGGACCTTCGCAAGGCACCGGTCGAGGGCGCAGCTGGTGTTCACCGCGCCGTAGTAGGCGGGCATGACCTGCCCCTCCTTCACGATATTCATTTCCCGGAGCTTGAAGGGGTCCATATGGAGCTTTGCGGCCAGCTCGTTGACGGCGGATTCCACCGCAAACAGGCCCTGCGTCGCGCCGTAGCCCCGGTAAGCACCTGCCGACATATGGTTGGTATACACCACATCATAGGTAAAGCGGAAGGCCTCGGCCCTGCCGTAGAGGGGGATGGATTTATGTCCCGAAAGGCCCACCGTCGTGGGGCCGTGCTCGCCGTAAGCGCCGGTGTTGGAGAGGGTGTAGAGGTCGAGGCCGCGGATGGTGCCGTCCCTGTCCGCGCCGAGGCGGAGGTGGATCTCCATCTCGTGGCGGGGGGTGGAGGCGATCTGGCTCTCCTCCCGGGTGAAGACGAGTTTGGAGGGCTTTTTGGTCTTCCACGTCACGAAAGCCGGGTAGACCTCACAGACGGCGGTCTGCTTCGCGCCAAAGCCGCCGCCGATGCGGGGCTTCGTCACCCGCACCATGGACTTCGGGATGTGGAGGGCGTTGGCGATGATGCGGCGGGCGTGGAAGACGATCTGGGTCGAGCTGAGGACGTTCAGACGGCCATAGAGGTCGATGCTGCAATAGGTGCGGAAGGTCTCCATCATGGCCTGCTGGCAGGCTTTGGTGTGGTAGACATGGTCGATGACGATGTCACAGTCGGCCAGCACCCCGTCGATGTCGCCGTCGCTGCACTCGTCGTGGGCGCAGAGGTTGCGCTTGTTGTCCGCGCCCACGGGGCACAGGCTCTCCCAGTTGTCCTCGGGGTGGACGAGGATGGGGTTGTCCTTGGCGGTGTGATAGTCCAGCACCGGCTCCAGCACCTCATAGGCGACCTTTATCAGTTTCAGCGCCTTATCGACGCATTTGTCGTCCTTGCCCGCCACGATGGCCACAACGTCGCCCACGAAGCGGACGTGGCGGTCGATGAGGAGGCGGTCGTAGGGGCTGGCCTCCGGGTAGGTCTGGCCTGCCTGCGTGTAGCGGCGGGCGTCCTGCGGCACATCCTCCCATGTAAAGATGGCCTCGATGCCGGGCACCTTCTTGGCCACAGCGGTGTCGATGCTCTTCACGATGGCGTTGGCGTGGGGGGAGCGCAGGAGCTTGACGATGAGGCAGTCGGCGGGGACGAGGTCGTCCATATAGACGGGCTGGCCCGTCACCAGCTGCATGGCGTCCTTCTTGCGGAAGGGTCTGTTGACCGTATTCATTCTGCCGCCTCCTTCTTGGCTTTTTTCCATGCGAGGAAGTTCTGGATGCCCCGCAGCTGGCCCTCATAGCCCGAGCAGCGGCAGAGGTTTCCGGCGAGATATTCCTTGATTTCCTCCTCGGTGGGATATTCCTTCTCCCGGAAGAGGGCGAGGGCGTTCATGATGAAGCCCGGATTGCAGAAGCCGCACTGCTCTGCGCCCTGATCGGCGATGAAGGCGCCGAACTCGGCGGCTTCGTCCTGCAGGCCCTCGAGGGTGGTCACTCTGCGGCCATCGGCCCGGACGGCGAGGACAGAGCAGGACAGCACCGGCTTGTCGTCGAGAAAGACGGTGCACAGGCCGCAGTTGGAGGTCTCACAGCCCCGCTTGACGCTCAGGCAGCCGTGGCTGCGCACAAAGTCGATGAGCAGCGCGTCAGGCGCAACGTCGGCGGTGAGCTTCTTATTATTTAAGGTAAGTGTGATCTGCATGGTGTTCCCCTTCCTCAGCCTTCCAGACGGCAGACGGCGCGTTTGGTCAGCACGCCGGCCAGATGGCGGCGGTACGCGGCGCTGCCCCGGATGTTGCTTTCGGTCTTGATGTCTGCTTTCACCTCAGCGGCGAAGCGGGTGGCGAAGGCCTCGGCGGTCTCCCCTGCCTGCGGTGCGGCGGTGTAGAGCACGGCCTTGCCCGGGCGTGCGCCGAGGGCGGCGCGGATGCTGCCGTCGGCGAGGCGGGCGGCGGCGCAGGTCAGCACCGGGAAATCGGTCTGGCTGTTGCGCACCGACTGGTAGCAGAAGCGGGCGTGCTCCTTCGGCACGAGGACCCGCACGAGGATGTCCCGGTCATAGGGGCGCTGGGCGTACTCCGAAAGGGGCACGACGCCGCCCTTGTACAGCTCCACCGAGGCGTTCAGCGCAAGGAAGATGGTCAGCACGTCCGAAAAGCCGAAGCGGCTGTAGAGGCTGCCGCCCACGGTGGCGAGGTTGCGCAGCTGGACGCCCACGATGTGGCGCACCGACTCCCGCACTGCGCCCTCGGTGTAGGCGGCGAGGCCCTCGTGCAGCTCGAGCTGGCGCAGCGTCACCATCGCACCGATGGCAAAGCCCTCCTCCGTCTCCTCGATGGTATCGAGGCCGAGGCCCGACAGGTCGATGGCAGTGCCCACATTGATGTTCTCCATCTTGAGCCAGATCATGCCGCCGAGGATACGGTTCTGCTTTTTCTGGTTGAGCTGCCACGCCTCCTCGAGACTTTCGGCCTTTTTGTATTCCCGAATGGTCATCATTTTGCTGTTTCCTCTCTTTTTTGGCCTTTTGCTTTTATTCTATCACAAAATCCGCTATAATGCCACTGTAGCGATTCAACTTTTCCATGCAGGGGAGGACGGGACGATGGAACAGACGAAGCAGGCAGCGGTGGGCTGCGTCATCATGGCGTCGGGGCGGGCGGTGCGCTTCGGCTCGGATAAGCTTCTGGCCGACTTCGGCGGCGCGCCCCTCATCGCCCGGGCGCTGGCCGTCACGGCCTCCCCCGCCCTTGCGGCCCGGGTGGTCGTCACCCGGTCGGCGGAGGTGGCGCGTCTCGCCCGGGCGGCGGGTGCAGCGACCGTCCTCCACAGCCTGCCGGGCCGGAACGACACCGTCCGCCTCGGCCTTGACGCGCTGCTGGGCGAGTGCCCCGGCCTCGGGGGGTGCATCTTCCTGCCCGGCGACCAGCCGCTGCTGCGGCGGGAGAGCCTCGAGGCCATGGTGCGCGACTTCCACGCGCAAAAAGAAACAGAACGGGTCATCCTCCGTCTGGGCTGGCGCGCCGGGGGCGCAGAGCCTCTGCTGGGGAGTCCCGTCCTGTTCGGAAGCGGTCATTTCGACGCCCTGCGCGCCCTGCCCGAGGGCAAGGGCGGCGGCGTAGTCATCCGCCAGCACCCCGGCTGCGTCCGGGCCGTGTACGCCCAGAGCGCCGAGGAGCTGGAAGATGCGGATACGGTGGAGCGCTTAGAGGCGCTGAAGCGTTTCCTCTGAGCCGTCCAGCGCCTTTTTCAGGTTTGCCAGCACCTTCTCGCTCAGCAGCACGAAGGCCTGCTTGGTGCGTCCGGCCGAAACGCCCGGGCTGTGGACGTTGGGACGGGCGAAGAAGCCCTCGCTCACCGGGCCGGCGGCGGCGTAGGTGTCGCAGAAGAAGTGGGTGCCGGGCTTGTCCAGCCACGCTTCGAGGGCGGCGGAGTCGAAGCCGGGGCCGATGGAGGTGTTGAAGAGGACCTTGCCCTCCCCCAGCGCCTCAAACTCCGGCCCGCCCAGCAGCAGGACGTTCTTGTTCAGGCAGGTAAAGACCACCTCGCTGTCCCGCAGAAGGGCGTCCAGAGGCTTGTACTTCATGCCCGCAGCCTCGGCGTCCGGCTTGCGGCTGCGGCTGTAATAAGAGATGTCCGCGCCGAGGAAGGCCAGCGCATCGGCGATCATCCGGCCCGAGACGCCCAGACCCACGACGCCCACCCGGAGGCCGAAGATCTCCACCGGCTCGTCCCGGAGCATCGGCATCCCGAAGCCGTGGAGCAGGCCGGTCAGCTCGTGGAGGACATATTCCACCACCCCCCGGTCGCCGTAGTCCCGGATGCCCAGCACCCGGATGCCCTTTTCCCGGGCAAAGGCGATGTCCACGTTGGCGCTCTTCTCGGAGTAAAGGCTGCAGCACATCCCGATGTAGCGCAAATTGGGGCAGCGGGCGATGACGTCCCGGCCCATGCGGGAGGTATAGCTCAGGAGCACCGCGTCGGCGTCCCCGATGCGGCGGACGATCTCGTCCGCGTCGGCGGGGACGTCCCGGAAGAGCACGACCTCCCTAGCGTACTGATGCAGGGCCTCTTCCGCCGAGGGGATGAGGCTGACCGGCTCGATAGCGACCAGTTTCTGGAACATAGCGCTTTCCCTCCTTATTTAATAGAAGCAGACCGGCGAGGCGAGGTTGCGCAGCAGGGCCACGGCGCTCCACCCGGCGATGGCGCTGGTGGAGGAGCAGATGTCCACCACAGCCTTGACGCCCTCGATCTCAGCGGTGATGCAGTGGTCGTCGCCCACCCAGCCGGGGACGGAGTGCATGGTCACGCCGGTGACGTCCGGGCCGGTGGTGGCCAGCGAGGTGGCCACGGCGACGTTCACCCGGCGGGGGAAGGTGGCGATGGCCTCCTTGGCACTGCCGGTGAAGACGGTGGTCTTTTCGGTGTCGGTCAGCAGATGGTCGGCCCAGACGGGGGTGTTGCGGAAGCCCTTCGCGCCGGTGTGGGTCTCGATACCGGCCTTTTCGTCCAGCTTCTGGGCCTCAGCCATGAGGGTGACGGTCTGCAATACGTCGAAGCCGCCGATGGCACCGCTGGCCAGATGCACTTTGGCACCGCCCTCCCGGGCCGCCTGCTTGACCTCCTCGTAGAAGGCGAGGTCGGCGAACGCACCGATGGACAGCACCACGAGGCTCACGCCCCGGCGCAGCACCGGCACCGCCATGGCCCGCACCGCCTCCACCGAGGCCGCCTCCACGATGTACTCCGGCTCCCGCGCCAGCAGGGCGTCCACGTCCGCGCAGGCCGCACAGCCCACGGCGGACGCCGTCTTCTCTGCCGAGGCGAAGGTGCGGCTGGCGACGCCCACCAGCTCGTAGTCTTCCAGCAGGCCCTTCTTCCACGCGTCGGCCACAATGTTTCCGAGGAAGCCGCAGCCCACGATGCCAAATTTCGTTTTCATGATACCATTCTCCTTTTTCCCGCCCAGTCGGCGGGTTTTTCCTTTCCCAGTATACCATGTCTACCCCGGAAAAGCAAAAGTGGCGCTTCTTCTTCGCCAAAAGGCACTCTTTCTGTCGGAGCTTCTCCATTCACGCAGGAAACAGGGCGATTCGCGCAGGTTTTCTTGATTTTTTTCCGCAAATGTGGTACATTCAGGACAGTCAGACGTTCCCTGTTTTCACCATTTCTTTTCACCATTCAAAGGAGGTTTTTGTATGTTGTCTTATCGTAAGCTTGCGATGCGTGTTCTGGGTCGGCCTCTCCATACGCTGTCTCTTATACACATCTGACGCTGCCGACGAATAGAGAGG
>ERZ1027014.427-NODE-427-length-21755-cov-5.481567_pt1 | contig 21755 bp, 16 predicted proteins | sample MGYA00519287_ERZ1027014 | MGnify/ENA primary metagenome ERZ1027014 (study PRJEB26926, sample SAMN06164698) | human gut metagenome | biome: ENVO:00009003; feature: ENVO:2100002; material: ENVO:00002003 | host: Homo sapiens | place: USA | collected 2012 ...
CGAGATCTAGTACGGTCTCGTGGGCTCGGAGATGTGTATAAGAGACAGGATATGTCCGTCTGGCTTTTTGTGGGAAAGCAGTACTACCGTCTCCACATGCGCGGTACCCGGGAACATATCGACGGGGGTGACGGCCTCAATATTATAGTTCTCGGCGGTAAACTGTTTTAAATCGCGGGCGAGGGTGGCGGGGTCGCAGGAGACGTAGACGACGCGCGTGGGGCGCATGGCGGCGATGGTCGTGATAACGGCGGCATCGCAGCCCTTGCGCGGAGGGTCGATGACGATGACGTCGGGGCGCTCGCCGCGCTCGTAGAGGATGCGCGCGGCGTCTTTGGCGTCACCGCAAAGGAACTCGGCGTTTGTGACATGGTTGTGCGCGGCGTTTTTGCGGGCATTTTCAACAGCGGAGGGGATAATCTCCGCGCCGATGAGCTTCTTCGCGCGGCTCGCCATGGAAAGACCGATGGTGCCGGTGCCGCAGTAGAGGTCAAGCAGCGTTTCCGCACCTGTAAGCCCGGCGTACTCTGCGGCCTTGTTGTAAAGCGCCTCCGCCTGCGTGCGGTTCACCTGATAAAACGCGTGGGGCGAAATTTCAAACTCCAGCCTGCAGAGCGTATCGCGGATCGTGGGCTTGCCCCACAGCGTGCGCAGCTCGCGACCCAAAACGACATTTGTGCGCTCGCGGTTGATGTTTAACACAATGCCGGTAATTTCCGGCACAGCCTCGCGCAGCATTTTGACGAGCAAGTCTTCCCCGTGCAGCTTTGCGCCGTTCGCGACGATGCACACGAGCACCTCACCGCTCTTTTCGCCGCAGCGCATGTAAAGGTGGCGCAGAACGCCGCTGTGTGCCGCTTCATCGTAGATGCTCTCCCCGCTCAGTTTTTGCCACGCGCGGAACGCTTCCGCCGCGCGATCAAACACCTCGGGCTGCAAAAGGCAGGTGTGCGTGTCGATGATACGGTGGGAATTCACGGCGTAAAAGCCCATCTGCATTTCGCCGTTTTTGGAAAGCCCGATGGGCAGCTGGCATTTGTTGCGGTAGCGCGTGCGGGACGGCGCGCCGAGGATCGGCTCCATAGGGATATTTTCAAAGCCGCCGATGCGCTCCAATGCGTCGCGGACACGCTGCGTTTTGATCTTCAGCTCCGCTTCATACGTGATGTGGCGATAAACGCAGCCGCCGCACGGGCCTGCAATGGAGCAATCCGGTGTGGTGCGATCGGGCGACGGCGTAAGCAGCTCCTCGAGCCGCCCGAATGCGTACTTTTTGAGGACTTTTACGACGCGCACGACGCAGCGGTCGCCCACGGCGGTACCGGGCACGAACACGGCCATGCCATCTGCGCGGCAGATGCCGCTGCCCTCGGCGGTCATGGCGGTGATCTCCGCTTCAAACAAATCATTTTTCTTTATCATGGAAAAACCTCCGTCAAACACAAAATTCTCTTTTTCATGCATAAAGCAGAGAACATGCGGGTAATTTAAGGGTGAGATACGATTTCAAACGGCTTATGTGGAAAAACGCGGTCAATTTATATGTGCAAAATATACACAAATTTTTATTTTGATTTGTGCGACAATAGCAAAAGGGAGATTGTTTCAGAAACCGTTGACAATCGATATTTCAGTCGCTATAATAGAGACATAACAAATGACAACGAGCTCTGCGGTAAACGTTACCGCGACTTTTCAATACAACTCCTCCCCAAAAGAGAGCAAAAGGCGAGATTCATTTCTCGCCTTTTGCTCTTTTCTGCATTACTTTTTACAGAAGGCTTTTGAAGTCTCCGCAAAAAGCGAAAAGAGCGTAAAATCACGAAACGACGTTCTGCGGCGTGCCGCTCCGGAACGCTTTCAGGTTCTCGGCGACAGTCTTAATGAGACGGGCGCGCGCGTCTCGGGACGCCCACGCGATGTGCGGCGTGACGATACAGTTTTGGGCGGTGAGCAGCGGGTCATCCTTTTTCGGCGGCTCGTGCACAAGGACGTCAAGCCCCGCTCCGGCGATGCGGCCACTATTCAGCGCCTCGGCAAGGGCAGCTTCGTCCACAACTGCGCCGCGCGCCGTATTGATAAGGAACGCAGAGGGCTTCATCAGGTTAAGGCGCTCCGCATTCACAAGCCCACGGGTCTCGTCCGTGAGCGGGCAATGCAGCGAGACGACATCGGCATTTTTGAAAAGCGCGTCGAGCTCCGCCCACTGATAACGCTCGGACAGCTCCCGTTTCGTGCGGCTGTATACAAGAATTTTCATGCCGAGCGCCGCGCCGAGCTTTGAGACGGTCTGCCCGATATGTCCGAAGCCGACGATGCCGAGCGTTTTGCCGTACAGCTCAAACAGCGGGTGCGTGCTGTGGCTCATCGTTTCGGCCTTATCCCAGTCGCCGCCGCGGGTGGCGGCGCTTATTTTTTCGGTGTGATTGCACAGCTCCAAAAGCAGCGCAAACGCCTGCTGCGCGACGGTCTCCACACAATAAAGCGGCACATTGCACACGGTGATGCCCAGTTCTCCTGCGGCTTTGACATCGACAGTATTATACCCCGTTGCAAGAAGGCCGATAAAGCGCAGCTTCGGCAATTTCTGCATGATTTCGCGGCTTATAACATTGCGGTTCAAGATGACAGCTTCGGCGTCCTTTGCGCGCTCCACGATTTCTTCGGGCTTAGTGGAATCATACACGGTGACGCTGCCGAGCGCCCTGAGCGGCGCCCACGAGACGTCGCCGGGGTTTGTAGAGCCGCCGTCCAAAATAACGATATGCATAGCGAGGTCCTTTCTGTTTTCATTTTTTATCCTACATGTAAAAATGTGTTATAGCTCTTTCTAACGGCCGTTTCTGACGGCCGTTTAAGAACCCCCTTGATAGGGGTTCTTACGGCTGAACAGTCCCCCGGACTGTTCGGACTCGTCGTTTCTTTCGCTTGCTATTATACCGCATTTTGTTTTTTGTTTCAACGATTTTGCGCGCTGTTTGTCAAAGGATTTTGTCATCCTCTACACATATTTGCAGTTTTTAAAACTTAGAATTGCAATTTCACAAAAATCCGATTATAATAATTCTGTTAAGCGGGAAACGTTTTCACGGCGTTTGCCGCCTGTGTATTTTCGGCAGATAAACAGAACACAAACAGCAGAATACCGCGGTTTGCGGAGGAACGGGGGACTTCTATGAACTACGATCGAACACCATTTGAAACGGACAAGCCCGGCGAGGAATGTGGCGTTTTCGGCGCATACGATTTTGACGGACACGACATTTCTTCTTCCATTTATTACGGATTATTCGCCTTGCAGCACCGCGGACAGGAAAGCTGCGGCATCGCCGTCAGCGACACCGAGGGTCCCAAAGGCAAGGTGGATTACTACAAGGACATGGGCCTTGTAAACGAGGTATTCGACGAGGAGCGTCTCAATCGCCTGCACGGCAATATCGGCGTGGGCCATGTGCGCTACTCCACCGCCGGCGCGAGCAACCGCGAAAACGCGCAGCCGCTCATCATCCACTATATCAAGGGCACGCTGGCCGTAGCGCACAACGGCAACCTGACAAATGCCGTTGACCTCCGCGAAAAACTAAAGTACAGCGGCGCTATTTTCCAGACGACCATTGATTCCGAGACGATTGCCTACTACATCGCACGCGAGCGCGTACAGACGAAAAACGTACAGGAGGCCGTCAGCCGCACGATGGACAAAATTGAGGGTGCCTATGCCCTCGCGGTCATGTCCCCCCGCAAACTGATCGGCGCACGCGATCCCTATGGCTTCAAGCCCCTATGTATCGGCAAGCGCGACAACACGTATTTCCTCTCCAGCGAGACCTGTGCGCTTGACGCCGTGGGCGCGGAATTCGTCCGCGACGTAGAGCCGGGCGAGATTGTCACCATCACGCCGAACGGCATTCTCTCCGACAAATCGCACTGCCTCCCCGCCGAAAAGCAGGGGCGCTGCATTTTTGAGTACATTTATTTCGCCCGCCCGGACAGCCGCATTGACGGCATCAACGTGTATTCCGCACGTCTGCTTGCCGGCCGTTTCCTCGCGAAAGATTCCCCCGTGGATGCGGATATCGTCGTCGGCGTGCCGGAATCCGGCAACGCGGCAGCACAGGGCTACGCCATGGAATCCGGCATCCCCTACGGCACGGCATTCGTGAAAAACAACTACGTCGGCCGCACATTCATCAAACCGAAGCAGAGCAGCCGCGAATCCAGCGTGCGCGTTAAATTAAATGTCCTGCGCGAGGTTGTCAAGGATAAGCGCGTCATCCTCATCGATGACTCCATCGTGCGCGGCACGACGAGCGACCAGATTGTGAACATGCTGAAAGACGCCGGCGCAAAAGAGGTGCACATGCGCATCAGCTCGCCCCCGTTCCTGTGGCCGTGTTACTTCGGCATCGATGTGCCGGAGCGCCACCAGCTTATCGCCTATAATCACACGGTCGACGAGATCTGCAAGGAGATCGGCGCAGATACGCTCGGCTATTTACGTTTAGAGCGTCTGCCGGAAATGGTGAACGGTCTCGGCATCTGCACGGGCTGCTTTACGGGCGACTACCCCATTCCCGCCCCGGAAGAAGACATTCGCGGCGAATACGAAGCGTAACGCGTTTCTGTCGGCAAAAAGGCTCTGCTCACAAACGCGTGGTGGATCATCGTCATTCCCGGCGTGTTCCTTATCGCAACGCTCCTTTGCATCACCAGCCTCAGCAGTACCCTGCAAACGGGTTCAAGCCGCCGCCACAGCAATTTGTAAAATCGAATTTACCTGTATACACAAAAACGCTCCCGGCATAAATGTAGATGTCCATAAAACAGCATCAGTCCCGGCAGTAATGTCTGCCGGGATTGTTCTTGCCGTACATTAAAGCCATATGATATGATTAAACAGACTGATAAACTTGAGTTTATTTGATTAAGGAGAATTGAAAATAATGTTGGAATTAAAAAGATTGTCAGTTGATAATGGCTTAGATATTTACACAATGCTGCAAGAGATCCCTGCTGAAGAAAATGGATTAATTAACAAAGCCAACGGATTAACATTTGATGAGTATAAAGAATGGCTGATTGTAAAACAGAGGGATTCTGAGCAAGAAGGGATTGTGGATGGTTGGAAAGTGCCTTCTACAACTTTTTGGCTATATGCTGATGGTATTCCGGTTGGATTTGGTTCTGTCAGACATTTTTTGACTGAGGCACTGAGAAAAGCAGGAGGAAATATCGGGTACGGAATTGCACCAGCGTTTCGTGGAAAAGGATATGGAAAAGAACTGCTGAGATTATTGCTTAATGAAGCGAAAGAAATGGGAATAGATAAAGTGTTAGTAACCATTCTTTTAGATAACATAGCATCTCAAGCTGTGGCAATAGCAAACGGAGGTGTTGTTACTGAAAGAACTGACGAGAGAGTTTTCATTTGGATTGATACTAAGAAATAAAAAGGAAAATCAATTCCAATTTGTCAAACAGTAAGGGCGCACTTCTATACACCATTCGGTGTAGTGCGGTAATGTGCGATTTTGCACCGCATCCAAGCCTCCCGCGTCAGAGGGAGCCATGGATATTCCAGCCCTAACATAAAAAAAGAATCCGACCTTTGATTGCAGCCATAGGTCGGATTCACTTTTTTATGAGCAACCAGCTAAAAACCGGGAGCGTTTTTCATTTCGTGCTTTAGCAGCAAAGGTGCCGCTTCAAAAACAGTCTACTGTATAAGGTTTTTATTCCGCCTTGGAAAGCAGTCCGTCGATGAACTGACGGGCGAGTCTCGCGGAGCGGTTGCCACGCTCCAGCGCAAAGCGCTCGGCGAGCAACTCCAGTTCCTGCGTCGGCATATCGATGCCGTTTTCCTCCGCAAGGTGGCGCACGATGTGCAGGAACGTGTCCTTGTTCGGCTTGCTGAACGTCACGTGGATGCCGAAGCGCTCGGAAAGCGATGCGAGCTCCTGCATCGTATCGTTGCGGTGAATGTCATCGCCCTCACGGTCGGAGAACTTCTCCTTGATGATATGGCGGCGATTACTCGTCGCGTAGATTGCCACGTTCTGCGACTTCGCCGTAACGGAGCCCTCCAGCACCGCTTTCAGTGCATTGAAGTTATCGTCGTCCTTGAGGAACGAAAGGTCGTCGATGAACAGAATAAACTTCAGCGGGTTCGCAGAAAGCTCATCGAGAATTTTCGGGATCGACTGTAACTGATCCTTGCGCACCTCGATGATACGCAAACCCTCGCGCCACAGCGCATTGACGACGGCTTTCACCGTAGACGATTTACCCGTACCGGCGTCGCCCGTCAGCAAAATGTTCGCTGCGGGTTTACCCTCAAGCAGCGCCTTTGTGTTATCGATGATGATCTGGCGCTCGCGGGCGTAATCCACAAGGTCGGAAAGCTCCGTCTTGTCCGGATTGCTGACCGGCACGATCTCGGCATTCTCGCCAAGGTAGAACATACGGTTTTTGGCGTAAATGCCGTAGCCGTACTTGCCGATGTTCTCGGTGCGCTCTGTGTAGCACGCTTTAATGTCCGGCGCTTCGCTGACAAAGCCGGGTAAAAAGCCCTTATACTCCATCGCGCTGCGCAGCGTTTCCGGCGTGAGCTCCGCCGTCATCTGCAGCGTTTTAAGCTCTTCCAAAACGGCCTCGCGCAGGTAAGCGGGGATCTCTTCCTTTTTGCCCACGGCCTGCACGTAGACGTTCTCGCTGTTTTCGCAGATTTCGCGCACATACGCGCCGAGTATGCCGCCGTTTGCGCGGTACAGCGCAGAGACGAACGACGCATACAGCGCCGGGGACGGCTCTGCGAGATACTTACGCAGACTATTTATAACCGCATCTTCCTGTAATTCTTTGAACACCGCCAGCGTGGAAAGGCGGATGCTCAACTCCTGTAAACTACCCATCAGTTCAAAATCGCCCCCGAAGCACCGCTGGAGACCAGCGCCGCATAGCGCTTCAGGTAGCCGGAAAGCTCTTTCTTCTTCGGCACAAAGTTCTTCATACGTTCATTGAGGACAGCCTCGTCCACCTTCAGCTCAATTTTGTTCTCCGGAATATTGATGCTGATGATGTCGCCTTCCTCCACAACGCCGATGGGGCCGCCGGAAGCCGCTTCCGGGGAAACATGGCCGACGCACGCGCCGCGCGTTGCGCCGCTGAAACGGCCGTCCGTGATGAGCGCCACGCTGTTGCCGAGACCCATGCCCATGATAGCAGAGGTCGGGTTCAGCATCTCGCGCATACCGGGGCCGCCCTTCGGACCCTCATAGCGGATGACAACGACGTCGCCCGGTACGATCTTGCCCGCGTTGATGGCCGCCTGTGCGTCCTCCTCGCTCTCAAACACGCGTGCCGGGCCTTCATGCACAAGCATCTCCGGCAGAACGGCAGAACGCTTTACAACGCTGCCCTCCGGCGCAAGATTACCGCGCAGCACGGCGATGCCGCCGGTCTGACTGTACGGATTCTCGATGGGACGGATAACGTTGTGGTTCAGGTTTACGCAATTCTTGATGTTCTCGCCGACGGTCTTACCGGTCACAGTCATGCAGTTCGTGTGCAGCAGACCCTTTTTGTTCAGCTCGTTCATCACAGCATACACGCCGCCCGCTTCGTCAAGCTCTTCAATGTACGTTCTGCCCGCCGGTGCCAGATGGCACAGGTTCGGGGTCTTTTCGCTGATCTGGTTTGCGATGTCGAGGTTGATCTCGATGCCGCACTCGTGCGCGATGGCCGGCAGATGCAGCATACTGTTCGTGGAGCAGCCGAGTGCCATATCGACCGTAAGAGCGTTCATAATGGCGTCCTTCGTCATGATGTCACGCGGGCGAATATTTTTTCTCAGCATATCCATGACCGCCATGCCTGCGTGCTTTGCAAGTTCGATACGTGCGGAATATACCGCCGGGATGGTGCCGTTGCCGCGCAGACCCATGCCGAGGGCTTCAGTCAGGCAGTTCATGGAGTTTGCGGTGTACATGCCGGAGCAGGAGCCGCATGTCGGGCAGGTCTTGCACTCATATTCGCGCAGCTTTTCTTCGGTAATCTTACCGGCGTTGAATTCGCCCACCGCCTCCGAAATGGAGGAGAAGCTCGTTTTTGCGCCGTCTACGTGGCCCGCAAGCATCGGGCCGCCGCTGACAAACACCGTCGGCACGTTAAGGCGCGCCGCCGCCATCAAAAGGCCCGGCACATTCTTGTCGCAGTTCGGCACCATGACGAGCGCATCAAAGCCGTGTGCCAATGCCATGGCTTCGGTGGAATCCGCAATGAGGTCGCGCGTGACGAGCGAATACTTCATGCCGGTGTGGCCCATTGCAATGCCGTCGCATACCGCAATCGCCGGGAAGACAATCGGCGTGCCGCCTGCCATCGCAACGCCGATCTTTACGGCGTCCACAATCTTATCGATATTCATGTGGCCCGGGACGATCTCGTTATAGGAGCTGACGATGCCGACGAGCGGACGTTCGATCTCCTCCTCCGTGAGGCCCAGAGCATGGTACAGCGCACGGTGCGGCGCGTTCTGCGTACCGATTTTCAGAGAATCACTTTTCATTTTATTTCCTCGATCCGTGAAATTTTGGCTGTGGCGCGGCGTCCCACATGGAAAAACGCGCCGTGTGTAAATAGGGTTTAAGCCATAGAGGAAAACTCCCCTATGGCTATCCCCTTAAAACAGATTCCGTTCAAATCAGTTGTTGATGAGCTTATCCTCGTCGCTCCAGCTGTACAGCTTGCGGATATCCGCGCCCACAGCCTCGCTCGGATGCTCGGAAGCCAGCTTGCGCATTGCGTTGAAGTGTACCTGGCCGCCTGCGGAAGACATGTCGAGCAGGAAGTCCTTTGCGAAGGTGCCGTCCTGAATGTCCTTCAGGATCTTCTTCATGGTCTTCTTCGTCTCCTCGGTGATGATCTTCGGGCCGGTGATGTAATCGCCGTACTCTGCCGTGTTGGAGATGGAGTATCTCATGCCGGCAAAGCCGCTCTGGTAGATGAGGTCAACGATGAGCTTCATCTCGTGGATGCACTCAAAGTACGCGTTTCTCGGGTCGTAGCCTGCCTCAACCAGCGTCTCGAAGCCGGCCTGCATCAGAGCGCAAACGCCGCCGCAGAGAACTGCCTGCTCGCCGAAGAGGTCGGTCTCGGTCTCGGTACGGAACGTGGTCTCCAAAACGCCTGCTCTTGCGCCGCCGATACCGAGTGCATATGCGAGGCCGATGTCCCAAGCGTCGCCCGTTGCATCCTGCTCGACCGCGATGAGGCACGGTACGCCCTTGCCTGCCTGATACTCGCTTCTGACCGTGTGACCCGGGCCCTTCGGCGCGATCATGATGACGTTGACGTTCTTCGGCGGCTTGATGCAGCCGAAGTGAATGTTAAAGCCGTGTGCAAATGCCAGGGTCTTGCCCTCGGTCAGGTTCGGCTCAATGCTCTCTTTGTACAGTGCAGCCTGCTTTTCATCGTTGATGAGAATCATGATGATGTCCGCAGCCTTTGCAGCCTCGGCGCTCGTCATGACCTTGAGGCCCTGTGCCTCGGCCTTTGCCCAGCTCTTGGAGCCTTCATACAGACCGACGATAACGTCAACGCCGCTGTCCTTCAGGTTCAGTGCATGTGCGTGACCCTGCGAGCCGTAGCCGATGATGGCAACGGTCTTGCCTGCGAGCTTCTGCAGATCGCAATCCTGCTGATAAAAAATTCTTGCCATGATAAATTACCTCTTTCTGTGCATGAATTGGTATGTTAATTTAAATGGACAAACTAAATTAGAAATTGATGGCCTGACGGATCGTCGTGCTGCCCTTTTCAAGGGAAACATTGCCGGTGCGGCAGATCTCAAGGATCTCGTAGTCGCGCATCAAATCGACGAATTCATCGATTTTTCGCGATTCGGAGGTCAGGCAAAGCATCAGGGAATCCTTGGAGTAATCCATGGTCTTCGCGCCGAACGCGTCCGCCGCGGCAAGGATGTCACTGCGCGTTTTGGAATCGTTTTTCAGCTTAATGAGCATCAGCTCGCAGCTGACGGAGGTGTCCGGGGTAAACTCTTTAATGGAGCAAACGTCCGGCAGCTTATAAAGCTGGTTCACGAGCTGCTGCTTCTGCGTCTCGCCGCCCTCAAACGTGACGGTGATGCGGGAAAGCGCGTTCGATTCCGTTTCGCTGACGGTCAGAGAAATGATGTTGAACTGACGTCTTCTGAACATGCTCGTCACACGGTTCAGCACGCCGAACTGGTTATTGACCAGAACCGCTACGGTATATCGATTCATCTCATTCACCCACCTTCATGATAATATCATCCATGCTGCCGCCCGGCGGGAGCATGGGCAGGACGAATTCGTCCTTATCGATTCTGCAATCGATGACATACGGGCCGTCGCAGCTGAACGCGTGCTCAAACGCCTTGTCGAGCGCCGCCACGGTATCAACAGCCTCGCCGTCCGCGCCGAACGCGCGCGCAAGCGCCACAAAGTCGGTCTTGCGGTCGAGAATCGTGTTGGAATAGTGCTTATTAAAGAACAGCGTCTGCCACTGACGCACCATGCCGAGCACGCCGTTATTCATCAGAAGGATGACAACCGGCACGTTGTAGGTTACGGCAGTGGTGAGTTCGTTGAGACACATGCCGAAGCTGCCGTCGCCCGTGACGAGCACGCTGCGCTCGCCTGTGCCGACCGCCGCACCGATGGCCGCACCGAGGCCGAAGCCCATGGTGCCGAGGCCGCCGCTGGAAATGAAGCGGCGCGGCTTTTTAAAGCTCACGTTCTGCGCCGCCCACATCTGGTGCTGGCCGACGTCCGTTGCAACGGCGGTATTCTCGCCGAGGTGCTTGTTCAGCGTCATGATCGCATTGCGGGGTGTAAGGCCCGGGCGAATATCGAGATAATCGTTTTCGGTTTCTTTTAAGGCTTTTACAGCCTTTTTCCAGTCGGGCTTCTGCTCTGCGTTGACGAGCGGAATGAGTTTTTGCAGCGTCAGCTTCACGTCGCCGCGCAGGCCGCAGGCGGAGTTCACGGTTTTCGAGAGCTCGGAGCCGTCCACGTCAATATGGATGATCTGCGCAAGCTTCGCAAACTTCTCGCGGTTGCCCGTCACGCGGTCGTTAAAGCGCACGCCGAGCGAAATGATGAGGTCGGCGTCGTGCATCGCCATGGAGGAAGCGTAGTGGCCGTGCATGCCCTGCATACCGAGGAAACGCGGATGATCGGTCGGAATGCCGGAAAGACCCATCAAGGAGCAGCCGATCGGCGCGTCAATCTTCTCGGCGAGCGCCAGCATTTCTTCCTGCGCTTCCGATGTGATGAGACCGCCGCCAAAGTAAATGAACGGACGCTTCGAGGCATTGATGAGCGCCGCGGCTTCTTTGATGCGCACGTCCTTCGCCGCGTGGCGTTCTTCGGGCTGTACGGGTGCCTGCGGCTCGTAGTCGCAGACCGCTGTCTGCACGTCCTTCGGCACATCGATGAGCACCGGGCCCGGTCTGCCGGACTGCGCAAGCGCAAACGCCTCGCGGATGGTGTCCGCCAGATTCTCCACAGAGCCGACAAAGTAGTTGTGCTTTGTAATGGGCAGCGTCACGCCCGTAATGTCGATCTCCTGGAAGCTGTCCGTGCCGATCTGTGTCGTCGGCACGTTACCGCAAATCGCGACAAGCGGGATGGAATCGAGGTACGCCGTCGCAATGCCGGTCACAAGGTTCGTTGCGCCCGGGCCGGAGGTGGACATCACCACGCCCACCTTACCGGTCGCTCTTGCGTAGCCGTCCGCCGCGTGGGCAGCGCCCTGCTCGTGCGCCGTCAGCATGTGGCGAATTTCATTCTGATATTTATAAAGACTGTCGTAAACGTTCAGGATCTGCCCGCCCGGATAACCGAAAACGGTGTCGCAGCCCTGTTCAATTAAAGTTCTGATGAGGATATCTGCACCTGTAAGCTGCATTCAATTACTCCTTCGTTAAGTATTCAAGGATGAGGTCGCCGCACTTTTTGCAGCCGACCTTCGTCATGCCATCTTCCATAATGTCGGCAGTACGGTAACCCGCGTCAAGGTACTTGGAAACCGCATGCTCCACCGCATCGGCTTCCTTCGCCATATCGAAGCTGTAACGCAGCATCATGGCGGCGGAAAGAATGGTGCCGATCGGGTTTGCAAGGTCCTGACCCGCAATGTCCGGTGCAGAGCCGTGGATCGGCTCGTACAGGCCGCAGCTCGTTGCACCGAGGCTCGAGGACGGGATCATGCCGATGGAGCCGGTGATCATGGAAGCTTCGTCGGAAAGAATGTCACCGAACATGTTCTCCGTCACAATAACGTCGAACTGTGCCGGGTTCTTCACGATCTGCATCGCGCAGTTATCGACGAGCATATCGGTCAGCTCCACGTCGGTGTATTCTTCTGCCAAGCGGTGCATGACCTTCTTCCAAAGGCGGCTCGTGTCGAGCACATTGCTCTTTTCTACGGAGCACAAACGGTGATTGCGCTTTCTTGCCGTCTCAAATCCGATGCGGCCGATGCGCTCGATCTCCGCTTCACTGTACTTCATAATGTCCGTCGCGACCGGCTGGCCGTCTGCATCATCGGTCTTATGCTCGCCAAAATAGATGCCGCCGATGAGCTCGCGCACGATGATGAAATCGATTCCCTTTTCGACAATAGATTTTTTCAGCGGAGAAGCGTCAGAGAGCTGCGGCCAGATCTTCGCCGGGCGGTTGTTGCTGTAAACACCCATACCCGCGCGCAGGCGCAGCAGACCCTTTTCCGGGCGCTTCGGGCCCGGCACGTCGTTCCACTTGTCGCCGCCTACGGCGCCGAGCAGCACACTGTCGGAAGCTACGCACTTATCGAGCATTTCCTGCGGCAGCGGGTCGCCCCACTTATCGATGGCACAACCGCCCATATCGACGTCTGTATAATGAAAGGTGTGTCCGTACAGCTCTGCAATTTTATCCAGCACGCGGAGCGCTTCGTTTACGATCTCCGGGCCGATGCCGTCGCCGCGGATCACCGCGATGTTCTTCGTCATTTGTTTTCCGCCTCCTTGAGGGACTTCAGCAAGCCGCCTGCTTTGATGATGTTCTGAATGAACGGCGGGAACGGCTGTGCCTTATACGTCTTGCCGGTCGTGATGTCGGTGATGATGCCGGTATCAAAATCGACCGAAACTTCGTCGTTTGCGTTGATCTCGTCCGCCGCTTCCTCGCACTCGAGAATCGGCAGGCCGATATTGATGGCGTTGCGGTAGAAAATACGCGCAAAGCTCTTTGCAATGACGCAGCCCGTGCCGCAGGTTTTAATGACGAGCGGTGCGTGCTCACGGGAAGAGCCGCAGCCGAAGTTCCAGCCCGCCACAATGACGTCGCCCTTTTCGACCTTCTTTACGAACGCCTTGTCAATATCCTCCATGCAGTGGAGCGCAAGCTCCTGTGCGTTCGGGGTGTTGAGGTAACGTGCGGGAATGATAACATCCGTATCGACGTTATCGGGATATTTGAAAACCTTGCCCTGTGTGTTCATGCTTACGCCTCCTTATATTCGGTGATGTAGCCGGTCAGCGCGCTGGCTGCCGCCGTGTGCGGTGAAGCCAGATACACTTCGCTGTCCACATGACCCATGCGGCCGACGAAGTTGCGGTTCGTTGTGGCGATGCAGCGTTCGCCCGCTGCCAGAATGCCCATATAGCCGCCGAGGCACGGACCGCATGTCGGGGTAGAAACAACAGCGCCCGCATCGATAAATGCCGTCACGTAGCCGCGCTCCACGCATTCGCGGTAGATCTGCATCGTGCCCGGAATGATGATGCAGCGGATGCCGTCCGCGATTTTCTTGCCGTTCAAAATGCTGTACGCCGCTTCCATATCTTCCATTCTGCCGTTCGTGCAGCTGCCGATAACAACCTGGTCGACCTTAATATCGTGCAGCTCGCTTGCCGGGTGCGTATTCTCCGGCAGATGCGGACAGGCGACGGTCGGCACAATCTTTGCGAGATCGATATCGATAACCTTTTCGTATTCCGCGTCGGGGTCTGCTTCGTATACAACCGGCTCGCGTTCGCTTCTGTCCTGTAAATAGGCAAGCGTAATATCGTCCACCGGGAAAATACCGTTTTTCGCACCGGCCTCAATCGCCATATTGCAGATGCACAGGCGGTCGTCCATGGAGAGGTTCTTCACGCCCTCGCCGGTGAACTCCATGCTCTTATACAGCGCGCCGTCCACGCCGATCATGCCGATGATTGTGAGGATAACGTCTTTGCCGCTGCAATTTTCCGGCAGCTTGCCGGTCAGGTTAAATTTGATCGCGGACGGAACCTTAAACCATGCCATGCCCGTTGCCATGCCGGCTGCCATATCCGTAGAGCCAACGCCTGTGGAGAACGCGCCCAGCGCACCGTAGGTACAGGTGTGGCTGTCCGCGCCGATGATGCAGTCGCCGGCGGTCACAATGCCCTGCTCCGGCAAAAGCGCATGCTCAATGCCCATCTTGCCCACGTCATAGAAGTGGCTCACGCAGTGGCTGCACGCAAACTCGCGGCACGTCTTGCTCTGTTCCGCCGCCTTAATATCCTTGTTCGGCACAAAGTGGTCGAGTACAATCGTCACTCTGTCCTTATCGAAAACGTCTGTAAAGCCCGCTTTCTTAAACTCATGGATTGCGACCGGCGTCGTGATGTCGTTGCCGAGCACGATATCCAGCTTTGCATTGATGAGCTGACCGGCAGTAACTTCACTGAGACCCGCGTGCGCCGCAAGGATCTTCTGCGTCATGGTCATTTTCATTTTAGTCTCCCCCTTTAATCATATTGTTGTAAGCGCTCAACAGCGCCTTTGTATTCGCCTTTACAACGTCGGTGTCGGTGCCTGCGCCCCAGAACATCGAACCGTCTTCCTTTTCAAGGCCGATGTACGAAGCCGCCACGCTCTGCGAGCCCTGCCCCTGCATACTGTGCTGGGTAAAGACCTGCAGGGTGTACTCTGCACCGGTGTACGCACGCAGCGCGTTGTTGATCGCGTTGAGGGAGCCGTTGCCCTCCGCTTCCATCTCGGTCTCTTCGCCGTCCTTCGCAAACGTGATGCCGATCTTCACGTTGTCCTTGTCGCGCATAAACTCAAAATCCGTCACGGTAACACCGTTCGTCAGATTGAGGTAGTTCTCTTCAAAGATATTCAGAACCTCATCCGGTTTCAGTTCCTTGTGCTCGTGGTCGGAAATATCCTTGCACAGATAGCTGAAGTGCTCGCGCATTTTCGGCGGCAGGTTATAGCCGTACGTCTGCTCCAGCAGATAACCGATGCCGCCCTTGCCGGACTGGGAGTTGACGCGGATAACGTCTGCGTCGTACGTTCTGCCGATGTCCTTCGGGTCGATCGGAATATACGGTACGTTCCACTGATGCAGCTTATTTTTCGCTCTGTATTTCATGCCCTTTGCAATCGCATCCTGGTGGCTGCCGGAAAACGCCGCAAACACCAGTGCGCCAGCATACGGGGCTCTTTCGTACACATGCATACGCGTGCATTTTTCATATTCGTCCACAAGGTACGGCATGTCGGAGAAGTCAAGCTTCGGGTCAACACCGTGGGAGTACATGTTCATCGCAAGCGTAATGATATCCACGTTGCCGGTACGTTCACCGTTGCCGAACAGCGTACCCTCTACGCGGTCTGCGCCGGCAAGGAGCGCCAGCTCGGTGTCCGCAACGCCCGTGCCGCGGTCGTTGTGCGGGTGCAGAGACAAAGTCACGAATTCACGGTACTTGAGGTTCTCGCTCATGTACTCGACCTGCGAAGCATACACGTGCGGCATGCTCATTTCCACCGTGACCGGCAGATTGATGATGACGTTGTTCGTCTCATTCGGCTCCAGAACGTCGAGAACCGCGTTGCAGACCTCCAGCGCGTATTCCGGCTCGGTGCCCGTAAAGGACTCCGGAGAATACTCAAAGCGGAAGTTGCCTTCGTATTCGGCCGCAAGCTTTTTGACGAGCTTCGCGCCGTCTACGGCGATTTTCTTGATTTCTTCCTTGGACTTCTTAAACACCTGCTCGCGCTGTGCAACGCTGACGGAGTTATAGAAGTGGATAATCGCGCTCGGTGCGCCCTTGCACGCGTCGAATGTCTTACGGATGATGTGCTCGCGGCACTGGGTGAGCACCTGCACGGTAACGTCCTCGGGAATCATGTTGTTGTCAATCAGCGTGCGGAGGAACTCATATTCCGTCTCGCTCGCCGCCGGGAAACCGACCTCGATCTCCTTAAAGCCGACCTGCAAAAGCACTTTGTAGTATTCAAGCTTTTCTTCAAGGCTCATCGGGATGACAAGGCTCTGGTTTCCGTCGCGCATATCCACGCTGCACCAGATCGGCGCCTTTTCAACGTGGTCTTTTTCTACCCACTTATTATATTCTTTCGATACCGGGAAGTACCCGACCTTATATTTGCTTGCGTCCATCATTTTGCTTTCTCCTCTCAACCCTTGGTGGTTCTGAAGCCTGCTTCACGCAGGGCGTTTTTGATCGTTTTCACATGGTTGTTGTCGCGCGTCTCCATTTCGATGCGCAGGAAGCAGCCGTTAATGCTTTCGGTGTTGCCCTTTTCATAGTGCACGCCGGTCACGTTGCCGCCGCAGTCCGCGATGATCGAAGAGATCTCCTTGAGCTGACCGGGCTTGTCGATAAGCTCGATGAGGAGGCTCGCGGAACGGCCGGAGTTCATCAGGCCGCGGTCGATCACGCGGGAAAGGCTCGTCACGTCGATGTTGCCGCCGGAGACGATGCACACAACGCGCTTGCCCTTTAAATCAAATTTATTGAACATCACGGCGGCAACGGAAGCAGCGCCCGCACCCTCCGCGATCATTTTCTGCTTTTCGATGAGTGCCAAGATTGCGCTCGAAACTTCGTCCTCGCTCACCAGCGCGATGTCATCCACATATTTTTTGACAATCTCAAACGTGTTGTCACCCGGGCGCTTTACGGCGATGCCGTCCGCCACGGTCTGCACGGTGTCGAGTGTCTCGATCTTGCCGTCGTGAATGGAGTTGTACATGCTCGGTGCGCCGGTCATCTGTACGCCGTACACCTTCACGCTCGGGCGGATGTGCTTTGCGGTATACGCAATGCCGGAGATGAGTCCGCCGCCGCCCACCGGCACCACAATGGCATCGATGTTGTCAAGGTCATTCAGAACCTCCAGCGCGATGGTGCCTTGGCCCGCGATAACGTCTTCGTCGTCAAACGGGTGCACGAACGTATAGCCCTCTTTTTCTTTCAATTCAATCGCCTTGTTATACGCGTCGTCGTAAACGCCCTCCACAAGGCAAACCTCTGCGCCGTAGCCCTTTGTGGCCTCCACCTTGGAGATCGGTGCGGAGTCCGGCAGACAGATGAGCGATTTGATGCCGTTTTTCGTCGCCGCCAGCGCCACGCCCTGTGCGTGGTTGCCCGCGGAACAGGCAATAACGCCTTTCGCTTTCTCTTCTGCGGAAAGCTGGGAGATCTTATACGCAGAGCCGCGCACCTTAAAAGAGCCGGTGATCTGCAAATTCTCGGGCTTTAGGTACAAGTCGCAATCCGGCGCGATGCCGTAGGTCTTCACGACGTTTGTTTCGCGGATGATGCTCTTTAGAACGGTTTGTGCATCAAATACTTTGTCTAATGATAACATGTTCTTCTGCCTTTCCTGCTGTGTTCGGTTTAAAGCCTTATGAATTTGAAAGTTTGTGCTTTCAAACTTGCAGCTTGTTTCCTTGTTCTTCCGCTTTGAAGTGTAAAAAAACCGCCTCAAAGCCGTTTATGCTTTGAGACGGGTGTAATAACTAAATTATGCACTCGCGGTACCACTCAAATTGCGGAGAACCTCCGCCACTCTTCGAAGTCCAATAACTTCTATGCACTGACGTAGCAATCACGGGATACCCTACTGAATTCGCTGTTCAGGCATCCGGCTCGGAAGGGAGAAATCTCTGCATCTCTGCACCGGTTCACACCTTCCACCGGCTCTCTGAAACAGCTCTGCACAGACAGTCTTCGTCATCGCTTTTTGTTATGAAATTGAATAGATTATAACACCCGCTTTCCCCGTTGTCAATGCTTTTCGACCGCCTTGTCAAAATTTTTCTTCTGTAAGTTTTGCAGGAAACACCTTTTCTCCCATCGTTTTTTCCTTTTTTCGCAAATCGGGCGCTTTTTCCGCAATTCACGCAAAAAGTGTGGAAAACAACGTGCAAAATCCGCAGTTCTGCCATAGCCAAAATAAAAAAGGTATGATAAAATAAGAAGGTTGAAAAGAGACTATGTATTTTCGGGTGATTTTCGTGACAAAAAGTATGACAGAGGGTAAGCCCCTCAAGCTTATCCTGCAATTTGCGGTTCCGCTTTTGTTCGGCAACCTCTTGCAGCAAATGTATAATCTGGTTGATGCCGCCATCGTCGGCCGTGTGCTCGGCACCGGCGCGCTCGCCGCCGTCGGCGCTACAAGCAGCGTGCAGTTTCTGGTACTCGGTTTCTGCATCGGCATCTGCATCGGCTTCGGTATCCCCATCGCCAAAAGCTTCGGCGCAGAGCGTCTTGATAAAATGCGTTCGTACATTTTCAACTCCGTGCTGCTTACCGCCTTATTCGCGGTGCTCATCACGGCGGTATGTTCTCTGTGCTGCACGCTCATTTTGCAAATGCTCTCCGTGCCGCAGGATGTTTTTGACGACGCCTACGCGTATCTCATCGTCATTTTCCTCGGCATCCCCTTTACCTTATTATACAATCTGCTCTCCAGCATCCTGCGCTCCGTCGGTGACAGCCGCACGCCGTTCCTGTTCCTCGCCATCTCGACCGTCCTGAATATCGGTCTTGACCTGCTCTGCATCATTGTCTTCAAGTGGGGCGTTGCGGGCGCGGCTATCGCCACCATCGCAGCGCAGGCGGTCAGCGGCATTTTGTGCCTCATCTATATCCGCTTCCGCGTGCCACTCCTCACGCTTTCCCGCGCAGACTGCAAAGCGGATGCGGAATCCATCCGTGACCTCGTCGTCATGGGCATCCCCATGGGGCTTCAAACCTCCATCACAGCCATCGGCAGCATGGTCATGCAGGCGGCGAACAACGGCCTCGGCAGCGTGTACGTTTCGGGCTTCACGGCCGGCATGCGCCTGAAGCAGTTCTGCATGTGCCCGTTTGATGCCCTCGGCTCTGCTGTTTCCGTCTTCTGCGGTCAGAATCTCGGTGCAAAAAAGCCGGAGCGCATTCGGCAGGGCGTACGGCTCGGCGTCATCGTCGGCGTTGCCTACGGCTTCTGTATCGGCCTTGTCATGATCTTCTTCGGCCGTAGCATGTCCATGCTCTTTGTTGAATCGAATGCAGGCGACGTGCTCGACGCTTCCGCAAAATATCTGCGCTGCATGGGCTACTTCTTCTGGAGTCTCGGCATCCTCAACATCTGCCGCATGGCGACACAGGGCATCGGCTTCTCCGGCCGCGCGGTATTCTCCGGCGTAACGGAAATGTTCGCGCGCTCCATCGTCAGCCTCGGCTTTGTCGGCGCGTTCGGCTATACGGCTATCTGTTTCTCGGATCAAACCGCGTGGATCGCCGCCGTGCTCTACATCACCCCCACCTGCCTGCACTGCATTAAGAAAGTCACAAAGCAGATCGAAGCGGAAAAAGCGAACGCCAATCTCTCCGAAAGCGTTGGCTAAAAGTTTTTGATCCAACTTTTTTCAAAAAATCGGTCAGATTTCAAAGGTGAAACCTTTAGTCGTCGTCCGCAGACGACGAAACCCTTTTGCCTACCCAAAAATCAGGAGAATAGGTTCAACTGTCCGGTGGACAGTTGAACCGCAAGGGACTCCATTAGGGGGTCCCTTGAAAGGCTTGCCCTGCAAGCCTTTAGAAAAAGCTCCCCCATCTCAACTATATAAAAGGAACTCATCTATGAACGAAACTATTGTAACACTCAAAAAAGGCGAAGGCCGCGCTTTCAAAGCGGGCGGTCTTTGGATCTATGATAACGAGATTGAAAGCATCCACGGCACGTTCAAAAACGGCGCCGTCGTCACCGTGCAGGAGCAAAACGGCTGCCCGCTCGGCCGCGGCTTCATCAACCAGAACTCCAAGATCCGCGTCCGCATGCTCACCCGCGACGCGTCACAGGAGATTGACGACGCGTTCCTCGAGATGCGCGTGCGCAACGCCTGGGCATACCGCAAGCGCACGGTCGATACCTCCGCCTGCCGCGTCATTTTCGGCGAAGCGGATTTCCTACCCGGCCTTGTCATCGATAAATTCTCCGATGTCCTCGTCGTCGAGTCCCTCGCGCTCGGCATCGATAAAATGAAGCTGCAGATCGTTGACATCTTAAAGAAAGTCCTGCTCGAAGACGGCATCAAAATTCGCGGCGTGTACGAGCGCAGCGACGCCAAAGAGCGATTAAAAGAAGGCATGGACCGCAAAAAGGGCTTCATCGGCGACGAATTCGACACCGATGTCGAGATCGTTGAAAACGGCGTGCGCTACATCGTGGACGTTAAGGACGGCCAGAAGACCGGCTTTTTCCTCGACCAAAAATATAACCGTCTCGCCATGCAGCGCATCTGCAAGGATATGGATGTGCTCGATTGCTTCACACACACGGGCTCCTTCGCGCTGAACGCCGGCATCGCGGGCGCAAAGCACGTCCTTGGTGTAGACGCGTCCGAGCTCGCCGTCGCGCAGGCGCAGAAAAACGCCGCTCTAAATCATCTTTCCGATACGGTCGAGTTCAAGTGCGCCGACGTTTTTGACCTGCTCCCCGCGCTCGAAAACGAGGGCAAGCAGTTCGACGTCGTCATTCTCGATCCCCCGGCGTTCACAAAATCCAAAAACGCCATTAAAAACGCCGTCAAGGGCTACCGCGAGATTAACCTGCGCGGCATGAAGCTCGTCAAGGACGGCGGCTACCTTGCCACCTGCTCCTGCTCGCACTACATGAACGCCGAGCTCTTCGCCCAGACCATTGGGCAGGCCGCGCGTGCCGCGCACTGCCGCCTGCGTCAGGTGGAGTTCCGCACACAGGGACCGGATCATCCGATACTGTGGGCCAACTCAGCTAATGTACCGGAGTCGTATTATCTTAAGTTTTTCATTTTCCAGGTCGTTGATGAGAAGTAGATGACAGAAAGTGGCGGAATTGCTTGATTTACAAGGGCGGGAAGGTATTTAGTGATTAGCTTGCAAACCTTGTAAAGTATCGCAAAATATCGTATCACAGTGGTATAAAGTGGTAAGAAAATAAGAGACGGCAAATCGTCAACAAGTTGTTGGCAATTTGCCGCCTTTAGTTGTATGTTGGAGTTATTCCACAGTAAACAACCGAACTTTAGCAGTTATTTGTGATTCAGAGAGTTCATATTTAAGTGAACCATTGTAATAATGAACCGTTTCTTTAACAATTGCTAATCCAAATCCGTGATTTATATTATCAGCTTTTGTGGTTGAAGAGAATTTACTGATATCTATAGGTGCGGATATATTATTAACAACGTCTATGAGCAAAACAGAAGCTTCCAGATATATGTTTAACCAGACGGTACTAAAATTATTCTTGGCACTGTATTCAAGAGCATTATCCAGAAGATTGTTCAATATACTGCATAAATCATAGTCGTTAATGGTGAGATTGTTTCTTATAGCCCCCTTAGATATGATTTTTATGTCAGGATATTCTGCTGTCTCTTATACACATCTCCGAGCCCACGAGACCGTACTAGATCTC
>ERZ1027014.430-NODE-430-length-21701-cov-11.080615_pt1 | contig 21701 bp, 16 predicted proteins | sample MGYA00519287_ERZ1027014 | MGnify/ENA primary metagenome ERZ1027014 (study PRJEB26926, sample SAMN06164698) | human gut metagenome | biome: ENVO:00009003; feature: ENVO:2100002; material: ENVO:00002003 | host: Homo sapiens | place: USA | collected 2012 ...
CTCTCTATTCGTCGGCAGCGTCAGATGTGTATAAGAGACAGATCCTGAATCATGGATACTGCCTTGGTGATATTCTGAATTGCTCCGTTCATATCCGTAATCTGTTCCGCTACCCGCAGGACGGATTCCTTGGTGCTCTCGTTGGAGCCGTTCAGTTCCTTCATGATCTCTTCGGAAGCTTTCTCCGCTTCTGCCATCCTACCGGCATAATCCGTCAGAGATTTTACTTCCTCAGATATATATTCGATCTGCTCGCCGATACGCACTACATTTTCATTAGCATCCGTTGTCTCATTGGCCTGATTCCTTGCGCCGTCTGATATCTCGCCGACAGCATGGTATACATCATTCACAGATTCCTGGGTATCCTGTGCCATCTTGATCAGTTTGTTGGAAGATGCTGTCAGATCATCCGCGGAATCCTTGATCTCTGTTACGATCGAACGGAGAGTTTTTTGCAGTTTTACAGAAATACGATATACATCCCCAAGTTCATCCTTTTTACGGCACTGCTTTTCATCCGGCTCTGCATCCAGTTCTCCGTTCACGATCCTGCCTAGGAAATGCTTCGTCTTCTTCATGGTCTTCACCATGCTACGGGATAATACGCTTACCAGCGTTGCCGCCACAAGAACACATGCCACAGCGATCAGAATAATATCCTTCACCTGCATCGAGATTGTATCCTTGACATTCTGCATCGGCGTCGCCACTTCGATGGCACCGATCACAGAGCCATCAGAATTGATCAATGGCTGATAATATACATAATAATCTACTTCGGAAATGTTGCAGTCCGTCAGGAACAAAGCCTCCCCAGTCTGAATCTGTGCATAGACATCGTCTTCCAACGCCGTACCGTTAATACGTCCTCCTTCCGGCTTGGTCAATGTCGTGATCAGACGCATATTTCCATACAAAAAAGACACCTGGAAGCCTGTCTTCTCCTGCAATCCATCGATCAACTGTGTCTCCCCGGAAATGGATGTGCCGCCCTTGCGCACCTTGCCTCCCTTATCTCTGGTGTAATCGCCTTCATACAGATTCGTGTAGGTTTCATCCACACTGACACCAACGATCTGCAGAGACTGCTCAATCTGTTTCTCAATTCCGGTCTCTAATGCTTTTGCCCCAACCGTAGCCACCAGTGCACATACAATGATCATCGGCAGAAGGCTCAACGCCAGTATCTTTTTCGAAATTGTGAAAAATGGCTTTTTGTTCCCTTTTACTTTCGTTTTCTTATTCTCTGTCTTCTTCATGCTTACCACATCTGCCTTTCTGTAAAAGACTTTATCACATTCGGTTCATCTCGAAAACGTTTAAGTATTTTCTCGGTAAATTCATTGTAACATTTTCCATATAGTAATACAATTCGACAAAATTACAAGTATTTTATTGTTAAATTTGGCCATTTTTCCTTAACGTTAAGTGAAAATATCTCTTTTGTTTACGAAACAGTTAAGTTTTCTGCTTCCAGACCGGCATACGCAGTATCTTTATCAATAGCGGAATGATCATAATAAACCACACAATAGGCTCCGCTGCAATGACACCCGGGTATCCGAACATGGGAACCAGCGTCGCCGCGATCACAATTTTCCCTATCATTTCCAACGAGCTGGAGATCAGCGGTACGATCCGCTCTCCCAGTCCCTGCATGGAGTTTCTCACAATACAGATTACCGCTGTCACATAATAGAACAGTGTATCTACCTTCAGATATAATGTGGCATTGTAGATCACTTCCGGAGTTTTGCTGCCGGTGACCAGCCATACCAGCCAGTCACCGATGGTATAAGCAGTCACAATATTAAGCGTACACCAGATGCAGGTATAACCGGTTGCCAACAGGATTCCTCTGCGGATCCGTTCGATTTTGCCGGCTCCCAGATTTTGTCCGCAATAGGTCGCCATTGTCTGACCGAAGACGCTGAACATGATCATGAAGATCTCGGAGATCTTGCGGGCTGCCGTATGGGCAATGATAATATTCTGTCCCAGCTTATTGATGGAGGTCTGCAATGTCAATGTACCGATATTGACCAGCGAGCTCATGAATCCCATGGAAAGACCGGAGCTTAACATATTGCGGAGCATTCCGGCATCCTGCAGCTTCATATCATCCACACGTATCCGCAGAATTTCATACTTTTTCCACAGATAGACCGCACACACCACCACAGCGATCAGCTGCGACAGCACAGTAGCAACTGCGGCACCCAGCACTCCCATATGCATCACCACGATCAGAAGCAGATCTCCTCCGATATTCAGCACCACCGACACTGCCAGCACGATCAGCGGGGTCACGGTATCTCCGATTGCTCTTAAGGTCGCCGATAATACATCATATAATAAAGTAACAACAAGTCCCGCTATGATCACGGACACATACTGTGTTGCTGTGTGCAACAGATTTTCCGGCACATTCAGGAATCTGAGGATCGGCTGTAAAAATACAAGTCCTCCAAATGTCAGTACCACCGCTGCCAATAGACCAAGCACCAGAGAATTGCCTAAGGATCGGCGCAATCTGTCCATATCCTTCGCTCCGAAGCACTGTGCCGAAATAATAGCAAAGCCATTGCACATTCCCATTAGGAATTGTACGATCAGGTTGCTCAGCGTCGTCGTGGCCCCCACTGCCGCCAGGGCATTATCTCCCAGAAAAGTACCTACGATGCGGGTATCTGCCAGGCTGTAAGTAAGTTGCAATAAATTGGCCAAAAAAATAGGAAGGGCAAACGTCAGTATCAAAACTGACGGTCTGCCCTTTGTAAGATCTTTCATATAGTTCCTCACTTCTATACTTCCGGAAAAAATATGGATTTTCCCCGTGTGATAGGGCTACAGAACTTTTTTAAAACTTTTTCTTGGCATTGTCAAGGTATTTCTTGGTCTCAGCCACCACAACACCATTTAATGCCAGCAGTGCGATCAGGTTCGGGATCGCCATCAGACCGTTGAAGATATCTGCGATGGTCCATACTGCCTTAACAGTCATGTAGGGTCCGATGAATACGCAGGCAATGTAGATCCAACGGTATACTTTGATCGCCTTCGGCTTCTGACCGATCAGGTATTCCAGGCATCTCTCACTGTAGTAATCCCAACCGAGGATCGTGGTAAATGCAAAGAATACCAGGCATACCATCAGGATAAAGGATGCAATAGAGCTGTTAAAAGGCAGCCCCTGCTGGAAAGCTCTGGTGGTAACATCCACGCCGTCCAAACCTACGTTCCAGGAATCGGTAATTACGATCGTAAGACCGGTCATGGTACAAATGATCAGAGTATCAATGATGGTACCCATCATGGAGATCAGACCCTGTTTGGCAGGAGAGTCGTTCTGCGCTGCAGCCGCTGCAATCGGTGCACTACCGATACCGGCTTCGTTGGAGAAAATACCTCTCGCAATACCCTTCTGCATTGCCATGATAACCGCTCCCAAAGCACCGCCGGCTACGGCACGCATACCAAACGCACTCTGTAGAATGGTTACGATAGCTGCCGGAATGGCAGTTACATTAAAGATCAATACTAACAGACAGGCTACTACATAAGTCACTGCCATAAAAGGAACGATGACCTGTGCCACGGTGGAGATACGCTTTAATCCACCGATAACAACCAGTGCCACGCAGATGGTCAAAAGGATTCCGGAGATCACCACGCTCCAGGAATAGTCCATGCCGAAGAGCTGTACGGTATGTGCATTATTTGCATCGAAGAAATTATGTACCGCACTGGTGATACCGTTGATCTGGGTAAAGGTTCCGATACCGAACAATCCTACGCATACACCCATAAAAGCGAAGATCTTCGCCAGCCATTTCCAGCTCTTGCCCATACCGTTTTCGATATAGTAGAAGGGGCCGCCGATAATGTGTCCATCCTCTGCTACCACACGATATTTCACCGCCAGCAGGCACTCGGAATACTTTGTAGCCGTACCTACCAGCGCAGCGATCCACATCCAGAACAAAGCTCCGGGACCGCCTGCTACAATAGCCGTTGCCACACCAACGATATTACCGGTTCCGATGGTAGCGGACAATGCCGTACACAGTGCCGCGAAACTGGATACTTCGCCGTCTTCGCCCGACTTTTCATTGGCAATTAAATGTTTGATTGCATGGGGAAGCTTCGTGATCTGCAAAAAACGAAGTCTGGCTGTGAGAAAAAGGCCCGTAGCCAGAATGAGGACGATCAGGGGGATGCCCCAGACGAAATCATCCACTGTGGTCAGAAAGTTACTAATCATGTCTAACATATTCCCTCTCCTTCCGTCACCTCTTGTGACGTCCTATCGTAGATTGATTTCTTCCGAAGAGAATGGGAATAAGCATATAGATGCTCTGTCCTTTTGCCTGAGAGATTGGCAGCTTTACTGCCGTACACCTTCGGCGCCTTCTATACGGAAATATGAAAATTGCTTTCCGTGGAAGGACTCTCCAGAGTAAATCTTTACCGCGCTAAAGCGGCAACAAAATCACAATAGCATACTTTTTCACCCATTGCAACGTTTTTTTATCTTTGACATTGATCTGCCCAACACAGACATTGACTTTTATGGTACCTGATTACTATAATATAATTCATATGAATACTAACACGAACAATCACAAAACTTCATATTCCATTACACGTGGACTGTTTTTCCTGATCATGTGTTCTGTGATTTTTACGGTACTGTACTACAGTCTGCCCAGGCAGAACCGTGAGCCGGCAATATCGGATTATATTGACTTTTCAGAAGGCTGGACCACCTCCGATGGAAGCCCCGTTGATTTTTCCCATATCAGCGGCACCTGCACAGTGACCAAGAAGCTTCCTGCGCTGACTCACGACATGGCACTTTTCTTTTTTTATAAAAGTTCCAATGTGACGATCCTGATAGACGACCGGCAGATCTATGAGTCCATACGACCGGAGGGAGTTTTCTTCGGCAAGACGCCGGGAGCCTCTTATGTCTCTCTGCCCATCTACCGGGAAGATTCCGGGCGCACGCTCACCCTGGTGATCGATAATCCTTACGGAGACGGCAGTGGCAAGATCAATCATATGTACCTGGGACGTAGTGAAGATATCCTGATAAGCCGCATCCGCGACAAGGCACCCGGATTCGGCATCAGCTTCCTGATCGCCCATCTTGGTCTGGCATTTATCCTGTTTTATCTGCCATTACACAAGAAGCACATCATCGGCAGTGAGATGCTTTATCTGGGATTATTTGCTCTGAATACCGGTATCTTTATGTTGGCAGATAACCGTATGCTGCAGCTGATCCTGCGTAACAGCCATATTTATCATACAATTGCGGAACTTTTTATGATGCTGATCACCATTCCACTGTTTCTGTACCTTGGCAAAATGTATACAGAGTACTCCCCTGTGATGGTACAGACAGTATGCCTGATCAGTGTCATGGATTTCAGTATACGTTTCTGCCTGAATCTGACCGGTCTCAAGGACTTCCATGAAAGTCTTCGTCTGACCCATATTACTTTTGGCATTCTGATTGCACTTGTTATCTATGCCATCGGCAAGGGGTTTTATCAGAATCAAAGGCAGCATCTGAAGCACAATCTATATCATAACCTTGGAATTCTGTGTCTGTGCTTTGGCGTTCTACTGGATATCCTGCTGCTATGGTTCGGCAGTGCTCCCGAGACCAGCTTCTTCACACGGATCGGTGTGCTTATGTTCCTGATCATGGAAGCAGTCCAAGTTACCCTGCGCCTCATGACCAACTATCAGGAAGGTGTTCGCATGCAGCTGCTCAGCCGCCTGGCTTATCGCGACGGTCTGACCGACCTGCTGAACCGTACTTCCTATATGGAAGAATTGAAAAGACTGGACGCATCCCATAATTTTCATGTGTTGCTGGCACTGTACGATGTGAATAGCCTCAAATATGTGAACGACACCTACGGTCACCAAAGCGGTGATGAAATGATCCGCCGGGTAGCGGATACTCTGTCGGCACATCTTGGTTCCTTAGGAAAATGTTACCGGATTGGCGGAGATGAGTTCGTATTCCTGTCGACCGTATCCGATTCCGAAAAAGAATTTCTCAAGCTGCAAAGAGATTTCGAAGCGTCTCTGGGAACTTTGAAGCTTCCTGACGGTTCCGAGCATCCCATTACTGTAGCCATGGGATATTCCGTACTGACCCATAATATGCCTCGTTCCATGGACGATATGGTCCGGGAGGCCGATGCCAGAATGTATGAGGCGAAACGACGAATGAAAACAGAAAATTGATCATAAGATTGGCAGCGTTTTTGCTGACAATCTTATGAATAGCGTGGCTCATTGCAGAGAACTGCCAACAAATGTGGAGTGCCCTTTGCGAAACATTTATGAATTGGGGACATGGCTCGTAACGTAGGGTTGCCATAGCCCCCACGCAGAAAGGACTGCCCCCCGGACTCGGATGCTAGCTACAACTGTGGATTTTCTAAAGGAAAGTGGTCAAGTGTTTCTCATCATGACGGGGCCGCCTTTACGCTGCCATCCATGTCGCTTACCGGCTAACGCGAACATCGTGTTCGCGTTGCCCCTGCGGCTTAACCACTTTCCAAGAAAATCTCACAGTCTCCGCCGCATCTACGCCCGGGGGAGCAGTCCTTTTCTGCTGGAAACCTTCCGCCTCAGCGTGGACACAGGTGATAGGAACAAGCTTCTCTGTATCCTTAAACCAAGGTATGGGGCGTTACGCACAATATTTGATAATTAAGCCCCGCTATCGTAAGACTGCCGGGGCTTAATTGACTAAATTTGATGATTACGCCCCGCGTATCGTAAACTGCCGGGGCTTAATTGACTAAATTTAATGATTACGCCCCGCGTATGGTAAACTACCGGGGCTTAATTGACTAAATTTGATGATTACGCCCCGCGTATCGTAAACTACCGGGGCTTAATTGACTAAATTTAATGATTACGCCCCGCGTATCGAATAAGACAGCGATTTGTGCGCAAGCGCCCATCGCTGTCCTCACTATGCCTATGCGCGGCTCATTGCCCGCGTAACTCTCAATTAACTACGCTTGGCAGCATGTTCCAAATAGAGAAAAAAAGCCACATTCAGAACAATGCCCACTGCAGTAGAGATGGGGGCTGCGAGGCCGATATTGGTGAGACTTGCGTCCGGTTGGATACTCATATAGTAAGCAAAAGGAAGTCGGACGAGAAGTGTCTGGATCAGTCCCTGAAGCATGACCCACACGGTCTTGCCATTACCGTTAAAATATCCCATCATGCTGAACAGCACAGCAGTCAATAGTGTCTCCGGTGCGAAACCTTTCAGATACTCATACCCTCTCTGCACCACTGCCGCATCCGCGGAGAAGATACCTGCCAGCAGATCCCCCCGGAAGAACACCAGTGAAAAGGCAAAGCATCCCACCAAAAGTCCGATGCCGATACCGGTGAACATGGTCTTCTTCGCCCGCTTCTGTTCTCCGGCACCTACATTCTGTGACACGAAAGAAGAAGTGGACTGCATCAGTGCACCGGGGATCAGCATGGCAAAGTTAACGATTTTGCATGCCACGCCGTAGCCAGAGGAAGCTTCCAGTCCCAGGCGGTTGACAAAGGCACACAGTGCCAGGAAAGAGCCTTGCGTCAGACACTCCTGCAAAGCTAACGGCAGACCAATCTGCAGGAATTTACCGCACTGGGGATTCAAACGGAAATCGTATCCGGTAATGGTAAAGGGCAGTCCCTTTTTCACAAGGCGTACAATTGCAAACACTACGCTCAATGCCTGTGCAAAAACAGTAGCCAGCGCTGCTCCCATGGCATCCATGCCCAGTCCTGCCACCAGCACCAGATCACCCACGACATTGACAATGCACGCCACGAATACAAACAGCAGCGGGGAATTGCTGTCACCCAGTCCACGGAAAATGGCTGACAATACATTATATGCCACAATAAAAAAGATTCCGGCACCGCAGATCCGGATGTAAGCAGCGGTCAGCCCTACCGCCTCTTCCGGTGCCTGCATGAGAACCGCAATAGGACGGGCAAAGCCCACCATAATTACAAACAGCACCAGCGAGATCGCTGCAAATACAACGGTTCCGCCGCCGATAATGCTGCCGATCTGATCCTCTCTCTTCTCCCCGAGATACCGGGCGATCAGCACGGTGATACCCATGGCCAGCTGAGTCACCACAAAGGTCACCAGATTCAGCACCTGACTGCCGGTGGATACACCGGAAAGTCCGGAGGTGGAGCCGAACCGTCCCACTACCAGCAGGTCTACCGCACCGTAAGCCGCCTGTAAGATTAAGGCTCCCAAAATGGGAACCATGAAGCGAAGCAACTTTTTCAAAATGCTTCCTTGTGTAAAATCCATCATGTCATTTTCTTTATTTTTCAAACTTCTCTCTCCTCTCGCACATCACCTGATAAAAGGTCTCTATGGTCTGTATCATCACTTTCGCATCTGCTTCGGAAATGCTCTCCAGATACGGTGCCAGACCGACAAAATAATTCTCATTATATTTTTCCGACAGTTTTCGTCCCTCTTCTGTCAGAGAAATATAGGTGATCCTGCCGTCTTCCGCCGCATTGGCTTTCCGCAGATACCCCTTTTCTTCCATTTCTTTTACTGTCCGTGTCACGCCGGGACGGGGGATATTCAGATAGTCACTGATATCTGAAATCTTCACAGCAACCCCCTGCCTCTCCATGATCTGGATCACATCCAGGAAATGAATATAAGAAGGTGTCACGCCTGAGGGCAGCGCCGGAAGCATCTCCCGGATCCGTTTTGCCTGATAACAGGCATCCAACATTCGTTTTATGGTCTGAACCGTCATTCTTTTTCCTCTCTGATATCTTTTTTCTATTCTTTAATTGTCTTTATAGTTACCACTAGTAATTATCTTTGGTAATTATATGTAAACATTTCAGATTTGTCAATGAGATATTTTCATAAACACAAAAACAGCAGACTCTTTTGGAGAATCTGCTGTTTTCCTTTCTCTTCATTCAGATCATGAAGTTTCCACCTGGATGATTGTTTACGCATCCGATCTGGCATAGGCATTTTTCATCTGTCCGCTAAGTTCGTACAGTACCTTGTCCAGCGTGTCGGCTGCTGCCTCCCGCAGCATTTGGGCCGTCTTTTCGTTGGCTTCTTCCTGCAATTTCTTACATTTGCCCTCATCGTTCTCCTGCGCCAGCAATGCATCGTAGTGATTCAGGATCACATGGCTCTTCGCCGCCACCTTTTCCTGATAACGTTCGATATGGAACACGGATTTGTTGTAAGAAGCATCGGCCATGGCTGCGATCATACGGCTCATCCAGTAGAAGTTCTCCGTGGAGACTTTTCCGGTGGTCGCTGACAGGTACTCAGGTGTCCTATCGATGCCGGTATAAAAAGGTGCCAGTACATTAAAGGCATTAGAGGCCAGCGCCAGCCACTGAACCGGCTCTCCCTCCGGACGCATCTGGATCAGGGTCAAGACGTCATTGCGGTTGATGCCGATGGAACGATAGGCTCCCCGCATGGACTTATCTCCATAAGCCGCATAAGGATCGTAGGGCGTTCCCTGATAATGGGAAGACAGCACATATTTCACATCTTCCACCGTGATTTTCTTCTCCGGCACCATGCACCAGGGCAGATCATCGGAAAACGGTGTGTACTCTGCATTCGGGCCATCCCAGATCTTTGTACGGGGATTCAGGGTCCGCAGCATATACCAGGCTCTTGCGGTATTGTATACATGGTCGGAATCGTCATGGCTTCCAAAGGCATCTCTGGCGGAAAAACTGCCGTCCTGTGACAGATCCAGGTAGTTCTTTTCAATAAATTCTTTCAGATCCGCGGAACACATATGCTCCTTTTGCTCCGTCAGCGCATCTTCCAGATCAAAGGCATCGATTCCGAACTGGTTCGGCATCACCACATAAGCGTCGTCCGGCACTCTCCGGGCGATCCAGTGATGGCCGCCGATGGTCTCCAGCCACCAGATCTCGTTTTTATCGGAAAAAGCAATCCCGTTCATCTCGTAGGTACCGTATTTCTCCAACAGGCTTCCCAGACGTGTGACACCCTCTCTGGCACTGTAAATGTAAGGAAGCACCAGAGACACAATGTCCTCCTCGCCGATGCCGCCGGAGATCTCTTCCACACCATCCTTCGCCGGAACATATTCCACCAGTGGATCCGCTCCCAGAACTCTGGCATTGGAAGTGATGGTCTCTGTGGCCGTCATGCCCACACCTGCCGCATTGACACCGTGCGCTGCCCAGATACCCTCTCCGTCCAGTGCATTGGGGACTGCGGTATAACGCATGGGATCCTCCGGCAGATTGATCTCCACATGGGAAAGCACGGATTTGTATTTTTTCGGCTGTTCTTCCGGATGCACCACAACGAATTTCTTCGGTGTGAACTGCCCCGAAGGAGAATCGTCATTCCGGGCGATCATGGTGGAACCGTCATAAGATGCTTTTTTTCCTACTAATATGGTTGTACATGGCATAATCATTACCTCCTGATACTGTGTTTCAAAATTTTCTTCTCCGGCACCGGAAATCTGTGTTCCAGTCCTGGCACTTATGCCAGCTTCTGTCCGTTAATGACTACATTTTGAATTGTCTCCGGCCTGCCCTGTAAAGGCTCGATCTTTGTGAACTGTCTGCAGCCGGTGACTTCAATATTCTCCATCTGCAGATTTCTGAAATACGGGATGTCGTCCTCATTTTCCATGGCAATGGTCTCTTCCCGGTTCAGGGAATTGAGCACATAGGACATGGTCAGGATCACTGCCTCGCCCTTGATCTCGCTCATATGGATATTGCGGAGAGTGATATTTTCCACCACGCCGCCGCGGCCCAGCGCACTCTTCATGCGGACACCCACATCGGTTCCCACGAAAGTACAGTTCTCCACCAGAATATCCTTTACTCCGCGGGACATCTCACTGCCGATGACGAAGCCGCCATGGCCTTCGTTCACCAGACAGTCATGGATGTAAACATTGCTGCAGGGCCCCTGAATCTTGCGGGCAATGGCATTTTTGCCGGACTTCATGCAGATGGCATCATCTCCGGTCTCAAAAACACTGTGATGAATATGCACATTAGTGCAGGACTCCACATCAATGCCGTCACCGTTCTGGGCATAATAAGGATTGCGGACCTGTATATGCTCCACCGTAAGGTTCTCGCAGAAATAGGGGTGGATATTCCATGCCGGAGAGTTCATGAACGTTACGCCTTGCAGAAGCACATTTTTGCAATGGCGCAGACTGATCATCACCGGGCGGTAAAAATCATAATAAGGTGCCGCAGCAGCCAGTGCTTCCTCGGTGTTTCCCTGAATGTTGTGGTGATTTCCTTTTAAAATCGACTCTGTGGGCATCCAGATCGCTGTTTCTTTCGTCTCTAACACATAAGGGCTGATGGTAAACAACGTATCCCACTGTTTTTCCGTCATCTTAAACTTCTTGATCGGACGCCATTTATCACCGCTGCCGTCAATGATACCATCTCCGGTGATGGCGATATTTTCAGCATTTTCCGCTGTGATGGGAGACACGGTACGGATGCAGTCCTGCCCTTCATAACTGGTAATGCGCAGGGGATAATCCTCTTTGGACTTGATGAATTTTAACATAGCCTGACTGTCCAGATGAAGATTGACACCGCTTAACAGCCGGAGCGGAGCCACCGCCCAGATGCCTGCGGGAACTCTTACCGTACCGCCCCCCTGCTCCGACACTTCGCAGATCGCGCGGTTAATGGCCTCCGCATTGTGTCTGCCGGTCTCGATCTGCAAATCGCCGCTCTTCGCGCCGTATTCTGCTATGGACACCTCCCGGTCCGGGAACTGGGGAATTTCTACTTTATAATTCTGATTATACATGGTTATTGTTTTCTCCTTTGAATATTTTCATGGATACTTTCACATTTTCTATGTTTCTGATTCTAGCGTGTTCCGTTTCGGACTTCCACCCGGTTTTTGCGTTTTTCCGAAGGGTTCTACTGCTTATTTGTGCCCTTCCGCGCAGATCCAGTCCTCGCCGTCTTTTAAGTGAATCCGTACCTCTTCAAATCCTGCATTTTCCAGCAGTTCCCGGAATTCTTCCGGTGTGGGATTAAACAGATGGAATCTTTGAATGTTTTCCCGCACCTGTTCCGGCAGATCCTCCTTCTGGTAAATGTCGGCCACCAGTAAAAAGGTTCCCTGCTCCTTCAATACCCGGTAGACTTCTTTCAGATTTTCCGCGGGATCCGGCCAGAAATAAAAGCTTTCCACCGTAATGATCTTGTCAAAAGCATTGTCCGCAAAGGGCAGTTTTTCCACTGAGGCTTCCACGAGATCCATTTTTCCCTGCTGCAGTGCTTCTGCATTGGTTTTCCCGGAAAGCTCCAGTGAAGTGGCGGAATAATCCACTCCGGTCAGATGTCCGTCACGCACCTCTTCACTCATGCGTTTCAGAGTTGCTCCTCCACCGCAGCCGATGTCCAGAATCCGGTCATTTTCCCGGATCTTCCAGTGTTCCAACGCCCAGCCGGTCACTGCGTAGTGGCTTTCGTTCATGCGGCGCAGCATCTTCTCCCCATCCTCCCCGACCGGTTTCCCGGGGTTGCCGGAGATGGTGATCTCCTGCTGGGTGCGTTCGTTGGTGGTTAGGTTCATGGTATTATTCTCTGTTTTTTCAGTCATGATCTTTATTCCTTCTTCCAGCCGCTTTCTTTTTGGATCTTTGCGGTTTTCTTTGCAATTTTTACTATCTCTATTATAATAGTAACTGTTTATAATCATGTAAAGGGCAATCCCGTTATTGAGAATATCTCTGCATAAGGGATTTGGCAAAACACCCGATACAAAGTACAATCTGCGAAAGCATACGCCGGAAATGCAATGGAACGCTTGCAGGTTACGGAAAGGCATACATTTTTATGAAATATTATCTTGCCCCCATGGAGGGACTGACCACTTATAATTTTCGCACTAACTGGAACCGCTGTTACGGCGGCATGGACAAATATTTTACCCCTTTTATCTCCAATCGGCACATGAACAGCAGAGAACGCAACGATGTGCTTCCGGAACATAATGTGGGCATGTACACCGTACCGCAGATCCTGACCAATAAGGCGGAGGAATTTCTGTCGCTGGCAGAGCAGCTGGCCGGATATGGCTACCACGAGGTCAATCTGAATCTGGGCTGTCCTTCCGGGACGGTGGTGGCAAGAAACCGTGGTGCCGGCTTCTTAGGCACACCCCGGGAACTGGAGGATTTTCTGGACGAGATCTTCGAAAAATGTCCACTGGAAATCTCCATCAAGACCCGCATCGGCATGGACTACATGGATGAATGGGCTCTACTGCTTAAAATATATCAAAAATTCCCCATGAAGGAACTGATCATTCACCCCAGACTGCAAAAGGAAGGTTACAAGGGGACACCCCATCTGGAAGCTTTCGCAGAGGCGGTGGAAGCCCTGCAATGTCCGCTGTGCTATAACGGGGATATTACCTCTCCGGAGTCGCTAACGCAGATTCTTACGAAGCTTCCCAGTATCGATACGGTCATGATCGGCCGGGGAATTTTGCAGAATCCGGGATTATTGCAGGAATTGAAGGCTGCCTCCACGGAGAGTGTTGCGCTGCCGTCTTGTGAAGAGCGTCTGGCTGTCCTGAAAGAATTCCACACTTCCCTCCTGACCGGTTATCAGGAGATCATGTCCGGCGATACCAATACGCTCTATAAGATGAAGGATCTCTGGACTTTCTTAAGCCACAGCTTCGAATCTCCGGACAAATACGTAAAAAAGATCCGCAAAGCCACAGATGCCAGCGACTATAAGCTGGCCGTCAATGCGTTATTCCGGGAGTGCGCATTGAAGTCGGAGAATTCTTGATCCTGACATCATCCCATACCTTTATTCCCCGGTGTCGAACTGTTCTCCTTCGTTGGCGTCTTCCATGACGACCTCCGGCTCCGGGATGCCTGCATTTTCCACATAGCTGAAATGAATGACCGCCTGTGGCCAGTTGAAGCTGATCCGGGCGGTCTTCTGCCGCTCCTCGCCTGCCTTGCGGATCAGTTCCAACAGTTCCTGCAAGACTTCTCTGGTCAGATAGCCTCCCCGCCACTGGAACGTCATGGCCCGGCCTTTTTTCGCCATCTGCTGTGCTCTTTTATATACTTCTTCCGTTTTCGTAAAGGAAAGTTTTTTCTCCTTGTAATAAAAATGATCGTTGTCCGGACAGCCGGGTGCCGGGGCGATCAACGGTTCATGATCCCGGAACACTGCTTTATCTCCCAGATTGAAATAGTCGTAGCGGATCTCTCCGGGTGCTTCCGCATTGCCCTGATGTTTTCCCAATGTATTGTCAAATGTGGCATCCAGATGGTAATACTGCCCGCCGATCCGCACAATATTCCAGGTGTGACGGTACTTGATCCCTTTCTCCGGATTGTTGCCGCAGATAGCGATTACACACCACACACCCAGCGTATCACAAAGAACCTTCACCGATTTGGCAATGCCCTCGCAGACACCCACGCCCTGTCCCAGCGGTCCGATAATCTCATGGGAATAGGGCTTTTTCAACTTATCGTAGGTGATATTTTCGCAGATAAAGTCGTGAATGTACTTCTCTTTTTCCCACTCTGTGAACTTTGCGGCAGGTCTTGCCAGCTTTTCCACCCGGGACTGCATGGCTTTCTGATGTTCTCTGATCTTATTTTTCTCAAACAGATACTCCGGCACGAAGATGATATTGGGGGAGTCCTGATAATATCTATACCGATAACTCACTACCCAGAAGATCTCCGGATGATCCAGCCGCAGTCGGAAAAATACGTCATACAATTCTTCCGCCGGGATCCGCGGCAACTGGATCTCGTCTGCCAGCGCCAGCACTCCCTGCTGCATAGCGTGATAGGCGGCCTGCTGGGGCTTGTTCATTTTCTGATAGTAATATGGTTCCATGGTAGTTTCCTATTCTATTGTTTTCATCTGTCTTATTTTTACATTTTAACAGAAGGTTTTTCTTTTGGGTGGATGTTTTTGATATTTTTGATATTTTTTTGATATTTTTTGAAACTTTTGCAGCAGATGCATAGTCTAACCATCAGAGACCTGTAAGATATGGTTTTATTTAAGAGAGGAGTTTTACTTATGAAAAACAAAATGATCTGTGCACTTTTAACTACTGTGATGGTATTGTCTTTTGCTGCCTGTGGCAGTCAGGGAAATGCAGCAGCTTCGGCGGAAAGTACGGTGACTTCCGAAAGCGGTGCGGAGGCTTCTACTGCTGAAAGTTCTGCTGCTGAAGCTAGTGCTGAGACAACTACAGAAGTTTCTGCTGATGCGGCCAATGGTACTTCATATGAAGACAACTTTGCAGTTTCCACAGAGGATGCTGCCGCTTTCGCTAAAAAGATCCAGGATGCCGTAGCCGCTGAAGACCTGAATGCTCTCGCTGATCTGGTCAATTATCCGGTCTATGTTGCTCTGGGCGATGGCAGTGTGATCGAAACCAGGGAAGATCTGATTGCCTTAGGTGCAGACAAAATCTTCACCCCTGAATTGAAAGACTCTATGGCTAATGCTGATCTGTCCGAATTAAGCCCCAGTATGGCAGGCTTCACCCTCTACAGCACCGGTGACGGCCCCAACATCACCTTCAATGTCCAGAACGGAGTACTCGGCATCAGCGGTATCAATTACTAATTTCCGCTTTGAACCATTAAGGGGAGCCTTTCATCAGGCTCCCCTTACTCGTGTCGAAACAACCGTTGTCAACGGTACCATAGTGATATCTATGTTCCCGTTTGTCTTACGCGTGATCAGCGTGGCTCCCCGCTGGATATATTGCTTCGCGATGCCGGAATATCCCAGATAATCAATGGACATTCCGTAAGTCATGCGGATACCTTTATAGGTCAGTGACAACGTATTCAGATGATCGTGTCCACAGAAAATCCATTTCAGCCAGCCGTTATCCACCGCTTTTTCAAAAAAATGAGGTGGTCGGTTCGATATTCCGAAGTACTCGTCCTTTTCTCCGATACTGCCGTGTTCATAAATCACGCTGTGATCGCCCAATTTCATTTTCTCATAAGCTTCCTTAAATTCTGCGGGCGGCATGTGGAAAAATGCCATGGCAGGCACTTTTCTCTCGTTCAGTTTTTCCATGCACCAGTCCGTCTGATCCTCATGGATCCGGTCGAAACCGCTGAAAAACCAGCCGTCACCATACATGTTGGAATCCAGCAGAATCAGCGGAAGTAACAGTTTTCCCTGATCATCTGTGAGGTCTACTACAAAATTCCCTACGCCGGTAATGGGATTCTGAGGACTGTGTTCATATCTTCCTTTGGTAAAAACAGCGTATTTCCCCGTGGCAAAAATCTCCGCCAGCTGCTCCTTATTGCAGGTGGAGCCCATTTCACAGTCATGGTTACCAAAGACCAGAGTATAGGGAATCTGAAAACCATCCAGAAATGCCAGCAGTTTTTCTGCCTGCTTTCGGTTGTTCATGGTACCGCTTTTCGGGAAAAACGGGAAAACAGAATCTCCGGTCAGGACGATCAGATCCGGTCCCGTCCGGCGGATCAGCTCCGTCACCGCTTCCAGCGCCAGTCTGTCCTTTTTCCGGGAAAACATGCCGAAACCAAGGTGCAGGTCTGTCAGCTGCAATATTTTATAATCTCTGTCCGTCGGGATGCAAAGAGAAAAAGTCTCTTCGTCCCGAATCTGAAAGTTTTTGGAAGTATACATAAGAATCTCTTTTCTTTTTGGGGATTAACTCAACGGGATCAATGCTCCTATTGCAGAAAGTACTGTTGAAATCACCATCAGCACCTGAAAAGGCACCGTGCCGATCACACCGCAGATAGGACTGCTGCCCGCCTTTTTTCTGGATTTACCGTATGTCAGCACCAGTATGATGCTCACCAGTACCACTACACCGCTCATAATCCGGGTCAGAACAATAAAGCTGTTCACGCCAAACACCGCAAACAGGATGCAGGGAACTGTGGCGATCAGCCAGCTGATGCGGTTGCCGCTGCCGATCTGCTCATGGACCACATCGCGGAGGGCGAGAGTATTGCTCCAGAACGTGGTAAGTAAAGCAAACAGGGAAAATACGCCTGCCAGGATCATCGCCCAGGTACCGATACTTTCTCCCAACTGCATGTATGCCAGTTCTTTTTCCAGCGCTCCCTTGGTTCCCAGGAGAACCGTACCCGTTACGATCAGGACAAACACTGAGGAAAGCCCAAAACCGATGAAAATGGAACGACGGATCTGTTTCGCGTTGCCATCCAGGCCTTTCACCACCTGGATCACTGCCTGATTGGCGGAAGTTGCGAACACCACCATGCTGTACAGCGCCAGCAGATTATTCCAGTGGAACTGTGCCCGTTGCAAAGAATTCAGCGGATGCAGAAAAGTTCCTACCGTCATCACTGCCACAATTCCCATGAGGACAATGACTGCGTACTTCTGTGCGATGCCTACGGCTTTCATGCCGATAAATACCACAACTCCGGCGATCACATAGTACAAAACCTGCGCCGCCACAAAAGGCATTCCGAACCAGTTCACAAAAATCTGGGCGCCACCGTTGATGTTGCCGCTGACACCGATCATAATTGCCAGCCCATAGACAATAAATACGCTCCAACTGAAGATCTGCTTCATTTTCCCATGAAACAGCTCTCCTTCAAAGCTTTTCACTAGTTGGACACCACCATTATTGTAAGACAACTCAGCAATGATCAGGTGCAGGATCACGTTCACACAATAGGCGATCAATACCATCCACACGACATCCAGCATGCTATTTTTCGTGGCAAGATACGGAACGGCGATGATGCCAGTGCCGATGCTGTTGCCGACGATCATGCTGATGGCTTCAAAGGTCGTGAGATGGGCTTCGGATTGGATGGGGTGGGACATGGGGAGGACCTCCTTGGTAAAAATACTGATTTTCTATAGTTATAAAAGTTTAGCGGTAAGTGCTTCCTGCAATACTTTGGAGCAATTGATTCCTCGCTTATCGGCAAGTTTGGACATCCATGCCGGAAGCGAGACATTTTTGCGAACTGCCTTGGTGTCAGTCATGCTACGATATTTTATAGTGTCTGCCTGAATGATCGTAAGAATATCTGTCGGTAAATGAGGAATCTCTGACTGCGGTGTAGGCTCATTCGGAGTAATTTCCTCATCTTCCAGACCAACAAGACAAAGATTCAATGCATCTGTAATAAGGGCAATCGCCTCTGCCAAAGTCGATGCTGTAGTAATACACCCGTCCACATCCGGAACCTTTGCATAGAAAGTGCCATCTTTTTCAGTAATAACTGCGGTATATGTGTATTGCATGTCATTTGCCTCCTTCTATATTTGCTTCTTTGAAGATATAGCGCATATCATCTTCATTAAAATCATGACGTTTTACAGGAATTGTCTGCTTGGTATTCGGTTGAAAATACAAATCATGACTTGCTCCATGTCTTTTAAAAATAAAACCGTTCTTTTCCAATTCTTTAATTGTTTTCTTTCGTGGATGCATTCTTTTCTCCTTTTATATTATACACAATCTTACACAAAATCAATAGCGAAATACACAAATTTACACAAAGCCATGCGACATAACATTAAAAATTCAAATTGTTACGTAGGAAATATAAATAGATTTTCTTAAAACTGACTTTAAAAGATATTGTAATTATCAACATGTTGTACAATATCAGACATAAAATAGAATAGTATAAGAAATTATTACAATCTGTTTTGATTTCAATATAAAGTATTTCTTGTCTGTAAATAAAAAAATCCAAAGAACTAATTATGCTTTCATGTTCTCTTCTTGCATCCAAAGTGGCATATAGTTTCCATCTTTTTGCTTATAAAAATTTTTACTCAAATATCTGTTTTCCATCTCGTATTCTTCCGGTGTCATTCCGTTTCTCCAAAATAGGGCTTCCATATGCGTTTCCGTTGCCCAATCACTTTGCCTAACCGTCTTACTCAATTAGATATCCTCCTTCTATGTAATCACATAGTACATGATATACGATTGTCTTTTCTATTTCAATGGTCGCTCCCGCAAGGGGAGCGACCATGTTGAAAAAACAGATTATCCCCATCGTCCGTGCATTTCAATCCGCGCTCCCGCGAGGGGAGCGACAACAGATTGGAGGCAGTCCGGATGAAGACAGAAATATTTCAATCCACGCTCCCACGAGGGGAGCGACTTCCTGACGCCGGAGTCCGCAGTCTAACATCAGATATTTCAATCCACGCTCCCACGAGGGGAGCGACGGAAAGCTCTTCGCAGCACACGCTGTATTGACATATTTCAATCCACGCTCCCACGAGGGGAGCGACAATTGGCTTGCACGCCATTTACGCTACCCCGGTAATTTCAATCCACGCTCCCACGAGGGGAGCGACGTACAACGGGGCAAAATATTTTATTCATTGCGCAGATTTCAATCCACGCTCCCACGAGGGGAGCGACCGCAGTACCGGACGATTATCCACAGTATTGTGTATTTCAATCCACGCTCCCACGAGGGGAGCGATGGTAATATGCTTCTGCAACTTCTGAGTACCGTAATTTCAATCCACGCTCCCACGAGGGGAGCGACCAGACAAGTACGCAATCGATATTAACGATTTTGTATTTCAATCCACGCTCCCACGAGGGGAGCGACTTGGCAGACTAACGAGATGCAGAAAAGTCACAAGATTTCAATCCACGCTCCCACGAGGGGAGCGACATACGCCCAAAGCGCGACAGAAAATGTGGATGTATATTTCAATCCACGCTCCCACGAGGGGAGCGACCTAAGGCAATCGGCGTCGACGTGTCAAAAATCATTTCAATCCACGCTCCCACGAGGGGAGCGACAAGCCGCCGATTCCATCCAAGCAAGAAAAGGAATTATTTCAATCCACGCTCCCACGAGGGGAGCGACAAAGCAATATCGTGCAAAAACAAACGTAAATGCAAAATTTCAATCCACGCTCCCACGAGGGGAGCGACAGATATCAACTTATCCGGTATTGTGGCGACAGAAATTTCAATCCACGCTCCCACGAGGGGAGCGACTTCCTGTGCAGATAAACATTCTGCCTGCTCTTTTTATTTCAATCCACGCTCCCACGAGGGGAGCGACGATCGCACGCGTAGAGCAGTAGTGTAAGCCATGGTAGATTTCAATCCACGCTCCCACGAGGGGAGCGACCATTGTGTATATTGTAAATTGTGACGGATAACGGGCGCGTGCTGGAAGCAGAGTACTTGAATTTCAATCCACGCTCCCACGAGGGGAGCGACCTTAAAGATCGGTGGCGGTGCAGCTCCCATTGAGAATTTCAATCCACGCTCCCACGAGGGGAGCGACTGGAGGAAAAGATATTATCGGAGGAGCTTCAGAAATTTCAATCCACGCTCCCACGAGGGGAGCGACGGATGAATGCCGGGCATGGAAAGAGAAGCATAATGCATTTCAATCCACGCTCCCACGAGGGGAGCGACCAAACTGCTTTGATCATTGCCAGGGAGAGATGGATATTTCAATCCACGCTCCCACGAGGGGAGCGACGCTTACAGATTTGGGTTATGAAGTGCAGTTTAAGATTTCAATCCACGCTCCCACGAGGGGAGCGACGGATGTGTAGCCATGTAGAGTAATTCACCGTTCTATTTCAATCCACGCTCCCACGAGGGGAGCGACTTTTAAGGACTGCTACAGGCTTTTGTGCTGGATATTTCAATCCACGCTCCCACGAGGGGAGCGACAGTATTTTCATTTCTGCTCAAAGATGCTGAAAAAGATTTCAATCCACGCTCCCACGAGGGGAGCGACGACTTTCCCTGGAACATTCCGTTCCACATATAACTATTTCAATCCACGCTCCCACGAGGGGAGCGACCGTAGGTATCATAGACCGGAAAGAGATCCTCTATTTCAATCCACGCTCCCACGAGGGGAGCGACTGTTGGTGATGCTATCTGCTTATATGAGTTGATAATTTCAATCCACGCTCCCACGAGGGGAGCGACGTAAGCTATATCAAATTAAATGTCAGCTAAAGTATATTTCAATCCACGCTCCCACGAGGGGAGCGACAGGCAAAAGATCATATAAAAAGGAGTTCCAACATATTTCAATCCACGCTCCCACGAGGGGAGCGACCAAATACAGTAAAACCACCAAAATAACATTCGAGATTTCAATCCACGCTCCCACGAGGGGAGCGACGGTAAAGATTATTTTATGGGTGTCTACGAGCACATTTCAATCCACGCTCCCACGAGGGGAGCGACGACTTTTCCATCTACAGTGATTCCAACACTCTTTTGATTTCAATCCACGCTCCCACGAGGGGAGCGACTTCCTATACCGGAGGCTATGGTGGTAGTGTTACCGATTTCAATCCACGCTCCCACGAGGGGAGCGACGGTATAGTTACTCATTCGCTACACCTCCGACAAATATTTCAATCCACGCTCCCACGAGGGGAGCGACGGCAGACTATGAAAAGCGCATGGCAGCCAACAGATTTCAATCCACGCTCCCACGAGGGGAGCGACAATTTATTCCATTTTGTTAGTCCAAACTGCTCTATTTCAATCCACGCTCCCACGAGGGGAGCGACGACTTTTCCATCTACAGTGATTC
>ERZ1027014.458-NODE-458-length-20554-cov-6.571052_pt1 | contig 20554 bp, 17 predicted proteins | sample MGYA00519287_ERZ1027014 | MGnify/ENA primary metagenome ERZ1027014 (study PRJEB26926, sample SAMN06164698) | human gut metagenome | biome: ENVO:00009003; feature: ENVO:2100002; material: ENVO:00002003 | host: Homo sapiens | place: USA | collected 2012 ...
ATCTAGTACGGTCTCGTGGGCTCGGAGATGTGTATAAGAGACAGTCACACCGCAGAGTTCGACCCGGAGGATGTCTCCCAGAATAAGGTCATCGCCATGGCAGCGTACATTCTCGGCACCGTCGGCATCATCATCGCACTGCTTGCGGCGCCGCAGAGCAAATACGCGGCGTTCCATTCCCGTCAGGCGTTGAAGCTCGACATCGTCAGCACCCTGTTGCTCATCGTTTCTGCTGTGCTTGCTTTCACGTTCATTGTGCCGATTGCCGGCGCTGTCTGCATTGCAATTCTCTTCGTCGTGCGCATCATCTGCTTCTTCCAGGTATGCAGCGGCAAAGCAAAGGACGCTGCCATCATCGGCAAGCTGCCGTTCTTGAAGTAAGAGAACAAGCTGACGGCAACCTTGGTTAAAAGTTTTTGATCCAACTTTTTTCAAAGAAGTTGAAACCGAACTTCTCGTTCGGTTGTGGATTCCAAAGGAGAAACCTTTGGTCGCCATTTGCAAATGGCGAAACCCTGTTGCGTTCGCAAAAACTAGGAAGGTAGGCTAAACAGTCCGGTGGACTGTTTAGCCGTAGGAAACCCAGTTGCATGGGTTTCCTGAAAGGGCGGCTTTGTGCCGCCCTTTTTTAATACACTGCACTAGCAAACCTCACAGCACCTTTCTTTTGTCCAAAACTTTCTTCCCACCCACGCACTTTTTCCTTGCTTTTTCGCCCTAATCAGGTATAATTAAACTGAGTATATATTGTATGAAAACCGTCGAAGCTACAACGGCCTCGACGATAAGCAGATAAAAAGGACGGAAAGAAACTATGGCTGATTTTGAGCCGCTTTTTGAACTGAAAAATCAATATAGAGAGTCCTGCCCGGTCTTGCTGCAAAGCGGCGCGCTGTACCGTGAAGAGCCCACCGCGTCCGCCGAAGCGGAAGAGACCGAAACTGCGGAAGCTACTCTCCCCGCAGAGCAGGAAGAAGCGGCTTCCCCGCGCACATTCCTGCGTCTCGCATTCCGCAATATCGACCCCCGTGCCGTGACGAGCGTTTATGTCGATATCCACATTTTCGACAAAGCCACAAACGAGCTCGCCGTCGTGCGCGACCGCCGCTATCTCGTGCCTATTTTGGGCCGCGATGCGGTCTTCGGCGCAGACGAGGAGATCGACGTTGATGACACCGCGTACAGCTTCTCCGTCGCCATTAAGAAGGTGCAGTTCGAGGGTGAAGACGTGTTCTGGAACGGCAGTGCCTCACTGCTGTTTGAAAATCTCCCCGAACAGGCGAAAATCGCGGACGTCATGGAGGACGAAGACCTCCGCGCACAATATCAGCGCGATTTCACCGAAATGGCAGAGGATAAAGAAGCTGCGGCGCAGTTTGTCCCGCAGGAATACAAAGACCTCTGGATGTGCGCCTGCGGTGAAGTGAACCACAAAGATGAAGAAAAATGCGCCGCCTGCGGTGCCGAGTACGGGCCCCAGCACGCACTGTTTGAAGACGAAGAAAAGCTGAAAGAAAACCTCGAAGCCTATAACAAGGCTGAAGCTGAAAAGGCCGAGGCCGCCCGCATCGCCGCAGAAAAGAAAGCGGCAGAGGAAAAAGCCGCCGCCGAAGCTGCCGCCCGCAAAGCGGCAGAGGAAAAGGCTGCCGCTGAGGAAGCTGCCCGCAAAAAGCGGCTTCACCGCAAAATTTTCCTGTCCGTTTCCATTCCGCTCGCCGTCCTCATCGCCGCGTTCGTCGTGGTGCTCATCGTCTACATCATCCCGCAGAACCACTATAACGATGCCGCCGCCTTGCTCGAAGCCGGCAAGTATGACGAAGCCATCACCGCGTTCACGGCGCTCGACGGATACAGCGACAGCGCCGCCCGCATCACGGAGGCAGAGTACAAAAAAGCCTGCGACCTGCTCGAAAACGAGAAATTCGCAGAAGCCATCGAAGCCTTCACCGCCCTCGGCGATTACGAAGACAGCAAAGATCGGATCACCGAGGCCGAGTACCGCCGTGCCGTAAAGACGTTTGAAAGCGGTGCATACGAAGACGCGTTAAATCTCCTTGAGCCCCTCAAGGATTACAAGGATGCCGCCGAAAAAATCGAGACCTGTCACTATGAGCTCGGCATGAAGGCCCTCAAAGCGGATAACTTAAAGTCTGCCGCCGCGCATTTTAAAGAAGTCAACGCGGAGCAGAATAAGAAAATGCAGGCCGCATTCTGTGATAAAGGCATCGCGTTCTACGAAAAGGGCGACGAAGAAAAAGCACTTACCTATTTTGAGTATGTCACCGATAAAGACTTTCTCCCGAAGATTGACGCCGCCTACTACGCGCAGGCGTTAAAACTCGTCGAAGACGGCGAGTACGACAAGGCGACCGAAATTTTCGCAAAGCTTGGCGAGTATGAAGACTGCCCGACGCAGCTTCTGCGCATCCACGCGCTGAAAGCGGAGCAGTATTACAACAACGCCGATTACGAAAACGCCATCGCGGAGTTCAAGGCCGCCGGCGATTACGGCGACGCCGCCTCCCGCGTCACGGAGGCGACTTACCGTCTCGGCGCGCAGCAGCTCGCAAACGGCGAGGTGCGCAAAGCCTACGATACGCTCTATCCCATCCGCAGCTACGACCCCGCCTATATGCTCCTCGTCTCCAATTCGCAGTTCTATATCCAGATCTACGACGTAGGCGCCGGCCCCAACCCCTTAAATGAAAACTAAAACCCAGCGCCCGCAGAGTCATTTTCTGCGGGCACTTTTTGTATAAAAAACGACCCCGAGTTTCAAACCCTCGGGGTCGTTCCATCTTCAAATTATCAATAACCTTACTTTCCAAAGCTCCCACGCAGCAGCATGGCGGCGTGCTCGCGGCGGAGCTCCTCGCACAGTGCGTAAAGACTCCACTTGTCGTTGTGCTCCGTGCGTACGGCTTTCAGCGGAATGGGCGCGATACCCGCTTTTTTGTACGCCGCAAGGAACACGTCCAGCATCTCACCCGCAAAGCCGGAGAAAATCAGCACCTCCGGCAGCTTGTAGCCCGCCGGGGCTTTCTGCACGTTCGCGTTCACTTTCTCGCCGCACAGCGTTGCAACTGCGCGGTCACGGTCGGCGTTCGTCAGCCGTCTTGCCGTCAGGTGCAGCTCTCTGCACAGCGCGGAAAGCTGCTTTTCCTTCGCAGCGTCTTCAACATGGTATAAAACAAGAGCCATATATTTCTCCTTACTCTTCACACAGCGGGCGGAACAAGTCGCCGCGGCGCTTCATCATGCGGTAACGGAGGATCATCATAATCAGCACCCCAAAGCGCGCCGCAGATTCGATCACGTTCACTGTGAAGATTGCCGTGTCGTTCGCGCCGAGTGTCGTGTAGACCGAAACGCCGAAGAACGGCAGAAGCGAGTTGCTCAGCGTCACAAACAGCGTGTAAATGCTGATGATAAGCGCGCGGTTCTTTTTCGGCGTCGCCTGCAAAAGTAGCTGTACCACGCACATGTTCGTCGCACCCTGCGGAATGTTGCCGATGAGCGCCAGAATCATAAAGTACGGCATACGCGCGCTTTGCGGCAGCAACGTCATAGAAGCCACCGTAATGGGGCAGAGCAGCAAGCCTGCGCATACAAAAATGATTGTAAAATGCTCGGATTTGCGGCGGCACAGCTTCGAGAAAAAGCCGATGAAAATCATCTGGCAAATGGAACACAAAGCCTGAAAAAAGCTCAGCTGCGCTTCGTTCATACCGGCATATTTTGTCTCCGCTATGTACCAAAGGCTCCAGTCCAGGTGCCACGAAAGGTAAAACAGCATGATGCAGATGAAAAAGCCGCGGAACGGCTTGCTGTGTACCATCTGGTTCAAAGCTTCCGGGAACATTTTCAGTCCCATCTCCTGCTTTTCCTCCGCCTTGCGCGGCGGACAGGGGATGCGGCGCAGCACAAGCGCCTGCAAAAGCATGCATACGCCTGCAATATAAAAGAAAATGCGCAGCACAATGAGCTTTCCCTCGGTGTCCGGCATCAGCGTCATGATATTGCCGCACAAAAGCGGCACCACAATGCCCACAAAGAACAGACACCGGCTGCGGAACGTGAACACGCTGTTGCGCAGGCCCGGCTCCACCGCGTCACCGAAGAATGTCTGCCACTGCGCGTTATACAGCGCAATGCCGCCTACCGTCATGCCGAGAAACACAAAAAATGCCGTCATGCGGTGCTCGCCGAACAACGGCACAGAGCCGTAAGCAAAATACGCCGCGCTCAAAAACAGCGCCAGTACGAACGGCACCGTGCGGCTCGTCTTCGTACGGTTCGCAAGGAATCCCACCGGAATCATACAAATGCCCGCCACCATGTTCGGCACCATCTGCACAAGGCCGATCTGCGTGTCCGTCGCGCCAAGATTCGTCGCATACAAATTGTTCGCCAGCGAGTAAAGCGAAACGGCATACTGCAATAAAAAGCCCTCAATGCCGAAAAGGCACAGCATGCGCAGTTTCGGATCAGACTGCAGCGATTTGACCGGATGAAATGTAAGTTTACCCATAGATGTTCTCCCCTGAGAAAAATAAGCGGCGCACCGAATACACGCGCCCTATCCATTATAAACGAAAACCGGGCAAAGACAAGCCTTACCCGGAATTTTCATCGTTTTATTTTTTGTAAACGCATTTGCCGCCCAAATACGTCGCCTCGGCTTCAATACGGTGCAGCGTGTTGGCGTCCGCTTTGAACGGATCTTCGGAAAGCACCACAAAGTCCGCAAGCTGTCCGTTTGCAATCTCGCCCTTTTTGCCTTCCTCAAATGATGCCACCGCGCCGCTTTTTGTAAACGAGTCGATGGCCTCCTGTACCGTCAGCGCTTCCTCCGGGCGATACGGTGCGTCCGTTGAGCCAATGCTTCGCCGCGTCACCGCGCACTCCATGCCGCGCATCACGTTCGGCTCCTCCACCGGCGCGTCCGAGCCGTTCGAGAATGGAATGTGCGCATTCAAAAGCGTCTTAGCCGGGTAACTTGTGCCCGCCAATTCATTGCCCACACGCTCGCGCACAATGTGCGTGTCGTAGTCGAGGAAGATCGACTGCAAATTCACGCGCAGCTTTAATTCCTTCATGCGCTCAATCTGGTCACGCCGCACAATCTGGAAGTGCACGATGCCATGTCGGTGGTCGTCGCGCGGGTGCTCATGAAGCGCCTTTTCGTAAGCGTCCAATACGTTGTCGAGCGCCCCGTCGCCGATGGCGTGTACCGCAACGGAAAGTCCCTTTTCGTTCGCAAGAGAGATAAGCCCGTTCAATTCCGCATTCGTGTATAGCGGAATGCCGCGTGCGTTCTCATCGTCTGCATACGGGCGGCTTAAACACGCTGTGCATGCGCCGAGCGACCCGTCCGAGATGATCTTCAGCGGTCCCGCGCGGAACATATCGTCTTCAAAATACGCATCGCCGCTCTCGATATATTCAGAAAGCGCCTCTACGTTCGTAAACTGTGCCTGCTCATTCACGCGCACCGTCATCAGCCCCGGCGTTCTCAAAAGCTTCTGCACCGTCTCATACGGCACACCGGGGAACGTCTCGTAGTCGTCGCTTTGGCAAGAGGTGATGCCGTAACGGTTCAGCCGCTTGCAGGAGGCGCGCAGCATTGCACACAGCTGCGCCTCATCCGGCTCCGGGATGCCCGCGTACACCACCGCTACGGCGTTTTCAAAAAACTGCCCGTTCGGCTCGCCGTTTTCATCTAAAGCAAAGCTGCCGCCCGCCACTTGCGGCGTGTCCTTCGTAATGCCCAACACTTCCAGCGCCTTCGAGTTCACTACGCAGATGTGCCCGCATGCCCGCGTAATGCAGATCGGGTGTTCGGTAGAGACAGAATCCAAATCCCACCGCGTCGGAAAGCGGCGCTCGTCTGCAAAATAATCGTGGTTAAAGCCGCGCCCCTGCACCCACGTGCCGGGTGTTACGCCCGTTTCCTTTATATAGGTGCGCAGACAGTCGAGCATCTCCTTTAAAGACGTCGTGTGCGCGCCGAGGTTCGCCATTGTCAGTACATTGCCGAGGTTCAGCACATGCATGTGTGAGTCATTAAACCCCGCGCAGACGAATTTTCCGTCTAAATCGACTACTTCATCTGCCGTGGCTTTATCCGTCTCGCCCACAAAGCAGAATTTCCCGTTTTCCACCGCAAAATCCGTCACAAAGCCGTTTCCCGTGTAAACCGTGCCGTTTTTATAAACCGTCCGCATATTGACTCCCCGTTTCCATCTGTTTTCTCCAGTATAAAGCAAGGGGAAAGCCCCTGTCAAGTTGAAAAAGCCTGACTTTTCCCGCGCGCCGTTCCATCTTATCTTTATTTGTAAAGAGAAAAATAGCGCACGGCATAATGAAATTTCATACGGCTTACTAAAATATCAAAAATGAAATAGTAGATATGTCAATATAACATTTTACAATTCGATTTAATGTGCGTATAATACAGATGCTTCCAAATACAGTTTACAAAAAAGTAACAGGATATTTGGTCAATGTCAACAAAAACGTGTGCTCTTGTGACCGTGTCTTGTTGCTGCTTTTCACAGCGGCGAAAGATGCGGTCGTGTGCCCTTTTGGGGCGCAGCGCTGAAGGGGGAATTTTTGCCCGGTGATATTGAAATGGAAGGCAAAATTTTGAGAAAGAAAGGGAAAAACAATGAAAGCAAAGAAAACAAAGCTGGCTTTGTGGATCTGCGCTATTGTGGTGCTGCTCGTCGCAAGCATTCTGGTTCCTTCGGTGCAGAAGACCGAAACGATTCAGGTGACCATGCGTGACGCGGTTCTGCATGAGACGAACAGAATCAGCCTCTTCGGCATCAAAGATGTCAACCCGGCGCTGATCTCCGCCATGGTGGTCTCGGGCATCTTGCTGGTGTTTGCGGTCATCGTGCGCATTTTCGTCATTCCGCGCTTTAAGATGGTGCCCGGAAAGTTCCAGATGCTCCTTGAGCAGGCGGTAGACCTGTTCGACGGCATGGCTAAGTCCAACAGCCCGGGGCGCAGCGGCTTCCTCGGTGCGTACATCTTCACGGCCGGCGCGTACATTTTCATCGGTACGCTCTTTGAGCTGTTCGGCATTCAGGCTATCACAACAGAGGGCTCGCCCATCACGCTTCCGGCGCCGCTGTCCGATGTCAACGCCGCCATCGCCATGGGCTGCTTCTCGTACCTCGTCATTCTGGGAGGCGGTATCGCGTATAACGGCTTCAAAGGCGTGGGCAGCACTTTAAAGGAGTTCTCGCTGCCGATTTCCATGAGCTTCCGTCTGTTCGGCGCGCTTTTAAGCGGCCTGCTCGTTACGGAGCTTGTGTATTATTATGTGAATCTGAGCTTTGTGCTGCCGGTCATCGTGGGCGTTATGTTCACGCTGCTGCACGCGCTCATTCAGGCATATGTTTTGACGATGCTCGTCGCGCTCTATTTCGGCGAGGTTTCCGAGAAGCAGGAACCGAAAAAGAAAAAAGTAAAAGCAGAAGCTGAAAATTAACCTACGGAGGGAAAATATCATGAACGCAAAACAGAGAAAGTTAAAGAAGCTTGCCATCATTCTGCTGGCAGTCATCGCCATCCTCGCCATCTCCATTCCGGTATTCGCCGCAACAAACGGTGATGCCGCAACCACCACGGCAACAGCCGAAACCGCAGTAGAAGCTACAGCCACCACCGCAGACAGCACAACTGGCCTTAAGGCACTTGCTTCCGCTATTGCAGTCGGTATTGCAGCCGCCGGCGGTGCAGTCGGTATGGGCCTCTCCGCAGGTAAGGCTGTTGAGGGCATCGCACGTCAGCCGGAGGCTGAAAGCAAGATCCGTACCACCCTCATGCTCGGCCTCGTCTTTATCGAGACGGCCATCATTTATGCCCTGCTCGTTGTTATCCTCATCATCTTCGTCCTGTAAAGGAGAGTGCAGATCGTGAACATCCCACTGAATATTGATTGGCAGCAGATTTTGCTGCATGTACTGAATTTCGTCATTTTGTTCGGCGGCCTGTATTTCCTTTTGTACAAGCCGGTCAAGAACTTCATGGCAAAGCGCGAAGCGCATTATGCCGAAATGGCACAGAAGGCCCAAAGTGAACTCGATTCCGCCGAAAAGATCAAGGCGGATTATCAGGAGCAGCTCAAGTCCGTTGAGGGCGAGATCAGCGCAAAGAGAACCGAAGCGCAGAAAGAGCTCGACCGCAGCGTACAGCAGCAGCTTTCCGATGCCCATGCACAGGCGGATAAGATCGTCGCCGATGCGCAGAAGGATGCCGCCCGTGTACATGATAAGATGATCGCAGACGCACAGAAGGAGCTTACCGAGCTCGCTATGGAAGCGACCAAGAAGCTTGTTTATAAAGACGGCGATCCGTATGACGCGTTCCTCGATCAGGCAGAGAGGGGAGAGCCGAATGCGTAATGCAGATGAAAAGGCCGTAGCCGTTCTCCGCGGCAGCCGCCGCCCGGATGCCGAACAGGAAAAACGCTTTGCGGAATTCCTGCTGCGTACCTATGGCCGTGAGATTCCGCTCACCTTTGAAGAAGATAAAATGCTGAACGGCTTCACGCTTACCGTCGGCACCGATGTGTACGATTGGAGCCTCAAAAGCCGTCTGCGCCAGTTTGAAGAAAAGCTAAAGGCGTTAAAGTCCGGCAGCGATTCCGTCATTCCGCTGATGAAGGAAGCCGTTGAAGATTTTACCCCGTCCGCAGAAGCGGAAGAGACCGGTACGGTTCTCACCGTTGGCGATGAGATCGCCGTTGTCAGTGGCCTTGAGCATGCCGCCTACGGCGAGATTCTCCTGTTCTCCTCCGGCGTTAAGGGCATGGTGCAGGACCTGCGCCGCAATGAGATCGGCTGCGTCCTCTTTGGCGACGATGCCGAGATCACCGAGGGCAGCCTTGTGCGCAGAAGCGGCAAGACCGCCGGTATCCCGGTCGGCGACGGCTTCCTCGGCCGTGTTGTCGATGCACTCGGCACGCCGATCGACGGCAAGGGTGACATTAGCGCTGAGGGCTACCGCCCCATCGAGTGCCCCGCACCGGGCATTGTCGACCGCCAGCCGGTCAACGCGCCTATGGAAACCGGCCTTCTCGCCATCGATTCCATGTTCCCGATTGGCCGCGGCCAGCGTGAGCTTATCATCGGCGACCGCCAGACCGGTAAAACCGCCGTCGCGCTCGATACCATTTTGAACCAGAAGGGCAAGAACGTCGTTTGCATCTATGTCGCCATCGGTCAGAAGTCCAGCTCCGTTGCACAGCTTGTGGAGACCTTAAAGCGCCGCGGTGCCATGGATTACACCATCGTCGTCAACGCATCTGCCAGTGACTCGGCTTCCTTGCAATACATCGCACCGTATGCCGGTTGCGCACTCGGCGAGCACTTCATGTATCAGGGCAGAGATGTCCTCATCGTGTACGATGACCTTTCAAAGCACGCCATTGCGTACCGTGCACTGAGCCTGCTTTTGGAGCGTTCTCCGGGTCGTGAAGCGTATCCTGGTGACGTTTTCTACCTGCATTCCCGTTTGTTGGAGCGTTCCGCGCATCTTTCCGATGCACTCGGCGGCGGCAGCATGACGGCATTGCCGATTGTTGAAACGCAGGCGGGCGACGTTTCCGCTTACATCCCGACGAACATTATTTCCATCACAGACGGTCAGATCTTCCTTGAGAGCGACCTGTTCTTCTCCGGCCAGCGTCCGGCTGTCAACGTCGGTCTTTCGGTTTCCCGTGTCGGCGGCGACGCCCAGACAAAGGCCATGAAAAAGGCAGCGGGCGGCATCCGTCTGGACCTTGCCCAGTACCGCGAAATGGAAGTCTTCACCCAGTTCTCCAGCGACCTTGACGAGACCACAAAGCGTCAGCTCACCTACGGCCAGAGCCTCATGCGTCTGCTGCGTCAGCCGCAGTACCATCCGATGAGCCAGCACGATCAGGTCATCACGCTCGTCTCCGCCCTGCACCACGTCATGCAGGACGTCCCGCTTGACGATATGGGTCGTTTCCACACGGAGCTCATCAAGTACGCTGAGAAGAATATGAGCGATGTCTGCCGCCGTGTCGATACCACCGGTCAGCTTTCCGACCCCGACCGCGAAGAGATTTTGAAAGTCGCGAAGGAATTCCTCGAAAAGTACAAGGCGGAAAACCCGCAGAACGCGTAAGCGCTCGGAAAGGCGGTTTTCGCTATGGCTAATACAAAAGAGATTAAAACCAGAATCGAAAGCGTTAAGGATACGCGTAAAATCACGAACGCCATGTACCTTATCGCTTCCACAAAGCTGCGCAAAGCACGCAACGATCTGGACCGCACGCGCCCGTATTTCGAGGCGCTGCGCACGGAGATCAAGCGTATCTTCCGTACCCAGAACGACGTGGACAGCCGCTATTTCTATCCCCCTGAGGGCGAGCCGCCGCTGGAGGGCACCTACGCGTGCCTCGTCATCACGGCGGATAAGGGCCTCGCGGGCGCATACAACCAGAACGTCATTAAGGAAGCTATGCACATGCTCGATGAGCATCCCGACACGAAGCTCTACGTTGTAGGCGAATACGGCCGCCACTTCTTTACGCAGCACAATATCCCCATGGAGCACAGCTTCCTCTATACGGCACAAAACCCTACCATGCAGCGCGCGAGAGAAATTTGCGACATCCTGCTCGAGGGCTACGACCGCGGGGATTTTAAGAAGATTTTTGTCATTTATACCGATATGGAGAACAGCCTCACGTCCTCTGCACACTGCACGCGTCTGCTGCCGTTCCACCGCGCCTATTTCCAGACGGATACGGTGGAAAAGGCGGTCACCACGCCGTTCGAGTTTGTACCCTCCGTGCAGGCGGTTCTCAACAACATCATGCAAAGCTACGTTTCGGGCTTTATTTACAGTGCCCTCATCGATAGCTTCTGCAGCGAGCAGAATGCCCGCATGACGGCGATGGATTCCGCCAACAGCAACGCGGAAAAGCTCCTCGCAGAGCTTTCCTTGCAGTATAACCGCGTGCGTCAGGCTGCCATCACGCAGGAGATTACAGAGGTCTCCGCCGGTGCGAAGGCACAGCGTCAAAAACACAGGAAGGAAGCGTGAACAACGTGAATACAGGTAAGATCGTACAGATCTCCGGCCCGGTCATCGACGTACAGTTCGAGTCCGGCGTTCTGCCGAAAATCAGAGAAGCCCTTTCGCTTACCGTGGACGGACGGCGGTATGTGATGGAGGTTGCCCAGCATGTGGGTGACAACACGGTCCGCTGCGTCATGCTTTCCGGCAGTGAGGGCCTTTCCCGCGGTATGCAGGTTGAGGCTCCGGGCAAAACCATCGAAGTGCCGGTGGGCGAAAACACGCTCGGCCGCATGTTCAACGTGCTCGGCGATCCCATCGATGGCGGCGAAGCCGTTCCCGCAACCGAGCCGCACAAAAGCATTTACAGAAAAGCTCCGTCGTTTGACGAGCAGAACCCGGCCGTCGAGATCCTCGAGACCGGCATCAAGGTCATCGATCTTCTGGAGCCGTACCCGAAGGGCGGCAAAATCGGTCTGTTCGGCGGCGCAGGCGTCGGCAAGACCGTCCTTATCCAGGAGCTCATCCACAACGTCGCCATGGAGCACGGCGGTTACTCCGTGTTTACCGGCGTCGGCGAGCGCAGCCGTGAGGGTAACGACCTCTGGCGTGAAATGCGTGAAAGCGGTGTCGGCGATAAAACGGCGCTCGTCTTCGGCCAGATGAACGAGTCCCCGGGCGTGCGTATGCGTGTCGCCCTCTCCGGCCTCACCATGGCAGAGCATTTCCGTGACGAAGAGCACAAGGACGTTCTGCTCTTCATCGATAACATCTTCCGTTTCGTGCAGGCCGGCAGTGAGGTTTCCACGCTTCTCGGCCGTATGCCTTCCGCCGTCGGTTATCAGCCGACCCTCGCAAACGAAATGGGCGAGCTGCAGGAGCGCATCACCTCCACAAAAGACGGCTCCGTCACCTCGGTTCAGGCTGTTTACGTGCCTGCCGATGACCTTACCGACCCGGCCCCGGCCACAACGTTCGCCCACCTCGACGCTACGACCGTTTTGAGCCGTAAGATCGCCGAGCAGGGCATTTACCCCGCCGTCGATCCGCTGGAGTCCACCTCCCGTATCCTCGAAGCCGATGTTGTCGGCGAGGAGCACTACCGCATCGCGCGTGAAGTGCAGGAGACCCTCCAGAAGTACAGCGAACTGCAGGACATCATCGCCATCCTCGGTATGGACGAGCTCAGCGACGAAGACCAGCTCACCGTGCAGCGCGCGAGAAAGATCCAGCGTTTCCTCTCGCAGCCGATGCACGTCGCAGAAAAGTTCTCCAGCGTGCCGGGCGTTTACGTCCCGCTCAAAGAGACGCTGCGCGGCTTCAAGGCCATCGTAGACGGCGAAATGGACCAGTACCCCGAGGCGGCGTTCTATAACGTAGGTACGCTCGAGGACGTCATCGCGAAAGCGAAGCAGCTAGAGGCGGAGGCGATCTGATGCGTACATTTCAGATGCACCTGCTTGAAGCCGATAAGGTCTTTTTCGAGGGCGAGTGCGAGTCGCTTGTTGTGCCCACAACGGTCGGCCAGTACGGCATTCTGGCGGGTCACAGCAATATGATCTCCGCCGTCGTGCCGGGCGTGCTCTCTTACCGCGCACCGGGTAAGGAGTGGCGCACCGCTGCCGTTTCCGAGGGCATGGTGAAGGTCGAGGGCAACGATATCCTCGTGCTTGTAGACTCCGCCGAGTACCCGGAAGAGATCGATGCCAAACGTGCACAGCGTGCCGCCGATGAGGCGAAGGAGGCCATCCTCCAAAAGCGCAGCGTGCGCGAATACCGAACCGCGCAGGCGAACCTTGCCCGCGCCATCAACCGTCTGCGCGTCAAGAAAAACGCGAGATAAGGCGGCAAAACCACACCGAATTTCCAAATATGCAAAAAGCGTTCCGAGCATTCGGGACGCTTTTTGCATATTTCACACAAAGGGTTTGCTTTTTTCATGAACTTTCGAAATTTCGCAAAAACTGCGGTACAAAACGGCGGAATGTGCTATAATGAACGCGAATACCGGCGGAAAAGTACGCCGGAAAGTTGTATTGAAATTCAGTTTAAAGGAGTCAAAAGCATGATCAAAGTCGGTTTTATCGATTACTATTTAGACGAGTGGCACGCCAATAACTATGTTCACATGCTGCACGATTACTCAAACGGCGAGGTAGAAGCCGTGTACGCCTGGGCTGAAATCGACAGCCCCGAGGGCGGCCTCACAACGGACGCATGGTGCGAAAAATACGGTCTCACCCGCATGATGACGCAGGAGGAGCTCATCGAAAAGAGTGACGTTCTGCTCGTGCTCGCCCCGCGCGACCCGAAAAAGCACGAAGAACTCGCAAACCTCGCGCTGCGCTCCGGCAAGCGCTGCTATGTGGATAAAACCTTCGCGCCGGATCACTTCGCTGCAAAGCGTATGCTCGATCTTGCCGAGCAGAGCGGCACGCCGTGCTGGTCGTCCTCCGCGCTGCGTTTTGCGGAGGAGTATCAGGCAGCGGATAAAACGAACATCAAGGGTGTCAATGCATGGGGTCCGAACGGTTTTGAGGATTACGCCATCCACCAGCTGGAGCCGATCTTCATGATGATGCAGGCTCCCGCGACGGAAGTCATGCACCTGACAAACGACGAGGTGTACACCGGCGTTCTGCGCTTTGCGGACGGCCGCACCGCAACGCTTTCCGGCTACGCAAAGGGCTCGCCGTTCATGATGAACATTGCGCGCTCCACGGAGAATTCCGTACTGGAAATTTGCTCCGATTACTTCCGCCACTTCATTGAGGCGCTCGTCGAGTTCTTCAAAAACGGCACCATCCCTGCCCCACACAGTGAGACGCTCTCCATCATCAGCGCCTGGGGCGCCCTTATGGAAGCCGAAAAGACTCCCGGCATCTGGGTCAAAGTCCCGAAGGACTGAGTTTGTCGCTCCAAAAGCCGTCACAACGCACGCATCTTTGACTGCAAAAGGCTTCTTCCAAAAGCGCGACTATGCGGCCATTAAAGAACAGCAAGTAGAGCGTTACGGCGTCTGGCTCACGAATTTCGTTATGATAAAAACGATATAAAAAAGATAGTCTTTCTAAGCGAAACAAACGCTTTGGAAGACTATCTTTTTCTATGCGTGCGAAAATGTACGTTTATTTCTTCGGTTTCGGCGCGGCGGGGTCGGTGAGTTCGGGGAGCGCGCCGCCGGAGACCGCCCAGAAATATAAACTTGCGATGCTGCAATACGGCGAAAAACGTTTGCGGTACCGCTCGAACCGTGCGCGGTTGATCTCCTTGTGGCGGTAGACCATGCGCATGCCGCGCAAAATGGCGAGGTCGCCGTAGCTGAACACATTCGGGCGCTGCAGGCAGAATAAAAGCAACATTTCCGCTGTCCACACGCCGATGCCCTTGAGCGCGCTGAGCTCGAGGATGACCGCTTCATCCGGCTTTTCGCCGATGCTGATTAAATCAAATTCGCCCGTATGCACCTTTTTCGCGAAGTCCGTGATGTATTCCGCCTTGCGGAACGAAATGCCGAGCGACTGCAAATTTGCTTCGCCATAGCCCAAAACGTGTTCGGCATCGACCGTGCCGAGGGCGTTCTGCACGCGCGCCCAAACGGTTGCCTGCGCCTTTGTGGAAATCTGTTGCCCCACGATGTGGTGTACCACGGCGGAAAAAAGGTCGTCGTCCACGGCGCGCTCAATGTGCCCCACGCGGTTGATGACCGCCGAGAGCTTCTTGTCCTTTTTCCGTAAATAAGCGAGCTCTTTTTCGCCGTACGGAAAGTACTTTACGTCATCCATCAGTCGATCTCTCCCGGAGTGCGCGATTTGATCATCGCTTCCAGCTTTTGCAGCTCGGTAATCTCTTGCGGAGTCAGCTTTTCCGGATAGCCGGTCTCGAGCTTTTCGAGCATGGAGCGCATTTTGTAGGCTTCGGCGGGCTGACGCAGAATTTCGCGCTCGCTTTTAATCTGTTCCCGCGCGGCGACTTCGTCGATGATCTGCTGCATGTAGCGATATAAATTGCTTCGTTCTGTATAATCGGCGGGCGCGTAGAAGTTTAATCGGTTGTCGTTATACAGCTTGTATACTTTGGCGCGGTTATTTTTCTCCGGGTCGTATACGCCGACGGAGTAGCCGCCTTTGCTTTTCACGAGCCGCATGCACGGAATGTCCGTGGCGCTGTCGCCGATATAGACGATGTTCTCATACGGAATGCGCAGGTTTTCCTCGGGCATGCTGTCGTTTACGCGCTCGTCGTACTCCTCCAAAAAGCCTTTTGCAATGCGGAAAATGAACTGCGTCTTGTTCGTGTAATTGATGGCCTGCGCGGGCCACTCCGCTACGCCGTCCGTGGTGTAGAGGTAGGAGGAGGCATAAATGCGTTTGAAATTCTTCGCGATGGCGCTGCCCTCAATGATTTCTTTAAGACCCGAAGAAATGATGTAGTGTTCAAGCTCAATGCCGCGCTGCGCAGCATACGCTGTCGTGCGCGCAAACCAATCCGTAACGCCGCGGTACAGCTCCACCTGCGCACCGATGGCCCGAAAATACTCGCGTTTTAAGGATTTTCCGAGAAAGCGTGAATAGCGAACAAGCATGAACATCCACGAAAGGTTGCTTTCCATGCTGTTTTCCCGCGCGAATGCGTCCGTTTCCGCCCAGAATTTGTCTTTGTCAATGCCAAAAGACGGGATGAGCGTGAACGTCTGCATGTCGTCCGGGGAAAGTGTTTTGTCAAAATCGTAGCAGATCGCCATGCGCGGCCTGTTCTCCGTCATGCTGCCGCCCCCTTTCTGTATCTCATTATAGCTAAAAACGTTTGTTCTGTAAAGAGGTTTTGAGAAAGTTGTCCGTCGATGTCCTATGCTGTCCTGCAATGTCCGGTTTTAACGGCAAAAGAACGCCCTCATCCGCCGCTTTTCGCAGCCGATGAAAGCGCTTTTCGAGCTGTTCCGCCGTTTTGATGCTCGGCACATCTTTGTCTTTATTCGCAGACTTGGGGGCATGTCACGCCAAAAGTCAAGTGTTACGATTTGCGTTCTACCCGCGCCCTCCGGGTAGAGGGCGACGGAAGTAGATTTTATCGTCCAGCACCGTATAGGAATTTCTATCCACGCCCTCCGGATGGAGGGCGACCGTGGCAAAGCGGTTTTCTTCCTGACACCTTTTCAATTTCTATCCACGCCCTCCGGGTGGAAGGCGACACCGCCTACAGAAAAGATCCCTCAACCATTATAAATTTCTATCCACGCCCTCCGGGTGGAGGGCGACTCAGATCGTAGATCAGCCACAGTATTTTTACAAATTTCTATCCACGCCCTCCGGGTGGAGGGCGACCTTTGACCTATCTGGGCATCTCCAACACGTCCCTCCAATTTCTATCCACGCCCTCCGGGTGGAGGGCGACATTATGAGTACAACCCCGAAGAACTCGAAGCGCTATTTCTATCCACGCCCTCCGGGTGGAGGGCGACAAAACCGTTAAACAACTCTTTATACACTCTGTTATTTCTATCCACGCCCTCCGGGTGGAGGGCGACATGCAATTTCTATCAATTCTGCCGACCAATTAAAGCATTTCTATCCACGCCCTCCGGGTGGAGGGCGACACGGCGGGGGCATGATTCCAAATGTAAAATTATGCTATTTCTATCCACGCCCTCCGGGTGGAGGGCGACATATTCTATACCCGCGTACAAATTGTAAACGGTTTATTTCTATCCACGCCCTCCGGGTGGAGGGCGACTATTTCCTTCGCCGACCGTCTGGGCAAAATTGATATTTCTATCCACGCCCTCCGGGTGGAGGGCGACTCCCCCGGGTATGCTCCCCACTTTAGCGACGTGATTTCTATCCACGCCCTCCGGGTGGAGGGCGACGCATGGTTGCATGAGGTTCAAAGACCTCCAAGCCAAAATTTCTATCCACGCCCTCCGGGTGGAGGGCGACAGTCCAAAATGTACGAAAAATCAAACGCGCCATTGTATTTCTATCCACGCCCTCCGGGTGGAGGGCGACTATTTACCACCTTTTATACCAATAGTATACCATATTTCTATCCACGCCCTCCGGGTGGAGGGCGACGCTGGTGTGCACAGTGGAACGACGTTTGTCAGTATATTTCTATCCACGCCCTCCGGGTGGAGGGCGACGCAATGCGTAAAGCGTCCAACGATCTGCTCTTTATATTTCTATCCACGCCCTCCGGGTGGAGGGCGACTTATACAGGCCGCAACGGCGGCGACGCTTATTTCTCTATTTCTATCCACGCCCTCCGGGTGGAGGGCGACATACAACCTTTCCGGCTAAAGGTGCATACGCTTTATTTCTATCCACGCCCTCCGGGTGGAGGGCGACACTGTATTTATTTTACAGGGTATTCCGATAAATAAATTTCTATCCACGCCCTCCGGGTGGAGGGCGACCCGATACCCCGAACAGTACGACGCAAGATTCGAGATTTCTATCCACGCCCTCCGGGTGGAGGGCGACGGCGACCATACCGTTTTCCAACGTGGCCCCGTAAATTTCTATCCACGCCCTCCGGGTGGAGGGCGACCCTGCCCTCCGCTTCTGGATTTTTATCTTTTGTGTATTTCTATCCACGCCCTCCGGGTGGAGGGCGACTCCACGCCGATCTGTCGCAGCTTGTAAAGCAAAATATTTCTATCCACGCCCTCCGGGTGGAGGGCGACGCGGCAGAAACCGCGGACAGTGTGCAAAAAATCGATATTTCTATCCACGCCCTCCGGGTGGAGGGCGACCACCGGGATAATCACAGGCGCGTGCGACCTAATCATTTCTATCCACGCCCTCCGGGTGGAGGGCGACCTATGTCAGCGGCGAAAATACATACAACGGCCCCATTTCTATCCACGCCCTCCGGGTGGAGGGCGACCATTAGCTGCGCCGTATCGTTCCGGGTCAAGCGATTTCTATCCACGCCCTCCGGGTGGAGGGCGACTTTGTCATAAATGACAAAATAATCACGGTCAACGAATTTCTATCCACGCCCTCCGGGTGGAGGGCGACGCGCCAACGGTGGTTCTGTGGTATATCGCGCTTTTATTTCTATCCACGCCCTCCGGGTGGAGGGCGACTGCAGGACGGAAGCGGAATGGTGTCGCAGATCGTGATTTCTATCCACGCCCTCCGGGTGGAGGGCGACCGCGGGCGGCGAGTTTCCGACCCTGCCTGCCGGTATTTCTATCCACGCCCTCCGGGTGGAGGGCGACCTACTTGCCATATTATCACCTCACCTTTAAACAATTTCTATCCACGCCCTCCGGGTGGAGGGCGACTATCAATAATTTCGTCGATTTTTCCGAGCCTGTCCGCATTTCTATCCACGCCCTCCGGGTGGAGGGCGACCTGTTTCGCCTTGCGTCCCGATAAATTGACCTTGTGATTTCTATCCACGCCCTCCGGGTGGAGGGCGACTTCTCCGAAATGACGAAAATGTATAAAAATTACGATTTCTATCCACGCCCTCCGGGTGGAGGGCGACATCGTAAATTCCGTTTGATTCGCTCCGAATTTGATTTCTATCCACGCCCTCCGGGTGGAGGGCGACGCAAAGTATCTACGGGGAGATCCAGCAGCATTTCTATTTCTATCCACGCCCTCCGGGTGGAGGGCGACGGGGTCTCGTTGTACTTATTCCATCCCACGCCGTTGATTTCTATCCACGCCCTCCGGGTGGAGGGCGACGGGTTCGGCGAACCCATTGTAAATAAAGTACAGTGGATTTCTATCCACGCCCTCCGGGTGGAGGGCGACTAAGTTATACGAGATCAAAACGCAAATTTTTAATATTTCTATCCACGCCCTCCGGGTGGAGGGCGACTGCAAGCTCGTGCCGCTATGCTATAACTATCGGAATTTCTATCCACGCCCTCCGGGTGGAGGGCGACATTTACAATGGGTTCGCCGAACCCGATATTTTCGGATTTCTATCCACGCCCTCCGGGTGGAGGGCGACCCCAAAAGTATAAATTTAAAGATGAATTTTTTGATATTTCTATCCACGCCCTCCGGGTGGAGGGCGACTGAAAACGCCTTTCACAAAGTCGATAACACCCTATTTCTATCCACGCCCTCCGGGTGGAGGGCGACGTATCGGTTTGCACTGCCGTAACCTGCACGGAGTAATTTCTATCCACGCCCTCCGGGTGGAGGGCGACGCCGGACCTCTATATCATGCAGCGCGGCGGGTGGATTTCTATCCACGCCCTCCGGGTGGAGGGCGACTCAACAATACAACCAACACCGCCAAGGCCAAATGTATTTCTATCCACGCCCTCCGGGTGGAGGGCGACCGTGGACACCTTATGTCCTCCAATCGAGGAGACCGGATTTCTATCCACGCCCTCCGGGTGGAGGGCGACCTCCTTTTCATTTTTCTTGCATTTTTCTTATGATGTATTTCTATCCACGCCCTCCGGGTGGAGGGCGACCACTTTTGCTTTATCTCTGCTCGCAAAACGCAGAGGTAATTTCTATCCACGCCCTCCGGGTGGAGGGCGACCGCGAAGCTTAGCGTAGGTTTTGCTGTTCATCGCCCAATTTCTATCCACGCCCTCCGGGTGGAGGGCGACTAGAAATAGTTATTGTTACTTTATTGCAAAGGTATTTCTATCCACGCCCTCCGGGTGGAGGGCGACGCCATGTTAAATCAAGCTTTCAATTTCGTTTGCAAATTTCTATCCACGCCCTCCGGGTGGAGGGCGACCTATGAGGTACTCTGTAAGCTTGCCGCTTTCTTATTTCTATCCACGCCCTCCGGGTGGAGGGCGACCCCTGGCACTGAGAGCAGATATTTTCTGCTCGTTTATTTCTATCCACGCCCTCCGGGTGGAGGGCGACATTAGTTACCTCGCTTCACCGGGCGGCAGCCAAGATTTCTATCCACGCCCTCCGGGTGGAGGGCGACTCCTTTTTTCTGATTATAGTATACTTGACGTTTGTATTTCTATCCACGCCCTCCGGGTGGAGGGCGACTAGCGCCAAGTAAGCGGCAAGCACATCACCAAGATTTCTATCCACGCCCTCCGGGTGGAGGGCGACAATAGACTTGTGGTAAACAGGTTTATTAAACGCGGAATTTCTATCCACGCCCTCCGGGTGGAGGGCGACAGTGCCGTTTTTTGCACTCTGCTCGATATGCCGATTTCTATCCACGCCCTCCGGGTGGAGGGCGACCCTCGCCGTTGACGTTGCGGATACGTACACGGTTCAATTTCTATCCACGCCCTCCGGGTGGAGGGCGACAATGTTTTTTCTGGGGATAAAAATCAGCGCTTCGTATTTCTATCCACGCCCTCCGGGTGGAGGGCGACCAAGCGCGTCTAAATTGATCGTCGAAAAATCCATAAATTTCTATCCACGCCCTCCGGGTGGAGGGCGACGGCTGCGGCGCTTGCCAGCATTGAATCCGGTTAAAGGATTTCTATCCACGCCCTCCGGGTGGAGGGCGACATTGGAACGTGTCGGCTGCATTGGGC
>ERZ1027014.472-NODE-472-length-20223-cov-6.209788_pt1 | contig 20223 bp, 20 predicted proteins | sample MGYA00519287_ERZ1027014 | MGnify/ENA primary metagenome ERZ1027014 (study PRJEB26926, sample SAMN06164698) | human gut metagenome | biome: ENVO:00009003; feature: ENVO:2100002; material: ENVO:00002003 | host: Homo sapiens | place: USA | collected 2012 ...
GAGATCTAGTACGGTCTCGTGGGCTCGGAGATGTGTATAAGAGACAGCCGGAAAACGGGCCAAGATCCCGCTCAATCAGCTCCTGCATCGGCTCTACACCGTCTCTGCTTAACCCGATCTGTGCAGCAATCTCCTCTCCTGTGCAGTGTGCACGTTTCAGTGGGCTTGTATACACAGCTTCTATCCCCAGTCCCTGCAACGTCTGCCCACAGCGTACTGCCTGTGCAATTCCTGCCGCATTCAGTTCTATATCTTCCCTTCCCTGAAAACGGTTGATATGATTCCAGTCCGTTTCTCCGTGTCGGATCAAATATATTTTCATTTTTTATGTTTACCAGCCTCAAAAAATTTCTTTGTCTCATATACAACCACACCATTTAAAGCAAACAGCGCAATCATATTCGGCAGTGCCATCAGACCATTGAAAATATCGGCAATCGTCCAGACAGCACTTACCGTCATATACGGTCCGATAAATACTGCCAGAATATAAATCCAGCGGAACACCATTACTTTTTTCATATTTCCACCGGTCAGATATTCCAGACATCTCTCACTGTAATAATCCCATCCAAGAATCGTTGTAAAGGCAAAAAATACCAGACACATCATCAGGACAAAAGAAGATACCACATGAGGGAACGGAAGTCCGTTCTGGAACGCATATGTAGTAACCTGAACGCCCTCGAGTCCATCCACCTGCCATGCTCCGGTCAGTACAATGGAAAGTCCGGTCAGTGTACAGATCACAATCGTGTCAATAAATGTACCTGTCATGCTGACAAGTCCCTGACGCACCGGCTCATGTGTCTGTGCTGCTGCCGCTGCGATCGGCGCACTACCAAGTCCTGCCTCGTTTGAGAAAATGCCCCTTGCAACACCGTTTTGCATGGCAACAAACATACTGCCTACCACACCACCGGTGACTGCACGCGGATGAAATGCGCCCTGCACAACCGTAACAACCGCTGCAGGGACTTTTGTAATATTACAGATAATTAAAATCAATGCAAATACAAAATATGCAACCGCCATAAACGGAACAACAATCTGGCTGACACTTGCTATACGCTTGATTCCTCCAATCAGCACGGCACCCACACAAAATGCAAGGATCAGGGAAGCGATTACAACCGTCCAGGAATAAGTTCCGATTCCCGGAATTGCCACGGTATGAACCTTATTCGGATCAAAAAAGTTCTGGATAGCACTGGCTATACCGTTCACCTGGCTGAATGTTCCGATTCCGAACAGACCTACACAGACTCCAAAAAAGGCAAAAATCTTTGCAAGCCATTTCCATTTCGACCCCATTCCCTGTTCAATATAGTAGAACGGGCCACCCAGACTGTGTCCGTCTTTGTCAACTACACGATATTTGATGGCAAGTAATCCTTCGGAAAATTTTGTTGCCATTCCGAAAAATGCCGCCACAATCATCCAGAACAATGCCCCCGGGCCGCCTGCACATACCGCAGTTGCCACACCGACAATGTTTCCCGTACCGATCGTTGCACTCAGTGCCGTACATAACGCCGCAAAACTGGAAATTTCTCCCTTGCCGCCCTCTTCATTTTTGATCATCCACTTGAGTGCCAGCGGAAGCCTGCGCATCTGCAGGACTCCCAGACGCACGGTCAGTAAGATCCCACCGCAGAGAATCAATACCATAAGCGGAACTCCCCAGACGAAGTTGTCCACGGTCTTTAAAAATGCATTGATTGTTGTCCACATAATTTTTCTCCTTATTTTCCTTTTTCAAAAGGCTTTTCCTGCGTACAAATGTGCTTTGTACGCGCACATTAAAAATTATACGCAAAACAGGAAACAAGTGCAAGAAAAAAATCATTTTTGTCGGTGAAAACATAAAATTCTGTTGCTATTTTAAATCAAAAAAAATATACTATAAGAAAAACAGATCAGATTTAAGGGGGAATTTTCCATGAAAACATTCATCGGCACAGGTGTGGGACAGCCGGAAGCTGCCGTGCATCAGGCAGTACAGGGACTTACATCCCCAAGTGCAATTCTTTTTATGGCTTCTTATGAACATTTCAAAGAAACTGCCTCACGCTTAAAAGAACTTTTTCCGGATACTCCGTGTATCGGAACGATCGGAACCAGACTCGTAAACGGACAGGTGAATGATTCCGGTCTTGCGGTTCTTGGATTTTTTTCTGATGTGAAGATCCGCTGTGGTATCATCACCGAAGCCAGCCGTTGTCCGGTTGCGGGCACAACGCAGCTTCTGAAGCAGATTGCAGAGATTTCTCCCGGCACAGACGATACGGTATGCGTGGAATATTGTACCGGCTCCGAAGAAAAGCTGGTAACCACGTTTACATCCTGTCTGGAAACAAAGGGCATCCATCTGGCAGGAGGCACCGTTTTCGGTGTCCCGGACGGCAAACCTCCGGTCGTTGCATATAACGGAGAATTATATGAAGATGCCTGCGTCTATGCACTGATCAAAAATACAACCGGAAAAATACGTGTATACAAAGAAAACATCTATGAAAAAACATCGGCTCAGAGTCACTTTGCCACAAAAGTCGATGTGTCCCGTAAAGCACTCATCGAACTTGACGGCAGACCCGCCGCAGACGTATACAGCGCAGAACTTGGCATTCCCCGTGATAAAATCGTTGACAACGTACTGGTCAATCCTATGGGACGTGCGGTGGGCAATCAGGTTTTTATCTCTTCCATGAACGGAATGGATACAGACGGCACACTGACCAACTACAAACGAATCAATAAAAACGACTGCATTTATTTCTTAAGCCTCGGTGACTACAAAGCAACAGAACAGCAGACACGCCAGCAGATCCAGCAGGACGCATCCCATATTTCCCTGGTTTTATCCATTGACTGTATCTACCGGTATCTGCTCTACGAAAAAGAGGGATATTTTTCTACATATGCAAAAGACATGGCCTCTCTCGGACCACACCTTGGCATTGTCGGCGGTGGCGAACAGTATAATAACCAGCATGTAAACCAGACGATGGTCTGCGTGGTATTTGAATAGGAGGAACCTTTTATGTTTGGAAAAAAGAAAACCACAGGAACCGCAACACCTGTTCCACAGGTTTCCAATAAAAAGAAAATAGAAGACTGTCTGACATCCATGTCTTTTCTCAGCCATTTTGTCATTGACAAAAAGGAATCTCTCGTTGAAGAAGAAATCAAGACCGTGCGTGAGATTGATAAAGTAAAAGACTCTTACACCGACGTGATTGAACACAATGCCTCGATCCGCGAAGCTGTTGATTCCCTGCAAAAAGAATTCGGGAAAATCGGAGAAATTTCCAGACAATTTACAGATGTAATCACCGGTGTGACCAGCGTATCCGATGATGCCATGCAGGATATCCGTGATCTGAAAGAAAGCTCTGCCAAAGTGGAAACGCAGTTCGCAGAGATTCATAAAATCTACGATGAATTTCAGGCCCGCTTTGATGAAATCCATGCAACCATGCAAAACATTGTCGGCATTGCAAACCAGACCAACCTGCTGGCATTAAATGCTTCCATCGAAGCGGCCCGTGCCGGTGAACACGGAAAAGGATTTGCCGTTGTTGCAGATGAAGTCACAAAACTTTCCATTGGCATCAAAGAACTGGTGGGTGATGTAAACAAAAGTATGGAAGGTTTGCAGACAAGCTCCGAAAATCTGACGCATTCTCTGCTGGATGTACAGGATGCACTGGATGCTTCCCGCACACAGATGGACACAACCGAAAATATCTTTTCCCATATCAATGATTCTGTGTCCGGCGTAGAAAATGTTCACCGCGGCATCAATGAGGTTGTGGAAAACTGCAGCGGACAGGTGGATCAGCTCCGGGAAGACATGGAAGCCCATGAAACCCGTTATGCCCAGGTTCAGTCCGATATTGACGGCTTAAAGAGCCTGATGACAGAAAAGGGATTTATCTATGAGGACATTTCCAATATGATGGAACAGGCTGATCCATTGATCGAAAATATCAAAACGGAATTAAACAAATAAATCTCATTATTCCCCATCTTCTGCCCAGAGCCGTGCGCACCGCACGGCTCTCTGCCATCCCCTGAGCAGCTTTTTGCGCTCCCCTGAGTCCATTACCGGTTCAAACCTTCGTCCCAGCTGCCAGTTTTCCCGGATTTCATCCCTGTCTTTCCAGTAACCTGCCGCAAGTCCTGCCAGATATGCCGCTCCGAGTGCTGTTGTCTCAATACATTCCGGTCGAAGTACTGCCGCATCAATGATATCTGCCTGAAACTGTACAAGCATGTTATTTGCACTGGCTCCTCCGTCCACACGCAGACCGTTCAGCGTCACGCCGGCATCCTCTTCCATGGCGTGAATGACATCTTTCGCCTGATAGGCAATAGACTCTAATGTCGCACGGATAAAATGTTCCTTTTTGCATCCCCGTGTCAGCCCGACAATCGTTCCGCGCGCATACGGATTCCAATACGGTGCCCCCATGCCGGCAAATGCAGGAACAATATAAACACCATTGGAATCCGGGACTCTCTTGGCATATTCCTCGGACTGTCCTGCGGTACGGATCATACGCATCCCGTCCCTCAGCCACTGGATGGCCGCCCCTGCCACAAAAACACTTCCCTCAAGTGCATATTCCACTTCCCCTGCAGTACCCGCAGCAATGGTCGTAAGCAGTCCATGTCTGGAAATGATCGGTTCCTTTCCGGTATGCATCAAAAGAAAACAACCGGTTCCATAGGTATTTTTTACATCCCCTTTTTCAAAACAGCACTGTCCGAACAATGCCGCCTGCTGGTCTCCTGCCACACCCATCACAGGAATTTTACCGCCAAAAACCTGCTCCTGTGTCTCTCCGAAGAAACCACTCGACGGCCGCACTTCCGGCAGCATTTCTTTGGGAATGCGAAACAGCTCTAATATCTCTTCCTCCCAGCAGCATCTGTGTATGTCAAACAACATGGTTCTTGCCGCATTCGTATAATCCGTGACATGCACCGCCCCTTTGGTCAGATTCCAGATCAGCCATGTATCCACCGTGCCAAACAAAAGTTCCCCTTTTTCTGCCGCCTCACGCGCGCCTTTCACATGATCAAGAATCCATGCGATCTTGCTTGCGGAAAAATAAGCATCCGGCACCAGGCCTGTCCGCTTCTGCAGCATCGGTCCATATCCTTTTTCTTTCAGTTCATCAATCTGTTCTGCCGTGCGCCGGCACTGCCAGACGATCGCATTGTATACGGGTTCCCCGGTCTTTTTATCCCAGACGATTGTGGTTTCGCGCTGGTTTGTGATGCCAATGGCACGGATATTTTTGGATGATGCCCCGATATTCGCCATTGCCTCTATGGCAACCGACATCTGGGAGGACCAGATTTCCCTCGGATTCTGCTCTACCCAGCCCGGCTGCGGGTAAATCTGTGTAAATTCTTTCTGTGCCATCGTGACGATTTTTCCTGCATGATCAAACAGGATACAACGGGAACTTGTCGTTCCCTGATCCAGTGCCATAATATATTCTTTCATCATCTGTAATCCCCCATATGATTTTCCTGTAGCTTTTCTTTTTTCTATTTTACTGCATATTCCCATTTATCACCAGTTCATTTTCTCGTCAATTGTGGTTTTAACAACATATTTTCCATTTGCTTTCTGATAAATTACTTCTTGCTTACAAAATAAAATCAAAGGAGTATCTTATTATGGAACATAAAATGTTTTGCTATCAGTGTCAGGAAACCGCAGGATGCAGCGGCTGTACCCAGATGGGTGTCTGCGGCAAAAAGCCGGAAGTAGCAGCTATGCAGGATCTGCTCGTCTATGTGAGCAAGGGATTATCCGCGGTCACAACCCAGCTGCGCAAAGAAGGAACAAAGGTTTCAGAAGAAACCAACCACTTGATCACCTGGAATCTGTTTACCACCATCACAAATGCCAACTTCGACAATGAGGCGATCATCGCACGGATTCATAACACTCTGTCCGTGCGCCGCACACTCATTTTACAGGTAAAAGATACCTCAGGTCTGCCGGAAGCTGCTTTCTGGGATATAAAAACAAAAGATGGCTCTGACGCATCGGATGATGTGCTCTTTGCCAAGGCAAAAGAGGCAGGGGTTCTCTCCACAAAAGACGAGGACATCCGCAGTCTGCGTGAACTGATCACTTACGGATTAAAAGGTTTGTCCGCTTACTCCAAGCACGCCAATGTACTGCTTTCGGATGATCCGGAAATCGATGCCTTCCTGCAGCGGGCACTCGCTGCAACACTGGATGATTCCCTCACAGCCGATGACCTGATCGCACTCACACTGGAAACTGGAAACTATGGTGTCAGAGGCATGGCGATGCTCGATACTGCAAATACCGGTGCCTATGGCAATCCTGAAATTACCAGAGTGAATATCGGTGTTGGAAAAAATCCGGGAATTCTTGTCTCCGGTCATGATTTAAAAGATCTGGAAATGCTTCTGGAACAGACACAGGGAACCGGTGTAGATGTGTATACACACTCAGAAATGCTTCCTGCCCACTACTACCCGGCATTCAAAAAATATCCGAACTTTGTCGGAAATTACGGAAATGCATGGTGGAAACAAAAAGAAGAATTTGAACGTTTCCACGGACCAATTCTGATGACGACCAACTGTATTGTTCCACCAAAGGACAGCTACAAAGACCGGCTGTACACCACCGGTGCTGCCGGCTATCCGGGATGCACACACATTGATGGCGAAATCGGTGCACAGAAGGATTTCTCGGCACTGATCGAACAGGCGAAACACTGTTCTGCTCCGGAAGAACTCGAGCACGGTGAAATCATTGGTGGCTTTGCCCACAATCAGGTACTTGCACTTGCCAGTCAGATTGTTGAGGCCGTCAACTCTGGCGCGATCAAAAAATTTGTCGTCATGGCAGGATGCGATGGACGGGCAAACTCCCGCAATTACTATACGGATTTTGCCAGAGCACTTCCAAAAGATGCGGTTATTTTAACTGCCGGCTGTGCCAAATACAAATATAATAAACTGAATCTCGGCGATATCAACGGAATACCGCGTGTCCTTGATGCCGGACAGTGTAACGATTCCTACTCTCTGGCTGTGATTGCCCTGAAACTGAAGGAAGTATTCGGTCTCGATGATATCAACGATCTGCCGATCGTCTACAACATTGCATGGTATGAGCAAAAAGCAGTGATTGTGCTGCTGGCACTGTTGGCACTGGGTGTAAAAAATATCCACCTGGGACCGACCCTTCCGGCATTTCTTTCCCCGAATGTGGCAAAGATCCTCACGGACACGTTTGGCATTGCCGGAATTGGTACCGTAGAAGATGATTTAAAACTGTTTTTTGGCAAATAATCCACAAAGTCTGTTTTTTGTCTGTTTTCCTTTGACAAACGGTATTTATGAGAGGTATGATTATTATACAATTTAACGATTTTGCATATTTGGCAGAAGGAGAACATTACATGAACGAAAAACAGTATTTACGAGCCAACAAGCGGGTATTTCTCGCTATCACCATTATCTTTGCCTATATCACGCTGACCATGCTTGCTGCACTGGCGGCCAGCCACGGGGACCACTTTGTCCGGATTATGATCCAGTGTCTGGTTTCGGTCGGTGTGATTATCATTTCCGCATTGGGCTATCTGACCCGAAAGAAAACGCACACCTGTGCCATCATCCTGACAACCGCCATGATGGTCGGTTATGCAGCTGTTGCTTTACTAAATACCACGGAAGGGACATGGGCTTACGCGCTTCCCCTCATTATTGCCGCCATGGTTTATCTGAATGAACGGCTTATGAAAATAATAAACAGCGTATTTCTGCTGGTAAATATCGTTCGTCTGATGCTCAGTTTTGCCCCACACGCATCTGCTGCACTGGCCAACAAGGTGCTGGCACTGTTTGTCCTGCTTCTTGTTGCATACGCTTCTATCAGTATTACACGGATGCTTGTGCTTTTCTTTGATGAAAACATGACGGAAATTACAGAAGCTGCGGATAAGCAGAAGAAAAACCACGATCAGATGCTTCTCGTTGCCGAAAATATTTCCCGGCATTTTGAAGAAGCAATGACTGTGCTTGACAGTTTGGAAAACAGTATTGAGGTCAGCCACAGTTCTATTCAGGAAATTGCAGACAGCACCGAAAGCACCGCTGAAGCCATCCAGAAACAGGCGGTTATGTGTTCCAATATTCAGGGCAACACCGATGCGGCAGAAGCCGGCATCCACCAGATGATTGAAGCCGCACATGAAACGGATGCTACTGTAAAATCCGGTGCACAGGTCGTCCTGGAATTAAAGGAACAGGCACAGAACGTGGAAGAAGCCAGCAATATCACGGTACAGGTCATCCAGAGCCTGACTTCAAAAGTCGAGGATGTCCAGAGCTTTGTCGGATCCATTATTGAAATTTCCAACCAGACAAATCTGCTTGCCTTAAATGCTTCCATTGAGGCTGCGCGTGCCGGGGAAGCCGGAAAAGGGTTTGCTGTGGTGGCCGATGAAATCCGCCAGCTTTCCGAACAGACAAAAAATGCCTCTGCCAACATTACAGAAATTATCGACAAATTAAACGATGACACAAAACGTGCCAACGAAAGTATCGAAAACTCAGTTGCTTCCGTAGAAAAGCAGAACGAACTGATTGAGAATACACGGGAGAAATTCGGCAATGTCGGTGAAACCGTTGAACGCCTGATGGAAGATATCCATACGGCAGAAGAAAATATCCAGAAAATCCTTGATGCCACGAATGTTATTTCCGATAATATTACCCACCTCTCCGCCACCGGTGAGGAAGTGGCTGCCTCTTCCACCGAAGGGCTGCGTATGGCAGATTCCACGGTGGACAATATGAAGGGCTGTAAAAAAGTTCTGGAGAATATTTACATGCTTGCGGAAGATATGAAAGATTCCGTAGAGCATAAAGAACTCGGATAACTCTGTCTGCCAAAAAGCCGGACGCCGTTTACACAACGTCCGGCTTTTTATTGTTTACAGAAAATACAAAAGTGACAGGCAAACGGCCATGCCAAGGAATGCCATCCGGTACAACAGCACATTCGCACACCGGATATCTTCCGGTTCCACCGGACGCAGGGCATCCCCTATCGTCGGTTTCTTTACAGTTTTTCCAAAATAACTGGCATCCCCTGCCAGCTGAATGCCAAGGCTTCCCGCACAGACACTCTCGGTCTGCGCAGAATTCGGGCTGGCATGTTTCCGGCTGTCCCTTCTCCAGATCTTCCATGCCCCGGTCCCGCTAAAACGCTTCCCTGGAAGGAAGCTTGCCACGATCATAAGCAGTGCCGCCACGCGGGACGGAATGAAATTTACCACATCATCCAATTTTGCCGCAAACCTTCCAAAATACAGGTTCTTTTCATTCTTATATCCCACCATGGAATCCATGGTATTCACTGCTTTATAGGCAAAGCCGAGCACCGGTCCACCGATTGCCAGATAAATCATCGGCGCAATCACACCGTCGGATGCATTTTCCGCAACGGTCTCAATTGCTGCCTTTGCCACACCTGTTTCATCCAGTTGTTCCGTATCACGCCCAACGATCATGGAGACTGCCTTTCGCGCTGCCGGCAGATCCTGCTTTTGCAGCTGCTCATATACCTTCATGCTTTCCACTTTCAGACACTTTGTAGCAAGAATCTGATAGGTCATAATGGCTTCCATGGCACAGCCAATCGCCGGATGCAGCCCGTATGCCCCCTCAAGGATAACGGCGGCCACACCGGTTGTCCATGCGATAACAACCACAACCATCGCAAACCCGCGCAGAAATTTTTTTGTGTCTGACAGTTCCTTTTTATTCAGTTTTTCCAGTGATGCGATCAGATTACCAATCAGACGGATCGGATGGGGCAGCCAGTGCGGATCGCCAAACAACAGATCCAGCACAAACCCAAGAAACATCGCAAAGAAATGATAACTCATACTTTTTCTTTTAACTCCATTTTATTCTCTTGTAAGGACAGGCGCAGATGATAGCCCTCGGCATTTTTTACCTGATACGAAAAATAATCACCGCCACAGTAGTGCGAAAGCAGCGCCATGATCGTACCCCCGTGAACCACAGCCGCCACCGGAAGCGGCTCCTGTATCATACAGTTGTCTTCCGTTTCCTGGCACTTTGGACACGCTCTGTATGCCAGCTGCTGCCGGATCTGTTCCATAACCAGCTCCATCCCATCCACACATCTTGCGATAAAAGCCTCCCGGCTCTCACCTCCCGGAAATGTCAACGTTCCACCACTGTCAATCCATGCCTGATAGCGCGGATCTCCATTCAGCTGTGCATAATTCTTTCCTTCAAATTCTCCAAAATCCATTTCACGCCATGGATCAATTTCGATCTGTGGAATTTGCGGAAATAAAATTTCTGCGGTCTGCCGGCAGCGAAGCATGGGACTTACAAATACATATGGCATATCCCATGTCCTGCATACCTGTGCCCATTGGTCTTTTCTTTTCTCCAGCTGCTGTCTGCCGTCCTCCGAAAGCGGTTCATCCGTCTGTCTGCCAATATACCGGTGTTCTACATTTCCCAGCGTCATTCCATGCCGGATTAGATACAGTTCTATTTGATTCTCTGTCCAATTCCACATACAATCCGTTCCACCCTTTCTGCTTTTGCTGCAATTTCACAAAGCAGCCGTCCCAGCCGCTCACGATATTCCCGCTCGAACGAATCAAGCGGCACAATTCCATTGCCTACTTCATCGCAGATAATTACTGTATCCGGATGTTTTTCCAGATAAGCCATACTTTCTGCTTCCGGGGATAGAGACTTCGGGGCACTTTCCTGCAATTTCTCTCGAAACCATTCTTCAAAATTGTCCCAGATCCGTGCTTCCTCGATGCCCCGCACCTGTGTTACATATGCTTTTTTTCCCTGAGCAGTGCCGCCAATGTATAATTCCATTAATGTACTCCCTATTGCTTGATATTTTATATTACCACGTTTCGACAAATTTATCTATTTATGCTATATTAGCGGCAATTAACCTGAATGGATGCTCGACCATACAAAATGAGAAGAACCCCCAGTAGCGGCAACTACTGGGGGTTCGTTTTTGGTGTACTTGTAAAAGTATCGCCTCATTCTTTGTTGATTGCATTATATCATACACAATCACCAATTTCAAGTATACCCCAATTCATCATCCTTCTTGCACCAGTAGCGCGACTTTTTCAAATCAACACAGACACGGCTGCCGCCACCGCCATTGCCCCCTCACACAGCGTCAGAAAATATCCCGCCGTATCTCCGGTGATTCCGCCAAATTCCCTGTAACTGCGCCAGCGATAGTAACCGAACACTGCAAATGCCGCCGCCACCGCCAGAATTCCCGCCATAAGCGAAAGCCAGAGCATAAACAGTACACACAACAACGTCTGTGCATAAAGTGCCCCTTTTACCCCGCGCTCATGTGCGGTACTCGCAAAATGATAGAGCATCCCATCCGTTTTTGCGGAACGGAAGGAGACCACGCTAAGACCACTCAGGCAGCGGGACAGGAAAAATCCACAACAAAACACTTCCAGCGCACGGTAATCCACAATCTGGGAAAGAGCCGCCACATAAATCAACCCGAATTCCGCCAGCTTGATCACAGAAAAAGCTCCAATGTGGGAATCCTTTAAAATTTCCAGTTTTCGCTCTCTGGGCTGATACGAATGCAATGCATCCATGGTATCCATAAACCCATCCACATGGAAGCCCCCGGTGATAATAAGCGGGAGCGCAGCTGATATCAGAATAAATGCAAGCGTACTGATTCCCAATAACGCAGACAACCGAAACCATCCCCAGAGGATAGCACCGATCACTGCCCCGATCCACGGAAAAAAGCACATGCTGTAACGCATGTCTTCTTCTTTCCACACAAATTGTGGCATCGGAATTTTTGAATAGGTGGAAAACGCCACCGCGATTCCTCTAATGATGTGCATAACCTGCTTCCTTTCTCTCTTTTACCGGAACCGGAATACCTACAACGACTTCGGTCACCGTATCCGCCAACGCCGCCACTTCCGTATTGATGCGTCCGAGTGCACGGATATATGCCTGCGTTGTCGCATCATAGGAAATGCCATCCTCAAACACGTTATTACTGACGATCACCAACTCGTCCACTTTTGTGGAAAGGTTTTTGATTCCCTGCAATATGTGTCCGACAACCACATCTTCCGAAACGATGTCCGCACCGGAAAACATCTCATTTGCAACCAGATTGGACATACATTCCAGCAGGGCACAGCGAGGACGTTCCGTAACATTTTGCCCTGCGCGATCCGGTGGTTCCATGGCTTGCTGTACTCTTTTCGAAAAATCTACTTCCCCGATATCACGCGGCTGTTCCATCGTAACAAATCCTTTTCCCGCGCGAAGTCTCCGGTGTCTTGCAACTTTTTTTCCGCCCTCCGCATCGTACACCTGCATGGTTGCGATATAATATTTATTCGTTTTTCCATCCAGCAGATGCTCTGCGTAAGCCGATTTTCCGCTGCCGCTTCCGCCCAAAACCAAAGTGATCATTCTGTTTCCCCATACCGCTCGTACTGCGCAATTTCCATCGTATCAAATGTTGTCTGATCCTCGTAGAGTGCCAGCGCCAGATCCAGAAGGGAAAACAGCATCACGGCTCCTGTGCCCTCCCCAAGCCCCAGTCCTGCATCAATAACCGGATGAAGTTTCAGTTCCTCCGCGATCCATTTTGCCGCGGGTTCTTTGCTCAGATGGCTCGGCAGAACAAATTCCCGCACACCCGGCACGATCCGCTCCGCCACCAGTGCCGCGACCGATGAGATCAGCCCATCCAGAACGACCGGCACATGATACAGTGCTCCGCCGATGCATACACCTGCCATTCCCGCGATATCCAGACCGCCGAATGCCGCCAGCATGGAAAGTGCATGCGCTGACCGGATCTCTTTTTCATATTTCTCCAGTGCCTGCGCAATGACCTGCTGCTTGCGCAACAGCCCCGCGTCGTTTAATCCGGCACCACGTCCGGTCACTTCTTCTGCTGTGCGTCCGGTCAGTGCCGCCACAAGCATGCTACTCGTCGTCGTATTTCCGATTCCCATCTCTCCGGTACCGATCAGCTGATAGCCTTTGTCTTTGCACTCCCGGACCAGATCAATTCCCACAGACAATGCCTGCAACGCTTCTTCCTCTGTCATTGCAGGTTCCTGCAGAAAATCGCGCGTGCCCTGCATCACTTTGCAGTCGCGCACCCCCGGCAGCGTTTTTTTTGTGTTGATTCCAATATCGACCGGGATCACATCCACACCGGCGCGGCGCGCCATTTTGCCAACCGAGCTTGCCTGCTGCCCCATGAATCCTGCAACCACCGCAGTCACTTCCTGTCCGGACTGACTGACCCCTTCTGCGACAATACCGTTGTCTGCGCACATGGTGAGGATCACTTTTTTTTCAATGGAAAGGCTGCTGCTTCCTGTGATTGCGCCGATCTGCGCAAACATTGTCTCAAACTGCCCCAGACCATCCAGCGGTTTGGCAATTTTGTCCCAGCTTGCTTTTACTTGCGCGTAGATCTGTGCGTCCGGTGGAATGATTTTAAGTTTCTCTAATTCTTTTCCTGTAATCAAATATTTTCTCCTGTTGCAATTGTAAATTGCGCAAATGCAATTCCCTGTTTCTTGCTTCTTTCAGCCATGAAATGTATGATAAGAAAAAGGAGGTGCTGATATGAATAAAACCAAAATTGATAATCAAACTATCGCTCACATTCTTCTTGATTTAAGACAAAAACATCATCTTTCCCAGGAACAGCTTGCTCAAACATTAGGCGTTACTCGTCAGGCCGTATCGCGATGGGAAATGGGAATCTCTGTTCCAAACATCCATACCCTGCTCTTAATCAGTGAGCAATTCCATGTTCCAATTGACACAATGCTCAAAAAACCAGATGCTTCAGCAGAAAACCAAAATAAAATCCAAAATTCTGCTAAAAGAACTCCCTTTATTTTTATGACCATAACCGGAATTTTCCTGTTGTGTGTGCTTCCATTTCTGGGTCAATGGGAACAATTCAAATATATGGATCTCTATGGTCGTGCATATGCCGATTCCTATCACTATATTTTCGAATACCCACTGTCCATTCTTCTGGTATTATCCATTGTCCTGATTTGTGTCGGGATCTATAACATTGTAAAAATCAAGAGGAAATCCGGCTCTCCTGCAAAATAGAGTATACATACTCCATATCCAGATGCTCCCGCAATCCCTGTGCGAGCTTGTCATACTGCTGTTCCTTAAATGCATGATAATCACCGCCAGCCTCCGGTTTCCATGATACCCTTTTTTTGTCGGCCAATGCCTGTACTATGCGCACGGCAATGTCTCCATCGTCAAAAATGCCGTGCACATAACTGCCGTATACGCCGGGTGCTTCGCTGCCTTTTTCCATGCGCTGTACCCCGTCGGTTCTGCCATCTGCCAGCTGTACCAGTGGCGTCTGATGTTCCCCGGTGGAAACCGTTGTCTTTCCCATATGAATCTCATAGCCGGAAAATTCCAATCCGGAAAGTGTGGAAAAAATACCGGTTACATTCTCGAATTTTCCACGTGTCTGCGTACGCATTTTTTCCGGCATCAGGGTCGTGTCGGTGTCGATCAGTTCCATACCACGCAGCGGTTCGCGTAGCGAATTCTCATTCTCTACCCCATGTGGGTCCGAAATGGTACGCCCCAGCATCTGATAGCCACCGCAGATCCCCCAGACCGGGATATGCGCCGCCAGCTTTTTGACCGCGGCTTCCAGACCGTTCTGCCGCATCCAGTGCAGATCACCCATCGTATTTTTGCTGCCCGGCAGAAAAATCATATCCGGCTGTCCTAGTTCCTGCACCGAAGAAACATAGCGCACGGACACACCCTCCAGCCGTTCAAACACGTTAAAATCCGTAAAATTGGAGATCCGTGGAAAACGGATCACTGCCAGATCTATCACGCCTACATCATGGTTGTCCAACTGACCGCTCAGACTGTCCTCATCCTCAATGGAAAGATGCATATATGGAACTACTCCGGCAACCTTCACACCGCCGCGTTCCTCCAGCATCTCCATTCCCGGATCAAGGATCGTCTTGTCCCCGCGGAATTTATTAATAATCAGACCCTTCACACGGGCTTTTTCATCCTCTTCTAAAAGTATCAAAGTTCCCAAAAGCTGCGCAAACACGCCGCCACGGTCGATATCCCCCACCAGAAGCACCGGTGCATCGACCAGTTTTGCCAGCCCCATATTGACAATATCATCCGATTTCAGATTGATCTCTGCCGGGCTTCCCGCCCCTTCCATCACAATAATGTCTGCCTGCTTTTCCAACTCCGAAAAAGCCTCGCAGATCGTCGGAATCAGCTTTTTCTTATACGCAAAATAATCCCGCGCCCGCATATTTCCGAGCACCTCACCCTTTACGATCACCTGTGATCCGACATCATTGGTCGGTTTCAACAGGATGGGATTCATAAGCACGGAAGGCTTCACACCCGCCGCTTCCGCCTGCATGACCTGCGCGCGCCCCATCTCCAGACCGTCTTCGGTGATGTAGGAGTTGAGTGCCATATTCTGTGATTTAAACGGTGCCACGCGATATCCATCCTGCGCAAAAATACGGCAAAGTCCTGCAACGATCAGGCTTTTCCCGGCATTTGACATCGTGCCCTGCACCATGATTACTTTTGCCATGTTTGTTTCCTTCCTGCTAACCAGCAATCACAACCCTGCAATCCTTCTTGAAGCATGCAATTCCATATTTGATAAAATTACGCATTCCGTCCTGCTTCAGCTTATCGACATATGATTTTTCTTCCATCTGTTTCAAAGCTTCGGCACATGCAGCATCCAGATCTCCATTCCCGGCATATTTCAGTTCTATCACAATTCCTGTTCTGTTGTTCGGCACCTCAACAAGAATATCGCTGTAGCCGGTTCCTGACTCTGCATTTGACTTTATAAGCCAGTTTGCTTTATATCCCAAAAGCCCAAGTAAAATGCCATGGTAAAAATTTTCTTTCTTTTCCTTTGCAACTGCTGTATCACGTATGCTTATGGTATTCCAAAGATATTCTCCAAAGAGCTGCTCTATTTTTTCTGTATTTTTTTCTAAAAACGCATTGCAGAATTCTTCCAGTCTCTTACCGTCATTCGCGGACGTATCCCGGAACCATTCCCTAATTTTCTTGATAAAAAGATTTTTTATCTCTTTATTGGGAATTGCCAAACGTATCTTTCCATCCGCTGTACACCCCTGTTTTGTCAGATATCCGGTCGTAAAAAGTACGCTCCACAGATTTCCAATGTTTTTATCAAGCTCATCATACGTAAGTTCCTGTGAAAGTTCCTTTTCAATACACTCTCCCGCGATCAGACGCTCAATTTCATCCTTGGTCTGCACATCCGCCTTATCGATCAATCTGCGGACGATCGCATTTCCACTCGAATTAGACCAATAATCCTGTGGTTCAACCGTTTGATCATAGTTAAGTTCATCCACATAATTTATGACATCCCATGGACAGTACACATCCGCATTTCCAAAGTGATAGCCATCATACCATTCCTTTGTTTCCGGAAAATGTGAAGCCAGACCATACGACGCAAGGAGGTTTTTTACCTCATCATCTGTGAATCCAAACTGTTCATCAAATCTGGAATCCATAATAGAAAGTACCTTAAAATTATTCAATCCTGTAAATATACTTTCCTTCGATACTCGCAGACATCCCGTCAGAAATGCAAACTGTAAATAATCATTCGTCTTTAATGCCTGACCAAAAAGACCTCTGATCAGAGAAACCATTTCACGATAATATCCATTCTGATATGCTTTATCCAGAGGAACATCATACTCATCTATGATAATTACTGCCTTTTTCCCGTGATGCTTATATAAAAGCTGTGACAGTTTACGGATGCTGTCCTCTATATTCTCATCCGTACCTGTAAGCATTTTAGCGAAATATGCCTTATCCTCGTCCGTAAGTGCATCACTTGTTTTGAGATAATAATGCCGGTCCATTTCATTGGCAAGAATCGTGCCGAGCATCCTCTTCGCATCCGCAAATGTCAGCCCCTCCACCCCTTTGAGCGTGAGAAATATCACTGGATACTTTCCCATGTACGCATCGCATAGTTCTTTATTCTTTGCAATATATAAGCCTTCAAACAGTGCAGCATCTGCACCGATTTCAAAAAAACTTTTCAGCATGCTCATATTCAATGTCTTGCCAAAACGTCGCGGACGGGTGAACAGTGTTACTTCCCCCCAATTCATCAGAATCTGTTCTATGAGATTTGTCTTGTCAATATAATAAAATCCGTTCCTGCGTATTTTTTCAAAACTGTCAATTCCTACCGGTAATTTCAAAGTATTTACCATATGAACCTCCAACAAACAGATCATTTTGCCATATTTACATATAGTATAACTGATTGACAAGGTAATTACAATTTCCTTTCATTAAACGGTCACCGAAATACACTGTCATGATTTACTCTCCATTCCAAAAACATTTTCTTGAAAAGATCCCCATGTTCCGTTAAGATGATATTGTAACGAAAAACAATATATCAGGGAGGTAGTTATGAACTATACAATTGAAGGAGCACCAATGCCTGTCGTCATCTGTAACTTAGAGGGCGGCGAAACCATGCTTACGGAGAAGGGCGCAATGTCGTGGATGTCCCCAAATATGAAAATGGAAACCACAACAGGCGGCGGAATCGGAAAAATGTTCGGTCGTGCTTTTTCCGGTGAAAGCATGTTTATCAACCGCTACACCGCGCAGGGCGGCACCGGACTGATCGCATTTGCATCCAGCTTTCCCGGAGATATCCGTGCATTTGAAATCGCACCGGGGCAGGAGATTATCGCCCAGAAAAGTGCCTTTCTCGCATCAACTGCAGGCGTGGAAATGTCTGTTTTTTTCCAAAAACGCATTGCCGGCGGTCTCTTCGGCGGAGAAGGATTTATCATGCAGCGTCTGTCCGGAAACGGCACCGTCTTTCTCGAATTTGACGGACACATCAAAGAATATGAACTTGCACCGGGACAACAGATTGTCGTCGATACCGGATACCTCGCAGCAATGACAGCCGGATGTTCCATCAATATCCAGACTGTACCGGGTGTAAAAAATATGCTCTTTGGCGGGGAAGGGATCTTTAATACCGTTATCACCGGACCGGGACGTGTATGGCTGCAGAGCATGCCGGTTGCACAGCTCGCCGGAGCGATCAGCCCATTTATTCCAAATAAAAATTAATCATTTTCGAAAAAATCCCGGAGCCATTTCCCATGCTCCGGGATTTCATTTTATATCATTTTTCAAATTTTCCGAATCTCAAAACTGTTTTTTCCACGGGTTTTTACCTCATATAATACACTGTCTGCTTCCTTAAACAGTTTTTCATAAGGAACTTTCTCCGTCATATACACAGCACCCACCCTGAATCTGTTTTGACACCTCATTGTCATAATCCGAATACGACTGATATTTCACCTCAATACCAGGATATTTCTTATTAAACCCATCCAGGTACTGCTACATATCCTGCTGGGAGATATTGGATGCTACCGAAATCGTTCCCCTGATTTCCTTTTTCTGCGCAGCATATGCCACACTTCCAAAGTCTGCCGGAAACTGTAACAGCACAAGCAGCGTCAAAAGCACCACCACCACACGCTTTTTCTTCCACTTTTTCATCTTTCTCATCCTTCTTTTGCAGCCTTACCGCGCTTCATATGCCCTGGATACACGCTTATACTCTGCCGGTTCCGTAATCTGTTCCACAACGATATCTCCGTCTTCCGCATCACGGTATCGATACAGATACACACCTTCCTGAATCTCATCCTCCTCTATGAGAGACACTGCCATATAGTGCTTCTCTTCAACGGTAAAGGTATCCATGATGGCAAACTCTTTTTCCGTCCCATCCGAAACCGGAATACGGATTACTTCATACTCTTCCATAATATCTCTCCTTTATCGTGGCACTTTCGTAAACAGTGCAAATGCATTTTCCCGTGTGGTCTGCTCGACTTCCTCCACAGAAACGCCTTTGATCTCCGCAATTTTAGCAATCACATACGGAATATTACGTGAATCATTGCGCGTTCCCCGGTGTGGTTCCGGTGCCATATACGGGCAGTCGGTTTCGAGCACTATACTCGAAAGAGGAATCATTTCCACGGTCTTTACCAGCTTTTTGGCATTTTTAAAAGTCACAACGCCTCCTACACCGATAAAATATCCCATCTTTACATATTCCTGTGCCATCTCCGGTGAATAGGAATAACAGTGGATCACGCCCTTTATGCCATCCTCATATGCCTTTTCCATGATCTTCATGGTATCTTCTGCTGCATCCCTGGAATGAATGATCACCGGAAGATCTGCCTGTTGTGCCAGTGCAAGCTGCCGTACAAACCAATACCTCTGCTTCGCCTGTATCTCCGGTTCCTTATCCCAGTAATAATCCAGTCCGATCTCTCCCACCGCAACTGCCTTTTGCAGCGTTGTCTGCTGTCTGAGCCATGCATACGTGTCCTCATTTAAATCATCCACGTCACTGGGATGTACGCCCACCGCAGCATAAAGAAAAGGGTATTCCTGCGCCAGCGAAAGTGTTGTCTTTGTCGTCGCAATGGAAGACCCTGCATTAATCACCGGCGAAATGCCGCGCTGCGGTAATTCCGCAAGCAGCATCTCCCGGTCCGTATCAAATTTTGCATCATCGTAATGTGCATGTGTCTCAAAAATCATAAGAAGTGCCTTTCTATCAGATCAAGTTCCTCCATGATGATACAGTTTGGAAGTGTATCCGAAGCCACCATGCCCCGCACCTGGGCATAATCCATCCAGCGCACACTCTCAATTTCTTCGGTCTGCAGTTCAAATTCCTCTGCTTCCCGATCCAGCCAGAGCAGATAAACATTTGAAATCTGGTGATCATGAAATGGCTGTCTGTGAAATTCGCTGTCAACATCCTTATGCACCTGTCCGCAATAAATCAGATCCGACTCCTGCACTGTCACATTTAATTCTTCTTTCAACTCCCGAATTGCTGAAGGAATGTAATCATCCCCTGCCGGTATATGTCCGGCACTGGAACTGTCTCTTATACACATCTGACGCTGCCGACGAATAGAG